>Ga0136555_1000056_pt1 | contig 41174 bp, 43 predicted proteins | sample AntRauTorckE5432_FD_104927 | JGI IMG/M metagenome (GOLD analysis project Ga0136555, IMG submission 104927) | Saline lake microbial communities from Rauer Islands, Antarctica - Metagenome Torckler E5 #432 | ecosystem: Environmental > Aquatic > Non-marine Saline and Alkaline > Saline | place...
CTTTAACTCTTTTCTAACTGCAGTCCAAATAAAGTGTGTAATCAAATACATGGCAACAGGTTTCAATTCGTCTTCCATATCTCTTAGTGAAAATACAATGAATTTTTTATTGATATCAACATTTGTTGGTTTGTTAATAAATCCAGACCAAGTTCCTTTTGTGTATTTTGAAAGTTTTTGCACAAGACTTTCTGCACCTTCCATTCCAGCAAGAACTAATTCAAAATCTGACATTAGTGGTGGTTCAATTTGTGAAAAATCAGAATCAACAGTGATGTCTTTTAATGCATAAGTTTCTGAAATCGCGCGATCAATAATCGCATCTTCTTCTGGAGTTAATCCTCCCAGCATAATTCTGAAAAGCCCGACAAGGTTTACAATGTTTGAACGCAAAACATCAGAAGTACTCTCGTCTTCTCCAGGAGTTGGTAGGTCGAACGGATTGATGTGGTGTTCAGAAGTAAGTGAAATGTTAAAGAAACGCCCTCCTGTTGCTTCTGCCATGTATTCATATTCTTTTTCAGGATCAATTACGATTACTTCTGTGTCGAACATTAGAGAACGTAAAATTTCCAGCTTTGTCATGTATGACTTTCCTGCTCCGGCCTTGGCGAATGTTACAGAGTTATAGTTTTCCAAAGAAAATCTGTCGAATAAAACAAGTCCTGAATTGTGTCTGTTGATTCCGTACAAAATTCCTTTATCGGAAGTCAGTTCAAATGAGATAAAAGGAAATAGACTTGAAAGAGGTGCAGAGTTTAATTTTGAGTGAACACCCAAAAGATCAGTTCCAATTGGTAGAACGCTTTTAAATCCAGCTTCTTGTTGGAAAATTGCAGGCTTAACGTAAACCAACTTTGCTTCCAAAATAGATTTCATTTCAGATTCTGATTTATCTAGCTCGTCCTCGGTGTCCGCGTAAAGTGTTATGTAAAGCCCCACATCAAAAATTCTTTCTTGAGCTTGGATCAATTGATCACGTAAAGTTTCCAGATCTCTGTATGCAGTATCAAGTTTTGGATCACGAACCAAACCTTTTTCTTCGCGCATACTTATTTGACTTTGTACTTCGGCAACTTTCTTTTGGAACTGCCTTAAAACTTTCGTTGTTTCAATTGGATGAACAAAAATAGAAATATCAAAAATTCTATCCAAGTTAATAATTGGAGAAAACCAACTGTCTGATAGATATCGAGGATAAGAAATAACAAAGAAACTTCTGGCAACTTTTTCTCCTAAATTAACTGAACGAGAAGAAACTTCTAGTGCACTCGGAGCAATAATGTCTTTTAATTCCAAAACTCCAGATTCATAAATTTGCTGCGGCAAAAATGCATTAATGTTTGGCGTCTTCTTTTCTTTTTTTAAAAAATCAAAAATTCCCATAATGTTATCTGTTTAGTGGTATTGGTTTCTCTACATCTCCTGGATTGAAGAGTTTATAAAATACTTCGATTGCCTCTTCTGTTCCTAATCGTACTGCGCGAATCCCGGTTCTTGTAATTCCTTGTTCTACAATTGAAACCCTTTGTTCAATTTGGGTTCGGTTTTCTTCAAAGTCTTCTGTTTTTTGCGCAGACTTACTTTTAGATTTCTTTTTAGAGAAAAATCCTGAACCAATCTTGACTGCGTCTAGTTTATTTGGAGTAAATGGAACAACAATAAAGAAAGTTTTCGTCATTATGTTTGAATTTTCTGTAAAAGTTTTAATGAATTCAATATACTCTTTTGTTTGAATTTTCATTAAATCGTTTGTTTGTTCTTTTTGTCTGTTTTCTAAAAGTGCAATATAGGGCCTAATATCTAGTCTTCTAGATTGAACGAAAATTTGGATTGTAAAATCAAGAGAGTTTAAAAAGTTTTGGAATTGGAAAATAATAGATTGTTGTTCGTCTTGAGACTTCAAGGCAAAGTTCAATGAAGATGTCATTAAAAGCGCGCGCATGCTCCCGTCTTTTAGGATCACTACTCCGTCTCGTATTTCTTTTATGGGCACAAAATCTTGTGTAGGTGTTGAAGGCATTAGTTAGTTCTTAGGTTTTTAGTACAGAGTACAAAGGTATTAATATAATTCCTTTGTACTCTGTACTCTGAACTTCTTTATTATATCTTATTAATTCTCTATTTTCTCGTTGATATCCAAACTCCAAGACAGCTCTTTTAATTTACTGTCAGAAAGTTTTGGAACATAGACACTTTCTGGAATCAAAGACTCCTCCTCTTTTGCAGCTTCTTCGATTGTTTTGTCTTTTTTGTGCCAAACATATAGTTTGTTTCCAATAAAATATTTAACAGCACTTTCTACTGTTGTAATGAAAGGACGGTCATTAAATTTATAAAAAGCTAATGCCAAAAGAAAACCAACGAGTGGAATACCTACTAATATTGCCAGGAATAATGGCAGAAGTGACCATGAAATAAAAGCCAAAGCCCCTGCCGCTGTAACGTATAGAAATTGTTTTAATGTTAGTGGACCAAAAATCTTGTCTTCTATTTCGATGAATTGTGGAACTTGGTATCTCATTTATTAAGTATATAGGCTTTAGCTACTAGTCGCTAGGTATTAAAAGCAACAAGCCACAGAGCTACAAGTGACTTAGAAAAACTCCACTTCGTCATTCTGAATCCTTACTGAATAAATTTCAGCACACGTTTCAAGATACCGGATCAAGTCCGGGGTGACATTGTTAAAGTTTGTTGCTCAAAACCCAAAACTTGTCATCCTCAGTTTGACTAGGGATCTACAATCTAGATACACACAATATGAATCATTAAAATAAAAAAGTTTCCCTGATTTAATCAGGGAAACTTTTTGTGTGGCGCCTTGTCTATATTATTTATTCGAATGATTCTCTGTAGGGATCAATAGATGGTTTGGGAGTTTTGTCTATACCTTCTATAACAATATCCTCTTTATTTGTTGGGGCCACTGATTTTAAATTATTTTCTAGTATTGATTCAATAGGAGGTTCAGTAGTTTCTTTTTTTTCTGTAACTATTTCCACAGCCGCTTCTTTTTGATTTCTCTCTTCTTCGATTTCTGTAGAATCGTCAATAATTTCAATATCGTCCCCCATTTCTTTTACAATCTCATTTCGATCCAGCAGGTGTTCTTGAAGAATGCTCTTTTTAGATCCAATTTCAGAAGGTTCTTCGTCTGTGCTTTCAACAAGGGCTGATCTGATTTGTCCAAAGATGTCCGTTGCAACTTCTTCTCCGATTTTGTCTGCCTGCTCTGTTGTTAAGTTACCTTCTTTCTTGATGTTTTCAATGTAATCTTCTGGACCTTCAAAACCAAGCATAACCAAGAGAGTTTCTGTTTCAATAGCACCTCCCTGATCAATATGCAGGTTATTGTTTTTCGCAATATTACGGATCTTATTTTCCCATCCAGACTCGGTAATAATAGCCCTGATTTTTTCAGGAAGTTCATTGAAACGATCTTTAATTTGTTGGTCTAAATTATCCATAATTATTTATTGTTATTCTTCTTCTTTTTTGTCATCATCACTTTCTCCCTCCTTTTCTTTTTTCTTAAGACCTTTTATGATTTTATCAACATCAGTTTCTTTTTTGGCCGATTTTTCTCTAATTTTTAATACAACATCAGAATTTTTTCTTCCAACCCATGCTTTGTAAAAAGGAACATTTTCAACCCAGGCACCACTACTATCTTTATATTGACCACTAATTCTTTTTAAGTAATCATTTTGTCTGTCATCACCCGATTTTTTGGCCGCTTTGTATTCAGAACTGTTGTCTCTATTAGATTTCGCTATTATCAATGAAGATTCATTTTTTTGAATATTGGTTTTTTTATTTTTAATCTCATCTTGTGCTGAAATATAGGCAGGATTATTTTTTGAAACACCCTGACTTTCCATAAAGTTAAGATTTGCTTCAGCATCCCCAATTTCTTTCTTTGCTTTCTCGATATCGGCACTTAGTTTATGGATTTCTTCGTTATGTTTTAACAAAATACCTCTTTCTTTTGTTGTTAATTCGCCCAATTCTTTATAAGTATCCTCTCTGCCCTTAATTTGATCTTTCAAAACTTTCGCATAACCACCCTTTTTAGCATCTCCAAGTTTTATATTGTTAGCCTCAAGAGCTGCTGAAATAGGTGTTGCTCTGGCATCAAAACTTGCTGAAGCAGTCTTTTTAAAGCCTCCTTGGATAGCCTTACCTAACCCAAGAGGTGTTCTTGCCGCAATGTTTTTCATTACACCATGTTCTGCTGCATAATTTGCTGCTCTACCAACTGTTGCTCTACCCAGTCTCGCACTAGTCCCAAACACCATTTTCCCAGTAAGGCCTCCCGCTGCTTTAACTCCCCAGTCGCTGGCACCTGATGCACCAGACCCTCCAACTTTCTTTGCCATAATTAATGAACCAACCAGGAATCCGATTATGATTAAATAATTCAGAATTACTCCGATAGAAGAACTAACTCCTTGGAATGCTGTAGAAAAACTTCCTGCGCCAACAGAAATACCTGATGATTGTAGGAGGTTTCCAGAACTTGCGATTTTAAGTGAGATGTAAATAAATAAAAATAAAACTGGTGCAAATAGAGCCTCGGCTATTAATTTTTTTAACCAGCCGCTAGACACGCTTTGTAATTTTGGAAATACTAAACCAACAAACATTGCCGGGGATGTTATCAACAAGAATATAAAAGTTAGAAATCTCTGTATCAACATTATGGCAATAACAAAAAATACAATCGCTGCTATTAAAATAAACACTCCCCCCATAAACATCCCGATTATAAAATTAATTATTTCAGAAGTTGTAGAATTATCGTTAAGAGAACTTGTTTGTTCAACAGAGCCAATATTTCCATCAGGAGAAATATTATAAACACCTTGTAATTTTAAGGCACTCATAAAACAGTTAGACAATCCTCCATCAGCCAGGTCTCTGGTCCCTGCACCGGTCAAGTCAGTATCACAACTTAATGCTTGTTTAAATTGAAGTGTCACAATATTTGAAACATCAATAGCAAGTGCTGTGAAAAAGAAACTGAAATTAATTAAAAGCGCAGCAATAATTATTCCAGATAAAGTTTTTTTGAGAGCACCAGTTCCTTGAATAATTGTCATTATCGCAATAACTAAAATTCCAAATATAAATGAAATGTTCACTATGTCTCGCAACACTTCCCAAGACTCACTAATTCCAGAAGTTCCTTTTACAAAAACAGACATGTTATCAATCGTTACAATCGTTACCAAGTTTAAAATCAGACCAGATAACCAAAGAGCCCAAGAAGTTCCTGAAAGCCACATTTCCGCTGTTGTTTGAAGAAGTTTCATTGCAAAAGAACTGTCTACGAATTCACCTGCAACATAATTAATAGCCTTATCTTTTAATGTTTCTTGCGCAAAAACCTCTGTAGCTTCAACAGAGAACATAAATCCAAAAACAAAAATTACAGCAAAAATTGTTGCTAGATATTTTTTATTTTTTTGTAAATTTCCCCAAATCATATTATTTTTTATTGAAACTCTTCAAACGCAATTGTTACGAATTGATTTACAAGTGCTGAAATTAATTCATCAAACTCATCTGCAAAAGTTAAACGTTCTGCAGGAATGTTTAACTTATTTGAAACAGATTGTTGAATTAAAAGTCCTGGCGTTGTTGTTTTACCAGATTCATTTTTCAGACTCAGAAATCCTCCACTCCAACCTAATTCTGCATCAACAATTCCTCTTCTTGTCGCAATTCTTGAATATAAACCATCATTTAAAACTCTGTATGAACCATAAGGATTGTTTAATGGTTTTTGTGTTAGTTCGTACCACCCTGTCCAACCACCTTCTTCAAAATTTCCCTCCAAAAAACCATCTATGTTATTAATAACATCAGTTAAACGACACCCTCTATATTGATCGCCATTTCCATAGTAACCATCTAATACAGAAAGTCTGATATTTACATCCCAAGGTGAACACAGGTATCCGTTCGAAACTTCATCCAAGAAAAGTCCTAGTTCATAATCAGCAACGTCTGTAAAAAATTGTTCAGGATCATCTATGAAAACTGGATTTCCATTGAAACCAGACTGAACCCATTGAATTGTTCCAGCCAAGATAGATTCGATAACTGCATTCCCTAAACAAAAGGCAACCCCATCAAGAGAAGGTGTTCCTAATCCACCCGTTTCTTTTGTTGCTTGTTTAACATCTAAAACAGGGACTGTCCCTATCGAGCTTGTTAAGCTATTAATTGCACTATTTAGGTTTTGTCCAATTACACTTCCAATAAGCTGACTCACGCAACCACTAACAGCAGGACCAGCAGCATCTAAACTAATCCCTCCTGACTGAGCTGTTGCTGCTGCTGGGTTAACAACCTGAGCCCTAGGAATTACTAGTCCGGTATCAGGGTCTATTCTTAATGATTCATTTGTTTGTGCATGTAAAAACCCTCCTGGAACAAAAATAAATAGAACCAAAATTCCACTTAAAAAATTATTTAAATATCGAAAATTACTATTCCTCATCTGATTGAAGTTTAAGTTCATTATTATCATAAATTATACCACCCTCACGCAGAAAAATTCCCAGTTTTTCATTTAAATCGACAATTTCTTCTTGAACTTCTGAATAAAGTCCAATAGTAAACATTACAAGTAGAGGGTCCTCGTCTTCTTTGTTTAGGTTTTTAATAATCTCTGAATTTTTATAGTATGCATTTGCAAGCGCAACATGATTTTCGATAATTCCTGTTGGAACTTTTAGTGCAGCAATGTCTTTTGATGCCTGTAAAACTTCCACTGAAACTTTTCCAGCTAAAGCAGGATCAGTAAAGCCATAAAATTGTAAAGTTAAATTATTTTGAATTCTTAAAATATCGTTTGCGTATTCCAATAATTTTTCCTCGTCTTTTGTATCAAAAGTCTCTACAAAGTTTACAGAATAAATATTTTTAAAACTTAATTGCCCGAATGCGTCGCTGGTGATTTTTGAAATCAGTTGGCTTTTTGTTGTGGCATCCAGTTCCCCGTTTTGACGAAGGATGAAATATTGGTTAACTAAATTTAAAGTAGCTTGATTTGTTAGGCTGGATTCATCAATTTGAATTTGCGCCAGACTTTCTGTAATTCTTTCTTCGAAATCGTAATTTTCATCATCAGGTCCTGCAACCAAAGGATTTCTGTTTTGTTCAGTTTCATCTCCGTCATTTGTCCCGTCCCCGTCAGTGTCTGGATTGTTAGGGTCGGTTGACCATAGAGATTCTTCCCAATCTAAAAGTCCGTCACCATCAAAATCAGTTGATGTGTTTTTATCAAGATCTATGCTCACACTTAATTCCCCTGTTTGATTTTGATTATTATTTTCAGGTAATCTGTTTTGGTAACTAAAGAAAGCAATAACGATTGTAACTAGAATCACTGTTACTAAAAGAATTATAGAAACCTTGTTGCTGGGTGCCCTCATTTGCCTTTAATTGTATCAGAAAAAGGTGTTACAATTATTTACAAATGAACAAGAAAATAGTTACAGTTTTAGTTTTAATTTCAGTCTCACTTTTTCCTTTTAATGCGAATGCGCAAATCCCCTCAATTCCGATTGGAGGGCTGCTTTTATTTTCAACACCTTGTACATGTAGCGGTGGTGTTTTGATGTATGTTTTAGATTTTATGACTAGGTCTGTTATCCCGGTTACCTACCAGTTAGGAGTTTCTCTTTATGACACACCTCAAAATAGTAGTGGTTTATTTACTCCAGGAACCTATCAGTTAGGAAAATATATTCCAGGAGCGGGTGTTTGTCTACTTGTTGCTACTCCTTGTATTTCATTAAACTCTTCAGGAACTTACGTTCCTACATTACCTGGATTTGGTAACTCTCTTTCTCCTTTTTAAACTAGTCCTTAGACAAGCAAATCCAATCCGAAATAGTTAATGTTTCGGCCCTAGATTTCAGGTCTATGTCGCACGTTTCAAATTTTTCTCTCGCAACCACTTCTTTCAGATTTGAGGATAAAATCTTTCTTTTGTGGGCGAATCCCCTTTTTAATACTTCAAAAAACCTTTTCTCTTCTACTCCAGAATCAATAAATACTTTCTTGGACACGTTTTCCAAAGAAATTATTGCAGAGTCTACCTTGGGCGCAGGTGTGAATGATCCCGCAGGAACTTTTTTAATAATTTTTGGTTCGGAATAAACTTTTATGGAAATTGAGTAAATAGATTCTTTTTTGTCTCTCGCCACAATTCTGTCGGCTACTTCTTTTTGAACAAGCAAAACCATTTGTGAAGGTTGGTTTTCTGCAGACAGAAATCTCTCGGTGATTTCCCCGGTGATGTAATAAGGAATGTTTGAAATTATTTTGTAATCATCGGGCAGGTCTTTTGAATCAAAATTTAAAATGTCTCCCTCGATTATTTTTAGTTGCCCACTGCTTACTTCTTCTTTATATTTTTCATTTAAAAAGTCGATCAATCGATTATCTTTTTCAATTGCCAAAATTTTTGCACCAGCTTTTAATATCCTAGAAGTTAGAGCTCCTTCTCCTGGCCCGATTTCCAAAACAAAATCATCGGGAGTTAATTTTCCTGCTTCGATTATTGCATTCAGCGCACCTTCCGAATTTAAAAAGTTTTGTCCAAGAGATTTTTTTTGTTGCAGGTTTTTCGTTTTCTTAATCATAAGGGTTATTTTTTGTCGTCCCGGGCTTGACCCGGGATCTTTACTAAGAATTTATACTACTTTAATAGTATTTTAACAATGCAAAACACATATTATGTTTACATAGTTTCAAATTACAAAAGAACAACATTTTACATAGGAGTTACAAATGATTTACAAAAAAGAATTCTTGCTCATAAAAATAAAATAATAAAAGGTTTTACTTACAAATACAATCTAACGGATTTGGTTTATTATGAGGAGTTTAATTTGATAGAAGAAGCAATAAAAAGAGAGAAGAACCTAAAAAATTGGAAAAGAGAATGGAAAATTAACTTAATTAAAAGTATTAATATATTTTTATTTGTCTCTCTCTGTTTGTCCTAGGGTCTTTTTAGATCCTGAAATAAATTCAGGACGACAACATGAGAACCCTCTACTCTTTAATCTTCACTCTAAAAATCAATCAAGAACTCCATCTTCCCGCCACCCTCTTTTTTATCTTCCCCGCTAAAATCTTTGTCGTCCAATAAGTCCTCGCTAATGTCATCTAAAAATTCAGAAGCCATATTAACTTCTTTTGATCCATAAATTGTTCGGAAACTGGCCCAAGTCAAATATAGTTTTCTTTTTGCTCTGGTAATTGCAACATAAAATAGACGACGCTCTTCCTCCTCGTCTTCTTTTTTTAACCCTTCGCGGTTGTGTGGAAATAAACCTGCCTCTAGTCCTGTTACAAAAACATTTTCAAACTCCAATCCTTTTGATGCATGGACAGTCATTAGTTTTACACCAGATTTATTTGATTGAGTTTTTTGATCCAGAGTATCTTGGTCAGACATTAACGAAACGTCCTCTAGAAAAACATCGAGCGCCTCAACTGGATCATACTGGTCATATTTTTTTGCTAATGAAGCTAATTCTTTTACGTTCTCTAATCTCTCCAATCCATCGTCACCTTCTGTTTTAAATTTATCCTCCATTCCAGATCTTTTGATAATAAAAGAAATAACATCAGTGGGTTTTTTTGATTCAATTTCATTTCTGATGTCATTTAAAATTTTTCTGAAATTAGCAATCTTTGCCTGAGTTCCAACATTCAAATCATTTTCTTCATTCGCATGAATTTTCAAAATCGTAGCCTTCCCTATTCCACGAGTTGGATAATTTATAATCCTGTTCATACTACTGAAATCATTTTCGTTCACAGACGCTTTTATATAAGCAATTATGTCTTTAACCTCTTTTCTATCAAAGAATCTTGTTCCGATAACTTGGTGATCCAAATTAAATTTCAAACAAACTTCTTCCAGAACACGAGACTGATAATTGGCTCGATACAGAAAAGCAATTTCGTCAGCAGGAACTCCTTCTGCGATTAAAGTCTTTGCTTCCATTACTGCAAAGTTTGCTTCGTCATATTCATCAATTGCGCGATAAACTGTAATTTTTTCTCCAGGAGCATTTTTTGTGAAAAGATTTTTATCTTTACGAACTGTGTTCTTTTCAATAATTTCGTTGGCAGCCTGCAAAATATTTTGTGTTGATCTATAATTCTCCTCCAAAACAATTTCCTTTGTTCCGGGATAATCTTTTTCAAAATTCATTATGTTTTTAATCGTCGCACCACGCCAACTGTAAATATTTTGATCGACGTCACCAACTACACAAATATTTTTATGCTTTTCTGCCAAAAGAGAAGCCATCTTATATTGAACTTCGTTTGTGTCTTGGTATTCATCTATATGAATGTATTGCCACAAGTTTTGATAATGGGCACGAATCTCTGGATTTTTCTCTAACAATTTTGTTGACTCAAAAAGCAAATCGTCAAAATCCATAGTTCCGTCTTTCTTTAATTTAGCATCATATTTTTCCCAAACCTTTCCAATTATTTGAGCCATTCCGTGATTTTTATGAAAACCTTCTGAATAACTGGCGGGACTTTTCATGTCCCCTTTTTGTCTAGAGATAATAGAAAGAATTTTCCCAGGTTCGTATTCTTTTGGATCGTAATCCATACTTTTTAGAATGTCTCGAATTATTTTTTTGGAATCGTCGCGGTCCAAGATTGTAAATCTTTTTGGAAGTCCGGCCGCGGCAAAATTTTGTTTTAAAATATAAACACCTAAAGAGTGAAAAGTTCTAACAAAAGGACGTTCTTGTGTTTCTACAGGCTTATTTAAATCTGAATTTTCACGCATTAACAAATCAATTCTCTCGCGCATTTCGCTCGCTGCCTTGTTTGTAAAAGTTACAGCCAAGATTTTATGAGGATCTGTTCCTTTGTTTATTAAATTAGCAATTCGATAGGTCAGAGTTTTTGTTTTCCCAGCCCCAGCCCCAGCAAGAATCAAAAGAGGTCCTTCTGTGTGTTCGGTCGCTTCTCTTTGAAATGGATTTAGATCGTTTAGGTGTGACATTCGAATGATTATAGCAAATTCATAACTTTCTATCTTTTATTAAAAATAGGTATATGGTTAGTTACAGAGATTAAGGAACTAAACCAAGAAGGGATCATTCTTTATGAAAAAAGATACATGCCCCGACTGTGGTTGGGGTGAAAGAGAACATTTGATGGGTACAGGTAAGAGAAAAACCGATAACTTATTAAAAAAAGGTTATAAAAATACGCTATATCAGTGCTATGACAAAAGGTATAAAGAACGAAATGCTAATAAAAAGAAGAAGCTTAAGGAGTTTGAAGAATATACCAATGTGAAGTGACAAATAACATCCCAAATTAAGTTTTGAGGTGTTTTTTTATTGTCAAACACTCTCTGTGTATAAACGTTTGACTTATTCCCTCACTTCCCTATAATGCCCTGTAGCTTCAGAAAAGACAGAAAGAGGGCGATCCATTGATCAATGACAGAAACCACAGAATACCGCTATAAATAAGGCTTATATTTACTATAAAACAAGACTCTGATCCGCTTTCCGCAGGATATAAAAACCCAAAGATCAGACGAAATAAAGGTATTAAATTGAACCACTTATGGCAAAAGTTCGCTATCGTGGCTTTTCTGGTATTTTCTCCTTTTATTGCATATGCAAACATATTCTCCTTCATTGCTATCCCAGTTAGGGCAGAAAGTGACAGATCTGCAGAAGATTATAATTATAATTCTCAAAACATTGCTGTTTTAGGTTCAGACGAGATGGAAATTGAAGATTTGGCAAAAGGTGGAGGTGAAATCACTATTGTTGATGATACGGCACTTCTTGCTAGCTCTGGAGTTTCTGGAACTGTTATTCTAAATGAGAAACCTAAAAACAATGGAAAGATTTCTATATATGAAGTTCGTGATGGAGATACACTGTCTCAAATTGCTGACATGTTCGAAGTTTCTGTAAATACAATCAGGTGGGCAAATGATTTTGAGGGTGCAATCCAACCAGGACAAACTTTGGTGATTCTTCCTGTTACAGGAGTAACTCACACAGTTAAATACGGAGGAACAATTCAAGACATTGCAGATATTTATGATGCAGACGTAAAAGAGATTGCCCTTTTTAACGGAATTGATGTTGATGTAGAGTTGGCAGAAGGAGATGAAGTTATTGTTCCTTATATTGATCCAAGTTTTAAGGAAGATCATTCAGATAATAATTCTTCAACAGAAGTAAAAAGTTACGCAAGTGCATCTGTTAATACTAGTGGATATTTTATAAATCCTGTTCCAGGTTCGGTTATTACTCAAGGTCTGCATGGATATAACGCTGTTGATCTGGGTGCTCCACATGGAACTTCAATTTATGCAGCAGCAGCAGGAAAAGTTATCACAAGTAAACAAGGTGGTTGGAATGGTGGTTACGGTTCTATGATTGTTATTTCTCATCCAAATGGAACTCAAACTCTTTATTCTCACATGAGTTCTAATGCTGCATATGTTGGACAAGTTGTAGAACAAGGAGAGTTGATTGGATATGTTGGTTCAACAGGACGTTCAACAGGAAATCACCTACACTTTGAAGTTCGTGGAGCAACAAATCCTTTGGCTCGTTAATAAATATTTTTAGACCGATATCGAATTGCCTCCAGTAAATGAGGTGATTTTATTTTTTCTGAATTTTCAAGGTCTGCGATTGTGCGTGCGGTTTTTATTATTTTAAAATAACTGCGGGCGGAAATATTTAATTTCTCCGCAGTTTCGTCCAATAGTTTTTTATCTTTTTCTTTTAATGTGCAAAATTTATTCACATCTTTGTTTGAAAGGTTTGAATTTAGTTTTCCTGAGCGATTAATTTGTATTTCTCTGGCGCGTTTAACTCTTTCTGCTATTTCTAAACTTCCCTCACCCACATTTTTATTTAATAAGTTCTGATGTTCTACTTTTGAAACTTCTATCCAAATATCAACCCTATCTATAATTGGTCCTGAAATTTTCTTTTTATAATTTTCCATATTTTGAGGTGAACAAATGCACTTGTTATTGGCGCTCCCCCAAAATCCGCACGGGCACGGATTCATTGAAATAATCAAGATAAAGTCTGCAGGAAAAGTTACATTTCCAATCGCGCGAGAAATATTTATGACTCGATCTTCTAATGGTTGACGCAAAGAATCTATCACTCTCTTTTCGAATTCTGGAAATTCATCCATAAATAAAACACCATTGTGTGCCAATGTTATTTCTCCGGGTTTCAAATTAATTCCCCCGCCAGTGATCGCAACATAAGACGAAGTGTGGTGTGGAGAACGAAAAGGTCTCTTTGTTAGTAATTTTTTTGAAACTCCTGCAATAGAATGAATTGTGGAACATTCTATGATTTCTGTGTAAGAGAGCCGGGGTAAAATTTCCGAAGTTGCTTTGGCCAACATAGTCTTGCCTGTTCCTGGTGGTCCGAAGAGTGAAATATTGTGTCCCCCTGCCGCCGCAATTTCCAATCCTCTTTTTGCATTTTTGTTCCCTTTTATTTCAAAAAAATCTATCCCCAGAAATTCTTTTTCGAAATTTATTTTTCTGTTTGTAATTTCAGGAATTTTTTGGCCACTATTAATATGTTTGATTACATCTTTTAAATGTTCAGCTCCAAAAATTTTAACCCCTTTTATTATTGATGCCTCAACCTCATTCCCCTTTGGTATAAAAATTTCTTTGTAATTATTATCTTTAGCAAACTGAATTATAGATAAAATTCCTTTGATTGGTTTTAAATATCCATCCAAGGACAGCTCTCCTACAAAAATTTTCTCACTTTCATTAAAATCTATTTCATCCGACGATTTTAAATAACATAATGCCATTGGTAAATCAAAATTGGTTCCATTTTTCTTTATGTCAGCAGGAGCCAGCGAAACGACAACTTTTTGATTCTTTTGTTTTGGAGGTTTAAACCCGCAACTTTTTATTGCGGCAGAAACTCTGTCGCGGGACTCCTCTACTGATTTATTTGCTAATCCAATAATAGAAAAAGAATGCATTCCATTTGAGATATCTATTTCGATATCAACCTTTTCCGCTTTTAATAAAGTTGTTTGCGCGCTGTGTACACGAGAAAATTTCACAAAATTATTGTTGCATATTGTTCTAAAATCTAAATAAAAAACTCCCAATATCTAAATTGGGAATTTGGAGTAATTAAGAAACTTTTGCTGGTTTCTGGGAAATGAATTTATTGGTTTTTTCTATAAAATTAGGTTCACTTTCTTTTATAGAATCACTTTTCCTGCTATAGATTTCTTGAATGTCTTCAATAATCTTTTCAGCTATTAATCTGCTAGACGCTACTTCTATGTTGTGATTATTTACAAATTTTTCAATTTCTGCAATTAACCCAATTTCTATTGTAGAACTAACCCCACCTTCTTTTAATTGAAGATAGAAGGAAGAAGATTTTTTCATCAATTCATAAAAACAATTTATACTATGATAATTTTTAAAACCCGTTGTCTTATCAATAGTGTGGAATATATGATGAATATCAGAAATGATAGTGTGACAATGTTTCCTATCCAGAACCATTTAAAAAACCGACATCTCCGTCGGCTCTTTAATTTATTTAACTGCTTTTGTTCGGGCTGCTGGGTAGGCTTTTAATCTTTCCTCCGCAATTTCTTCTCCTGTGTCTTCGCAAATTCCGTATGTTTTCTTTTCTATTCTATTGAGTGCAGCGTCTACTTCATTTAATTCAGTCTCCAGTTCTTTCAAGATGGCTGTGTTTTCTTCGAACTCTTCGATTGCATCAGCGTAATCATTTTTATCTGCTGTTCCGTCGTCTTTTTCTCCTGGAACTGCTTCCCAATCATTTGGATTGTCTGGGTTAATTCTCCCAACACTTTTAAGTTCTTTGATTAGGCGAGCTTTTTCTTTTAAAAGTTCGTCTTCAAAATATTTGATGTCTAAATTTTCTCTTTCCATATGTTAACTATTTTAACACGATTTTATAAAACAATGTTAGGTACTATCTAATCAGTTTTTGAGTGTTTAGTCTTTGGATGATTTCTCGCATCACCTCTATATCACTCGTTAAGATAAGGTTTTCATTATCAATAAAACTGTAAAAGAATAATATTTTCCCTTCAGAATCAATGATTGCGCGAGTATCTCTGTTTATTAGAACAACGTCCTCAAAATTTCTGGGGTTGAATGTTGATCCGAGGTCAATTTCTGCTGTGCTTGTAGCGGTTGATGTGCTGTTTTTTGTAGAAGTAGCAATTTGAGGCTGTTCGTTAGAGAAAATTGATCTTGGTGTCGGATCAGATTCAGGTGTTTTTACATTTGGAAAAATTTCATCTATATCTCGCACAATAAAATCTTCCCATTCCAGCATCGCCGCGTAACTTTGATCAAAGACATCTGTTTTAAACAAGATAAAAGGTTCTGGATTTTCCAATTTTAAAACTCCCAAAAAATATTCTTCGTTTAGTGAACGAATTAAACTTCCTGGAGCGACAGATTCTAGAACATTAAAAAATTCTTGTGTAGTGATTTGGTCTTGAGCTGTGTTAGAAGAAGAATTCTCCTCAAAAGATCTGTTAACCAAGATTTGGATTTCTACTATTTTATTGTTGTCTAAGTTAATTGCTGAATCGATACTGTTTTTTATTTCTCCAATTATTTCTGTACCAGTTTTATTGTTCGCAAGAATTTTTATATTCAAGTCTTTCTCAATAACTTCTGTTGGCCCCGTGTTCCCTTTTGGAATTACTGTTGAAATCTTATTAGATAAATCAAAATGAATGAAAGAGAAAATAATAATTCCAAGTCCACCCAACACAAGAGCAACACCGATTATTATTTTTATTAATTTACCGTAGTCCTTATCTGATTTTGTTAAAGAGTCTCCTTTTAGTTTGTTAGGAGCGACTTGTTGCATAGCCTGTTCTTTTATAGAAGGTCCTTCTGTAGGAGTACTTTGTTGTTGAGTGTATCTTTTCTTTTGTTCTGCAGCTAAAATATTAGAAACAGAAACTTTTTTCTTTTTCACAAAAGCAGAAACGTCGTCCTCGTAGGTTCGAAGTGGCCTGATTAAATAATTTTTTCCTTGAATTTTGTCTATAACCCCTCTTTGTTTTTCTTCTTGAGTTTGAGGTGTGGGCGCAAGTTTTTTTGAAGGTTCAATTATATTAGGGTTTTGTATATTTTGAGGTTTTAAATTTTCATCCATGTTCCTTTATTATAAATTAAAAACAACTATTGGCTAATAGGCTATTATTAATTCCGTGTTTGTTAGCCTAAACAATAATAGGTTATCTTGAATCTCACTTCTGTCACCTCCAACCTGATTGGAGATCTACATTCTAAAAACCAAACAACGTTTTAATACTTAAATAAGTTAAAACAAAAAAACTCTCGCAGTGTCTCTGAACTTGATTCAGAGTCTTGTTATTTTGGTTTGTTATATAATATTTCAAGTTTCTGAATCAGATTCAGAAATCTTTATCAGATTAAATATTAATTATTTAATCTGATTGTATGTAACTATGAATATGGGAATTAAAAAACTCTCCTGGGGGAGAGTTTTTCTTTACTTTATCTGCTAACTTCCACTTATTTCTTTCTTGGTCTTGCTTTAGATTTTGAAATTAGGAATTTTGGTTTTTCCAAATCCATATCAATAAAATCATCTGCGTGCTCAATCAGTTTTGAAGAAGAAGACCTCCCAAATGAGATAACCTCAACTTGGCATCCTCCTGTTATTTTCAAATATTCCACCAATGGAATAAAGTCTCCATCTCCTGATGCGATAACAATTGCGTCTACTTTTTGGGAAGCCACAATTGCATCAACCGCCAATCCAACATCCCAGTCTGCTTTTTTGGCTCCCCCTGCAAAAATCTGTAGATCTTTTGTTTTAATTTCAATTCCAAGTTTCTCTAGTGCTTCAAAAAAACCTTGCTCGTCTCCTGATTCAGATGTGATAACGTATCCCATTGCGCGGACTAATTTTCTGCCTGCAACAGATTCTTTTAATACTGCTCCAAAGTTTACTTTCTTTTGGTATAGATTTTTTGCACTGTGATATAAGTTTTGCGCGTCGATTAGGACTGCGACTCTTTGTTCCGGATGTTTAATTACTGCCATATTTTTTGTTTGTCGATAAAATTCGACTTTTAATATTAAAAATTAATAAATTCTTTTCTTATAAAAAATCATGTTAACTACTTTTCTATTATATCAAAAAACCGACTAGTGTCGGTGTTTTGATGAGATGCTCAATTTAATCTGAGTATAAACAAATAATCTTCGCTACACTTCTTTATTTGTTTATTTCTTCAAACCAAGTTTTTTGATAACTGATTTGTGACGCTTTGGGTCTTTTTTAGCAAGAAAACGTAGTGTTGATTGTCTATCCGCTACCATTTGTAGTAAACCTCTTCTTGAGTGGTTATCTTTTTGGTGAGATTTAAGGTGTTTTGCTAATTCATCTATCTTTTTTGTCAAAATAGAAGCTTGGACCTCTGGTGAACCAGTGTCTGTTTTGTGCATTTGCACAGTTGATATTGATTTTGCTTTCTTTCTTTTTGTTAACATGATGGGATAGATTGTAACACGCATTTAAATTTTTGCAAGCCCTTAATAAATAAAAAAGACCCGTATTTCAGGGTCTCTGGTTTACTGCAACATTGCAGTCAAATAAGGATTATCACTAATGGCAGCAATACTTTCAGCTTCTTGAATATCGATAATATCCAGTCTAACTGCGCAAGTCAGCATTAATGCCTCATCAGGCAATTCAGGAAGTCCTGAGAATGAAAATACCCACCCAATGCACCTGATTCCGCCACCGTAACGGCTTTTTTCAGGATTCCTGCTTTGATAGCTACTGACATCATTTATTTTATGTGTCAGCCGGTCTGCTTTTTCTTGTGAATTTACAAGAAATGCAGATAGTTTTTCACTTGGTATTTGTGAATCTGGTAGTATTTTTCCGATAAACCTGACAGCGCACACTCCAGTGACTACATTTTTTATTGAAATAGTCAAAATATTTTGCGACACACCAAAAATGATACAATGAAAATATAAACATGACTGACATTAGAGACCTTAAACAAGAATTCTTGGAATATATTGAAATCGAGCGTGGTCGCAGTATTAAAACTGTCGAAAATTATGACCGTTATTTGAATCGATTTATTAATAATCAACAAATTAAATCAACAGAAGACATAACAGAAAGGAAGATTCGTGAATTTCGTCTTTGGTTAAACCGTCAGGAATCAGGAACTGCAGTTGGTCTTGGACAAAAAGGTGGAACACTAAAAAAGAGGACGCAAAATTATTATTTAATTGCATTACGTTCCTTTTTGAAATTTTTAATAAAACGTGGCCATAAAACCGTCGCTCCTGATCAGATTGAATTAGCAAAGGTTGCAGAACGGTCAATTGACCTTATTTCAATGAATGAATTAAAAAGAATCATGGAAGGGCCAGACCTGACAACGATAAAGGGTTTGCGAGACAGAGCTATGTTGGATTTATTATTTTCAACTGGACTGCGTGTTTCAGAATTATGTTCTTTGAATAAGGATTTGGATTTGGGTCGTGACGAATTCCCTATTCGAGGAAAGGGAGAAAAGGTGCGTGTCGTTTTCTTGTCTGAAAAAGCAAAAGATTCTGTAAAAAATTATTTAGACAAACGCGACGACATGGATGAGGCAATGTTTGTGCAATTGGCCGGCAAAGGCGGTGCTGATGCTCTTAAAAAAAAGGAGAGTATTCGCCTGACTCCTCGGTCGGTTGAAAGGATAATAAAATTTTATGCGATTAAGGCTGGAATTTCAAAGAAAGTTACTCCGCATGTTATTCGACACTCATTCGCGACAGACCTGCTGTCTAACGGGGCCGATTTGCGTTCTGTGCAAGCTCTGTTGGGTCATGCGAACATCACTACTACACAGGTTTATACGCACGTTACCGACAAACATTTGCGAGACATCCATAAAAAGTTTCATAATAAAGATTAGGGAGCTTATTTGACTTATTTAAAAAAATTAGTACTATTTAAAAAATCCCTTTGAGTAAAGAGATAAAGCAGTACATTCAAATAAAATTCAACAGAAAGTTATAAGTTATGTTAGATTCATCATCTAGAAGATCTTTATCGGATCATCAAATCCACAACCCAAGCCTATTAACAGTTGCAAACATGCAGTCATTTGAATCAAGGCGACATTCGCCAGGATTCTCTGATCAGGTACAAAGAATGCCTAAAAAACCGTGTGCTATTCGCAGTGTCAGTGAGCCATCTATTGTAGGTGTTGCACTTGGTACAGAAGGAGCTCGTTGGGCTAGGGCTTGCTGGAGAAGAGAGGCAAAAAATCTTGGTGGAAAAAACAAAATCATGATAAACTCGATCCAAATCTTGAAAGGATACACGGCATGGAAAGAGCATCAGGAAATTGCGTTGGAAGAATCAAATAAAGGATGGACTTTTGTTGCCTGTTCAGAAATTGATTATCGTCACAACATGAGACTGAATGGAAGAAATATTATGTTTCTTCCAAGATATGTTTCAGAAAAAGTTATTGAGGATATTTTGCTAAATATTGCAAAAAAGAAAGTTCCAATGACCTATCCTAGAAAGGTCGAAGGTCTATACTTCCTGCGTAATCGCGGGCGGTAATCTATCAAACTTAACCTCGCCACACAAAATGTGTGGCGAGTTTTTTTATTTTCTATATTAAAAGGTGTGCTATATTTTATTCATGAAAATAATTTCTTGGAATGTAAACGGAATTCGTGCCTGGTATAAAAAAGGCCAACTGGAATGGATGTTAAAACAATCTCCGGATATTTTTTGTATTCAAGAAACCAAGGCGGAGGCAGAACAGTTGGTAGATGAATTGCGCACACCAGACGGCTACTATTCTTATTTTGAAAGTTCTAAAGAACGCAAAGGTCATTCTGGAACCGCAGTCTATACAAAAGTAAAACCAGAAAAAGTTACATACGGAATGGGAGTTAAAGATTTAGATCAGCAAGGGCGTCAAATTAATATTTTCTATAAAGATTTTGTGTTTATAAATTGCTACTTCCCTAATGGAGGAGGTCCTACAGAAAGACTTTTATTTAAATTAAGTTTCTATGATAATTTTTTGAAATATGTAAACAAGCAACGAGCCAAAGGTTATAAAGTTATTTTTTGCGGAGATGTGAATGTTGCTCATAATGAAATAGATATTTGTAGAGCAAAGGAAAATCAAAATACCGTTGGATTTTTACCAGAAGAGCGTTTGTGGATTGATGAAGTTATTCATAATGATTATGTAGATACTTTTCGAGAACTGCACCCAAAGACAGTTACCTATTCTTGGTGGGATATGAAGACTCGTGCGCGCGACAGAAATGTTGGTTGGAGAATAGATTACTTTTTTGTAGATAAAACTTTGTTCAAAAAAGTTAAGAAGAGTGAAATTTTAGATGATATTTTAGGTTCTGATCACGCGCCTTGTTTGTTGGATATAGATTTGGAATAGGTGTCTTTTATAAAGGACATAATAACTTATCCCCAACTCTTGTCCTTTACAAATGTCCTATATAGAAATACAATAGTGTTAGGTTAGTTCGTTGCAGATTAGTTCTTTTTACAACTGAATATTTTCGATCAATTCCCCGTGGCACACATATTGGCCATTTAAGGCGCATTATTTAAGTGTTGACCTTACGGCGGAGATCAAAAAAAACCGTCAAAAAATTCAAGACAAAAAATAAGCCCTCAACCTATTTTTAAAGTACTCAAACTCTTTTACGATAAAGTTCTTCCCCAACTTTATCCCACTTTCACCGAATTTTTAGGCGGTTTTCTTATATCAAAAAACCTGTACTAATTTAGTACAGGTTTTTCTATTATATTTTACTACTTTACGTGTCTTTTGGATCTAATCTTTTCTAATTCAGAGTCCTCTGCTCCAGCAAGTGCATTCCTCCCCTTTTCTGCCATATCCTTTAGTTCTTTTTCGTCTAACTTCAGCAACTCCTCGACACGTTTCACGAGAAACATCCCTGTATTTTTAGAAGGGTCTTCCAGAACTTCTTCCATAAGGGCGTTTAACAAGTTCCCTATTATTGGCCCAGGTTTCACGGGAAACGTTTTCATAATCTCTCCGCCGTCGATTTTAAGCATCGATACAGACAAAGGATCGCGCATAACCTCGTCAATCATAGATTGGAACTTTCTAAGTCTATAAGGCTCTTCTTTAGGCCTACCGCTCCCTATTCTGTCGCAAATACGCAGACTCATTAGATCCCAAATATCTTCCTTCCCTACTTTAGCCACCAGTCTACGAACCGCAGAAAGAGTTATTTCTTCTGTATCTGAGAAAAACATGTGGTTTAAGACTAATTTATGAACCTTTTGTACAATTTCCTTTGAAAAACTAAGGCTTTTTAATGTTTCACGTGCAACACGAGCACCAACAACGTCGTGGTTATAGAAAGTAGTCTTCCCGCTCACCTCTTCTTTTGTTCGAGGTTTTGCAATATCGTGAAACAGTGCCGCCAAACGAATTTCAAGGGTGAATTTTTTGTCTGCAGCATGTTGGAGAGTTCTTAATAAGTGTTCCCAAACGTCATATTTGTGTGCAGCTTTATTTTGTTCCACACCAATTGTTTCACGAAAAACATCTGAAATGTGGCTTAAAATATTAAGTTTCTCAGCAATAGCCATCCCCATCATTGGATTATCTGACAAAATAAGCTTCGTAAATTCATCACGAATCCTTTCACGTGAAACATTAGCAGTTAATTCAGAGTTCTTTTGAATAGATTCTGCTGTTTCTTGTTCTATTACAAAGCCTAATTCTGCTGAAAAACGTATAGCACGCAACATTCTTAGTGCATCCTCGTTAAAACGTTTGTCTGGATCCCCTACCGCTTTGATTAGTCCCTTAGACAAGTCCTCTTGTCCTTTATAGAGGTCAATAATATGTCCTTTAGAGATATCAAAAGCCATGGCGTTGATTGTAAAATCACGTCTTTCTAAGTCTTGTTCTATATTGTCTCCAAAAGAAACTTTGTCTGGATGTCTATTGTCTGTATATTCGGATTCTGTTCTGTATGGAGTTATTTCGATTACTTTTAAAGTTTTGTCCTCGGATTCAGTTTTTATTCCAACTGTTCCAAAGTCATTTTCATAGAAAGAATCAGGAAAAACACCTTGAATTTCTTCAGGTTTAGCATTTGTTGTTAAATCCCAGTCTTTTGGGGCTTTATTTAATAGTAAGTCTCTTACGCAACCTCCTACTAGATATGATTCAAAGCCTGATTTTACTAGCTTTTTTGAAATATCCACAACTTCTTTTGGTATTTTTGTTAAATCTGGTTTCATGAGTTTATTTTATGTTTCACGAATAACATTTCGAGTATTGATTGTGCACTTGGCAGGCATCCCTGAAATAAATTCAGGGTAAACTTCTCGCCCTGCCTAAATCCACAGGTTACTTTTCTATTATTGGTGCACTTGGCAGGACTCGAACCCACAATAACGGTTCCGAAGACCGTTGTGATATCCATTTCACCACAAGTGCATTAAGGACATTATTTACTTAAGAGCAAAGCGAATTAGAAAATAAGAAATGCCCCGGTGGTAGACATTATAGCTTATTTATTAAGAATCGGGCACGGTGCTTATAAGATTTACATCAATATGTTTCATGAGAAACATATTGATGTAAATCTTGCTCGCACTGCGCTCGCAGTATAAGTGTGAATAAATTCCCACTTTTCTGCTCACTTGTGCGAGTAGAGAGAATCGAACTCTCGTCTGATCCTTGGCAAGGATCTATTCTACCACTAAACTATACTCGCAAAGTGGGCAAATTATAGAGTTTATTTGCCAAAAAAGCAACTGTTTGTTGTAGTTGGGGATAACTATGGGGATATGTTGATAAAGGACATAAAAAGACGTCTTTGACAACATCTTTTGTCTTTGAAAATGGCTTTAAATATAGCTTTTTCGTAAAATATGACCTTTAATATGTTTCACGTGAAACACTATTTATCTGAAGTTGATTATATTATGCTTTAATTAATATATATGGCTTTAAATAAGCGCAAATTTGGAAAAAAGGCAGAAAACATAGCAAAATCGTTCCTCATGAAACATGGATTTTGCGTATTAAAAGATAATTATCAGATAAGGTTTGGTGAAATAGACTTGATTTGTTTAAAGGATAATAAAATCCACTTAATAGAGGTAAAAAGCGTTTCACGAATAACATTATATAAACCGGAAGACAAAGTTGATCGCAATAAATTAAATAAGATTATTGGAGTAGGGGAGTTTTATATAAACAAATTTGATCTTAATAAGTATGAGATAGAGATAGGAATAATTTGCATATATTTGATAAAGGACAAAAAACCTCGTATTAAGTACATAAGGAATGTTATTCTAAATTAGGTTCGAATCCCTTACTCTATAGCCTCGAGGAAGTCTAGGCGACTCGGGAACCTTGGAGTTGGTAACTTATTACACAAATTTCGATATGTAAGCTAAGGTACGAGTGTTTGTAAAAGGTTGCTAAAAAATGTTAAAATTATAAATAACATGACAAAAGTTAAGAGGTTTTTAAATAAGAAAACAACAATAATCGCCTCTATGCTTCTCACAATTCTTGTTATTGTCGGAATCAAAAAAGGATTGAATATGGTGCTGAACCTACTAAAGAAAAAGACTGTGATTATATCTATCCTAATTATTCTGATCAGACGAGACCTACTACGATTGTTTTGGAAAGAAATGAGATACCTTTTAGCCTTGGTCAGAAAGGCGGTGTAATAAACGATGCAAGTTGTCTCAATAAAACTTCCGTCTATGGGATAGCAAAAATAACTTCCGAAGACGATGTTAAAAATTCTTTGTTCTATGCCAAAGAAAATGATCTTAAAGTAACTAGTGCTGGTCAGCGTCACAGTATGGGGGGTCAAGCATTTGTAAAAGGAGGGCTTGTTCTCGACATGCGCGAATTCAATCAAATGCATCTCGACAAAGAAAGTAGTACGCTAAATGTTCGGGCAGGAGCAAAATGGTCAGCTGTTCAAGAATACCTCGATAAGGAAGGTTTATCTGTGAAAGCTATGCAGTCGATAAATATTTTTACTGTGGGAGGCACACTAAGTGTGAATGCTCACGGTATAGCACATGATCCAGGCCAGATCGCTCCGACGGTAAAATCAATGCGCATTATGACTGCAGATGGAAGTATTGTAACTGCAAGTCCAACTCAAAACATAGAATTGTTTAGTCATGCTCTCGGTGGCTATGGACTGTTCGGCGTCATTTTGGATGTAGATTTAGAAGTGGTCCCCAACGAGATCTACACATGGTTTACGACTTATATCGATTACAAAAACTTTCCAAATTTTTACAAAGAGCATGTTGAAAACAATGATCAATTAGGTCTCATGTACGGAAGAATTTCTCTCTCGCCTACAGGCTATTTGACAGAAACAGCAGTTCATACTTTTGCAAAAACGCAGCAGGATAAACCACTACCACCGCTAGAGCAAGAATCTCTCAATAATTTTAGCCGATTCGTTATTAATTTTTCAAAGACTGGTAGTTTTGGCAGATGGTTCCGATGGATGCTCGAAAAACATGTTGAGAACCGATTACATACATGTGTCACAAGAAATGAGGCGATGAGTCCTAATGAAGTTTGTGACGTATCTCGTAATCAAGAGATGTATGACTCAATGAAATACCTAAAAAATAAGTTGCCCGATACGGATATATTACAGGAATATTTTATTTCCCCAGAAAAGATGACTGATTTTGTGGATGGGCTCCGAAAGATTGTGAAGGAGAATGATGTAAATCTTTTAAACGTAACGATTCGTATTGTCCATAAGGATACCATCACGTCACTGCCGTATGCGAAAGATGATCGATTTGCTTTTGTTCTTTATTTCAACCAAAAGTTTAATGATAAAGAAAGCGAGAATCTTCAAAAAACCACAACTGATCTTATTGACCTTGCCGAAAGTATGGGCGGAACATTTTACCTGCCGTACCAACTTCATTACTCACAGGAACAACTACACCAAGCCTATCCTGAAATTGACGCATTCTTTGAGACTAAGAAAAAGTATGACCCTTCAGAGCTTTTTGTGAATACTTGGTACGATAAATATTCAAAATAAGACACGAACCTCTCCCTCCATTTTGTGTCTCATTCCGTCTCATTTTCGAATAAAACCTATACACACCAACAATCCGTGTTTTGAGTGATTTTCAAAATGAGACACCGATTTGTAAATGTTACAGTGATTTTTAGATGTCTCTTTTTTACTTATTCCAATCTATCCTTACATAGCTTGATATATTTTGTATTCAAGATAAATGAAACCCTTTTTTGGGACACCCCTCTACCGTGTCTCATTTGTAACATTTACCAACCTAAAAATGCTATTTTCCTAGTTTTTGAAATGCCGAATCCTTAAATTGCCTATATGCGGCAGAATCCTCAAAGACCCTTATTTTTCTTAATACTTTGTGTTTTTGATCAAAACCAGATATTCCAAAAATTGGCATTTGTTGGCATTTGGGATAACGACTCACATATGCCTCAATTCGAGTAGTCAAAACATGCTTAAATACCCTTAAGGGGCCTCAAGGTGTGGGTACTTAACCCACATGGCCCGCAGTTTTGCATAAATTGGAATTTACATAAGTGTCGGAGCGCCGGGATTCGAACCCGGAGTCACTCACTCCCAAAGCGAGCATGTTAGCCGTTACACCACGCTCCGTTTTGCATCGTGTCAGGAAATAGTAACTTAAAAAGGGAATTGTGGCAATAACCATTTGACATTAGGTCTTTCGGGTATTATTGTTTGATTAGAAAAAAAGGAGGTGATTGTATTGAGAAAGAAGAAAAGAAACAAGACTTTTTCAAAAGTTAGTAGACATGGCAAGAAAAGAGTTATCAAAAGAATTGTGCACAGAAAATCGGTTTCTGAAAAGATAGTTAAAAACGCAAGAATTTACGGTGTTCCAAAGGAGGAAGTCGGTGGAGAATTTAGAATGTATTTGGATAAGAGATGTTATTCCCAAAATGATGATCCGTACGTAATCATTTATAATGGACACATATTTTTATTTTCAAGAAAAAATTATAAATTAATAACCACCTATGCAATTCCAGGAAGATTAATGAAACAAGCCATTAAGGTACAAAAGAAGTTTGATTAGCACACTCGTAAAAGAGGGTGTTTTTTTATTTCTTTCCTAAAAAGAGTTTTCCGTATTCTGTTTTATAAGGATTGACAAATCCTTATTTTTGTGTATAATATTGGGGAATTTGCGGCTTTTTATTTTTAATAAAAAGGTTTTCTGCAGAGGCACATTAAAAAAAGGAGAAGGTTTGAAAAAAAATATAAAGAAAGTAACAACAACTTTAACTACTCATGAAAATCCACATATGGATGAGATTAGAGCAGTCCATATCTATCGTAACTATCGAGAAAACACCCAGCAGTGGTCTCTAATGTCTACAGGAAGTCTTCCAGAAGGAAGAACCTGGAGACATAAGGATTATGAAAACAATCGATTTATCGGTTGTGCAGGGTCTCCATGGGATGATCACTCAACAAACAATTCTTGCTCTGCAATCTTGGTCGCTGAGACCTTGGGCGTTGAGAAGAATCCAGAATTGATTGTTTTACTTAACTCCACTAAGGTGGTTGATAAGAAAACTGGACCTGGTATCGGAGAAAGAATTCCTAATATCATCAATCAAATGAACCGTTGCGGGGTTTCTCATGAGGAGGTTTATGATTGGTGCGCTGTTTACTTTGACGCAATCACAGCTTTTGAAAAAGAGCTGTGGAACAAAGTGAGTAAGGAATCCAAGGAGCTGGAGACTTTCCAAATTCGAAAGAAATTTTGGAACTCAGAAAGACCTTGGCTTGATCTGTATATGCAGTCAGCAAAAGATATCATTATTGATGTTCATGGAAAGGCTGTGTTTGATGAGTGGCTCAGAAAAGGCAGAAAATCCCTCTCTGAACGCCAGCGTCGTTTCGACCTAGCCAAGGAGGAGATCAAGAGTAAGGGTTCTGTTTATGAAATTGAAACTCATAAACGCACTCTGAAAATGGTTGTTGTTGATGGGTCTGATTCAGATCAGATTTCGCCAGCAAGTCGTAATTTAGGTTACGATCTGTTGATTCAGAGAAACGGGCAGGGAAACGTCCAAATCTTTGCTAATCAGAAAAACGAAGTCTCCTTTAATGGAAGTCTTTTGAAAAATCTGATTAAACGAGAGCTTGAAATGGTCGGCGGAAAAGTCGCCAAATCAAGCTGGATGTTTCATCCTTCAAACAATGGAATAATCATGAATGGTAGTACCACTGCCTCCATGGTTCAGCCAACTTCTATTTCTTTGGAAGACATTGTAGATCTCGTAAAAGAGTCACTGTCTACCAAGAAAAAAGGTTTAGCTAAAATTCCAGTAGGCTAAAAACCTTAACCCACCCCAGCACAAAATTGTGCTGGGGTGATTTTTATTTGTTAGAATAGATATAAATAAATGTCTTATAAATATATTTACATTCCAAGTCGTCCTCAAGTTGATACTACAATAGCAATCTTTCTTTTAAGAAAATTCTCCAAGTATGAAAATATTAAAGAAGCACAAATAAAAGTTACGCCTCATGTTACAGAAAAAGAAGATGGAATTTTTTATCTAGATGTTGGGGGAGGGGAATTTGATCATCATAATAAAGAAGAAAAAATTACGGCGTCTGAACTTATTTCAAAAAGTATAGGAATTGAAAAAGATAAATCAATTTCGAAACTTCTAGAATTAGCAAAAAGAGATGATTTTTTTGGTAAAGGAACTATGTCAGATGATCCTTTAGATAGAGCATTTGGTTTACCTGGATTGATAACAGCACTCAATAGAACTTATCCTGAAAATCCAAATAAAATATTTGAATATATAGAACCTCTGTTGGAAGCTCATTATCAAGAAGAAAGAAAGAGAAATGAATTGTTGCCAAAGGAAATAGAGAGCCTTAGAAAAGACGGGAAAGTTCTAGAGACAACTGCAAAACAAAGAGGGAACAATTTAAAGATAATTTTCATAGAATCAGACGATACTAGTATGCCCGGGTATTTACGTTCAGTTGGGGGAGGAAGAAATGATGTTGTTGCACAAATTTCTAGTAAGGGGTTTTTAAATATCATGACTCGTCCTGCAAAAAAACCTGTTTTGTCTAAACTCGCGGAAATTATCAGAAGGTCAGAGTTGATGATTTCTGGAAAAGATACTGAGGGGTTGGTTCTAGATAAGCCTGGAAAAGTTAATGAAGTTCCTAATTGGTATTACGACAATGCTACAAATTCATTATTAAATGGAGGAGTTAATCCTGATAATATTGAACCGACAAAAATTAAAAAAGATTCTATCTTAAAAATACTTGAATTAGGGCTTACTTTTTAATAGAGTATGGAAATGAAAAAATTCACTAAAAATACAGAAGACTTTGTTTGCGAAAAATGTGGCAAAGAAATAAAAGGGGATGGATACACAAATCATTGCCCTGATTGTTTATGGTCAAAACATGTAGACAATAATCCAGGGGATCGTGCTTGTGATTGTGAGGGAATGATGGAGCCTTTTAGAATTGAAAAAGAGGGAAGTGGTTATATTCTGACGCACAGATGCACAAAGTGTAATCATGTTAAAAGAAACAAGATCCATACAAATGATGATTTTGATGAAGTGGTAAAAGTTTCTAAAAAAATGGAGGGTTAAAACTCTTCTTTTAATAAATCAGCCAAATCTTCCCCGTAATCTCTAGAGAAATTTTTTGCAATAACGTCAAATCCTCCTTTTAGATAATAAGATATATTTTCTCCAGTTTCACTGATTAAATCTCTGTTTATATAAGAAGTAGTAAGAGCATTAATTTTTCCATTTCCAGAATTTGAATCTGTTGTAACAATTATTCCAACTAGGCTTGTTCCTTCGATAACTCCTCCTCCTGAAGCACCCTTTGCGCCAACATTTGATTCGCTGGTTGTGAAAACATCAATAGAATTTTTATTAAAAGTGAATACGTCTAAAATTGAAACAGATTCTGTTTTCAATACTCCTGCACTTGCAATATCTAAAATATTTGTTGGAGATCCAGGATATCCTGCAACAATAACATCACTTCCTATTTCGACACCTTCTTTTGTTGAAAAGTTTAGGTGTGAAAAAGAAGATGGAACAGAAATGGCAGGGTTTGTGTTGCCTGTTATATAAAGTAGGGCATAATCATCTTCACCAGTCCCTCTTGGATTAGTTGAATTTATTAAATCGCTATTTTCTTTAATCCAATTTGGTGAAATGTATAAAATATCTGCTTTATATCCAAAAGTAGGAATATTTTGTCTGTAAATAGAACAGTCCATAAATTTCTTTCCAAGTTCGTCTTCCAGTAAAACAAATTGCCCAACATGAGCGTTGGTAATAATCACACCGTTAGAAGAAATAACAACACCGCTCCCAGTAGAAACACTTATTTGATTCCCGGTGCGTCGTGTACAAACAATGTTTACAATCACGTCGCTTGGTTTTTTTGTTAAGGAATTAGTCTCGGGAATCAAAGCCTCCTCTACATTTTCCTCTAATTCTTTTACGATCTCTTGGATATTTGGAGTGATCGGAATTTCTGTTTCGACAGGAATTTTTGGAAGTTCAACTTTCAATTCCTTTATGTTTTGGTTTGAATTGATCTCTATTTCTGTTTCGACAGGAATTTTTGGAAGTTCAACTTTCAATTCCTTTATGTTTTGGTTTGAATTGATCTCTTCTTGAAGAATATTTTTTGTATCGTCTACTACTTCTTGGAAACTTTCCCCCGCATCTTCATTGTCGTTAAAAAAGCTTTGAATAGAGTTTTGTCTTTCTTCGATTGCAATCCTGGCTTCTTGTTCTGTTGGAATTGTTGCTTCGGGTTCGATACCTAAAAATGCTAGAAATGAATAAGCGAGTATTAGGACTCTTTGGAGAATTATTCTTAAAAGAAATGGCATGAATTAATTATAGCGTATTAATTTTTAGCTTTTAATTGTTATTAAAAAACTTCCTAAATCTAGGAAGTTTTTGTTACTCTGTTGCGGTGCGGGACGGGAGAATCGAACTCCCGTCTACTGCTTGGAAGGCAGTCATTCTACCACTAAACTAGTCCCGCAAGTGAAGGTAAATATAACAAAGAAGAGCTAAAACTTCAACAAAATAAAATTTGTTATAATACCTAACAACAAAAATGAAACCCTACGGATACTTTAACGGAAAAATTGTAAAGACAGACAAAGCGCACATCTTTTTGGACGATATTGGAATTTTAAGAGGTTTCTCGGCTTTTGATTTCTTTCGAATTTATAATAAAAAGCCATTCTCATTAAAAGATAATTACAAAAGGTTTCAAGACTCTGCAGGAATGTTGGGATTAAAAGTTCCAATAACTATTAAAAAATTAGAAATAGTTTTAGATGAGTTGTGTAAAAAAAATAAGGTGAAAAATTCACACGTCAGATTAATTTTAACTGGAGGAAAAACAAAAAACGGAATTTTACCTTCTAAACCAAATTTTTATATTTTATTTGAAGAAATGCAGGATCTACCAGACTCTTTGTATAAAAAAGGAGGAAAACTTATTTTAAATGATTTTCAAAGATTGTTGCCAGAAGCAAAAACAACAAATTATATGCACACTGTTAACCTGCAGACTGCAAAACAAAAGGCAGGTGCAGTTGAAATTTTATATAAAGACAAAGGAAATATTTTAGAAGGTTCAACAAGTAATTTGTTCATTGTTAAAAAAGGCCTGATTGTCACTCCAACAGAAAATATTCTGCATGGAATTACTAGAAAAACCGTAATAGGTTTGGCCAAAAAAGCAGGATACAAAGTGAAAGAAAGAAATATAAAAGAAAAAGAATTGTTTGACGCAGATGAAGTTTTCATAACTGCTGCAAATAAAAAAGTTTTGCCTATTATAAAAGTAGATAATAAAAAAATTGGAAATGGGAAGGTGGGGGAGATAAGTAAAGAATTGAATGAGGCTTATTTAGATCTGATAAATAATCTTTAGTTTGACTATCAGCGCCATATATTTTAGAGTGAATTTATCTGAAAATTAAACCAACGAAAGGATTCAGATGAATAAAATAAAATTGTCAAAAAAGTTTAGTTTATTGTTCTTTTTAGTGGTATCAATAATGACTGGTTGGCATATTGTTGAAAACAATACTGTGTATACAGAAATACACAGAACCCTAGTGGTCTTTTGTTATGGTTTTTCGCAAGCCTGCTTGCTAGCCTTGGTAGTATTCAAGCCCCTTAGGGAGAACAGAATAATGTATATATGTTTTTTCAGTATCACATTATTAAAAATTTTGTTTTTTCGAAATAGGGGAGACGAGGAATTGATTTGGGAATTTTTGCCGGTAATTGATTTATTGGCAGAATATTCGATTATTCTGTACTACAGTGCCAACGATTTTGCTGCAGTACTTTTTGTTCTGTGTCCCTTTATTGTCGTGAATCTTTATGAGGACTGTAAATCGTCATTAGATTGGGATTAAATTCCGTAACCATTTCTCAGGATTGAGAGTGGTTTTTTATTTATTTGACAAATCCTGTATATATGTTAATATTTATTTAATATCGAATCTGGTAAAACAGGTTTGGTAGCGAACATTCAAATTAACCCAAAACAAAAATACCCCAGATTCGTCTGGGGTATTTTTGCGTTATAAAAACAGATATGAAATCTATCCTCTAACTGCGTCCTTCAAAGCTTTAGCAGCTCTGAATTTAGGAACACGCATTGCAGGAACTTGGATAGGTTCTCCAGTTCTTGGGTTACGAGCTGTTCTTGCTGCTCTTTCTTTTGCGCTGAAAATTCCGAATCCTGCGATTGAAACTTCATCACCACTTTTCATAGTATCAACAACTGATTCAAAAATTGTATCAACAACTTGTTCTGCTTGAACTTTTGTTCCTCCTAGTACTTCGTGTACTTTTTCTACTAGACTTGCTTTGTTCATAGTTTGTATTCGGGGTGACCTAAAACGTGTACTTTGTTTTAAGTCGGTTATTTTTTAAAAGATTTATAAAAGCACGTGCTCTTCGAAACGACTATACAGCACTTATACATTATATATAAGGCTCTAAATAGGTGCAAGAGGCTAGTTTTATCTAGCATAATCGATAATTTTATTTTCACGCACTAGTGTCACCTTTATTTCACCTGGATATTTCAGATCATTCTCAATTTTCTTTGCAATTTCGCGCGCTAGATTCTTTGAATTTATGTCGTCTATCACTTCTGGCTTAACAAAAACTCTGATTTCACGCCCAGCCTGCAACGCATATGACTTATCTACACCATCGAATGAATCGGCAATAGCCTCCAGATCCTCGAGTCTCTTCAGATAGTTCTCCACAGTGTCTTTTCTGGCCCCAGGACGCCCTCCAGAGATAGAATCGGCAACATATACAATGACAGATTCAGGTGTTTCAAATGGATATTCTTCATGATGAGCCTGCATTGCTTTAACAATTTCTTCATTCGCTCCAAATTTTTGTAGAATTCTGCGACCAATTTCAACGTGCGAACCTGCAACTTCATGGTCGATTGCTTTTCCAATGTCGTGTAATAGGGCCCCAGCCTTTGCAATTTTCACATCCGCATCGATTTCCTCGGCAATCATTCCTGCAATATGCGCCATTTCAATCGAGTGTTGCAGAACATTTTGCCCGTAACTTGTTCTGAAATGCAGACGACCCAGAATAAGTAGAATTCTAGGATCCAGATTGAATACACCACATTCGTATGCAGCTTTTTCTCCCTTCTCTTTGATAATCTTATTTATATCTTCTTTTGCCTTGATAATTTCTTGTTCAATTTTTGCTGGTTGGATTCTACCGTCATCAATCAATCTTTCCATGGCAAGTTTTGCAACCTCTCTACGAATTGGATCAAAAGTAGAAAGGGTAATAACTCCAGGAGTGTCATCGATAATTACCTCAACCCCAGTGTTTCTTTCAAAAGTTTTGATGTTTCGGCCTTCTTTTCCAATAATTTTTCCTTTAATTTCGTCGTTAGGAATATTTACAATTGAACTGAATGCATCGTGATAAACAGAAGTTCCCAGTCTTTGGATTGCAGTTAGTAAAATATCCTTTGCTTTTATGTCGTATTTTTCTTTGTCAGACATTTCCAGTTTTTGTAGGCGAATTTGCAAGTCCTCTGAATGAACTTTCTCCATTTCTTTGATAAGTTCTTCTTTTGCCTCATCTTCTGTGATGTTAGATATATTTTTTAGCTCGTCAGTCTTTTTAGAAATAGCCTCGTCCAGTTCATCTTCCAGATTCTCCAAATCTTCCTTTTTGTTTTTTATTTCATCTGCTTCAGAATCTAAATCAGTTTGTCTCTTGTCTAAATAAGCTTCTTTTGTAATTAGACGGTCTTCTGTTTTTTGAAGGCGAGATTCTTCTTCTTTAATTTCATCCTTTGATTCTTTTCGAATTTTATCAGATTCACCCTCTGCTTCCTTTGTGATTTGTTCGGCCTCTTCTCTGGCAGATAAAAGCATCTCTTTTATCTCCAGTTCCATTGAACCTTTTTTCCCCAAGGCAACAATGAAGCGCAAAAACCATCCCAGACTAATACCTAAAAGTCCTGCGGCACTTGCGACCAACAATAATATTAATAATTCCATGTGCTGAATTACTCCTTATACCCTCGTTTGGATTGATCTTTCTGGACGTTGGCGGTTTGGCTGAATTTCGGTATTTAGTGGGATTTCGAAGTAATTAAATTTTAATTGAGTAACATCCTCATAGTATGCTTTTGTGGAAAAAATTCAAGTTTACCACCACACTTAAACATAAAGATAGATACTGAAAAATAATCAAGAATATTTTTATAATTAGGTGTGGTGGTTTATGAAAAAAGGCCTCCAACTGCGTTAGTTGGAGAACCTTGCCGAATTTTTGGTTACTTCTAAGAATTCTTCTTGCGGGATTGCTTCACCAGCTTCTAATTTTCTTTTAATTTCGTCTTTGTTCATTCTGACATTCTGAAATTAATACTAAAGTATTTTTTTCAGAGCGAAAGTTATGAAATTACTTTATCAATAATTCCATATTTTTTTGATTCCTCCGCAGACATAAAGAAATCCCTATCAATATCTTTTTCAACCTTGTCTTCTTTTTGTCCTGTGTTTTTTGCCATCATCTTTATTAAATCTTTCTTAGTCTTCTTCATTAATTCTGCACGAATTATGATGTCTGATGTTTGTCCCTCTGCTCCACCTAAAGGTTGGTGAATCATAATTTCAGAATTTGGAAGAGCAAATCTTTTCCCTTTTGTTCCAGATGATAAAAGCCAAGCACCTCCCGACGCAGCAAGTCCAACGCAAACAGTAGAAACATCATTCTTGATGTGATTCATTGTGTCGATCATTGCAAGAGTTGCAGTAACAGAACCTCCGGGAGAATTAATATAAAGTTGGATATCTTTTTTAGAATCTTCAGATTGCAAAAATAGTAATTGGGCAATCACAATGTTTGCTGTCTGATCATCAATTGGTCCGCTTAGGAAAATAATATTCTCTTTTAATAGACGAGAATAAATATCAAAAGCTCTTTCTCCGAATTGTGATTTTTCTATTACTGTTGGGATGATCATTTTAGTTATTAGTGATTACTTGTTAATGACAAAACAATACAAAAAGTTTGGCTTTGTGGCAAATGAATATAGCTTTTTTTATTTTTTAAATAAGCTAATATGAGAAACATGAAAATACATAGATTCTATATAAAGGAAAAAATTGGCAATTCAGCAGAGATCACCCTCTCCGATCCTGAGTTAATCCACCAAATAAAAAATGTTTTACGGTTAAAGGTTAGTGAAACAATTCAATTGTTCGATGATTTTGGTGATGAATTAGATGCAAAAATAGAGAAATTTGAGTCTGATAGTATCCTTGTTTCTGGGGGTAAAAAAGAAAGTTCTAAAGTAATTCTAAATTCTAAATCAAGAAGTTCTAAAGTTAAAATAAAGTTAGCGCTTGCAGTTATTAAAAAGGACAAATATGAATGGGTGGCTCAAAAGTGTACTGAGATTGGGGTCGTGTCCTTTATACCTATCATTTCTGAAAGAACAGAAAAGATGAATTTGAATAAAGAAAGATTAGAAAAAATAATTAAAGAAGCAGCAGAACAATCAGATAAAAATTACCTAGCAACATTAGTAGAACCTATTAAATTAGAAGATTTTTTGGCTGAGAAACATGATAATGTTTTTGCACTAGATTTTTGTGAAACACTAATTGATGTTTCTCAGATAAAGGAATTAGAAGAAGCTACTTTTTTGGTTGGACCAGAAGGCGGTTGGGGGGAGTCTGATTTAGAATTGTTTGAAAAATATAATGTTCCTTTAGTTTCTTTAGGAGAACAAGTTTTGCGAGCTGAGACTGCAGCAGTTGCCGTGGCTAGTTTGACACTATTAGGATAGTCTTGCATAAATTTTATTTTTGTGTAGTATATTCGTGTGCAAGTATATGTAACAAAAGACAAAGATGGGAAAGCTGAAATAATGCTTTCAGGAAAATGGAACAAAGAAGACAAAAAAGAACTTTCAAGAAAGGTAAGTTCAGAAATTGTTCAAACTGCTAAACAAGTTGAACTGGTCGAAGATCCAGAAGACAGACCTTCTTTTGATGGAAGTCAAAAAGAAGTGACTAGTCTTGTGGAAAAAGGTCTTCGAGTGGGAACTATTTTTATAGATAGTCTTCAAAAAGAATGGAAACCCGCATTGGCAGCCTAAAAATTTAAAACCAAATCCGACCTCATTCATTTGAGAGTCGGTTTTTTATTTACCAAATAAAAAAAAGGTCAGGATGTTTTATCCCGACCTTTATGTTTTACCCAACTTGTGGAGGTAAAAGAAATTTTTCAGTTTGTTTCGCAACCCACTGATAGTTATCTTTAATTTTCCCAAGTTCTTTACCTGATTTTATTTCCAAGTCACGATAGACTTGTTTGTCCATCATTTGGTTTTTATCACCAGCAGGCCAGATCCTCCAGGAGTCATTGTCGATAACATCACCAACAACAATTTTTCCTGCTGAATTAATACCACATTCAATTTTTAGGTCGACTAATGTGACACCAATTTTTGCCCAAGCCTTTTCCAAAACTAAAAAAGTTTTAGTGGTGAGCGATTTTAATTTATCGACAGATTGTGTTGCGGGTGCATTATTGATCTGTAACATTTCTCTTTCGATAATTTCCCCCTCACCAATTGGTTTACTTGGTTCAATCAGTAATGTTTTGTTTCTGACTGAATCCAAAATAATTAATGGATCATGAAGAGAATCATCCTTAAAGAAAAATTCAATCACAGGATGTTCAAAAATCCTGCCTTCAGTTTCATTTGGATTTCTTTTTAGATAAGATCCGAATGCAATTCTGCGAGCAACAAGTTCGATTGGAATCATCTCTAATTTATCAGCAACAAATTCGTCGAGAACATTTTCATGAACTCCAGCGAAATGATTTTTAATTCCTTTATTCAAAAGAAGATTAAAACAGTTCACAGTGGTTTGAGTTGCAGAAATTGATTTTCCTTCAATCTCATCACGATTTGCACCATCACCACTTGTGATGTCATTCTTGCTTTTAATGATAATCAGATTTGGATTATTTGAAGGGTGTTCTAAAATTAATTTAGTTTTTCCTTCCGCGATCATTTTTTTCATTTTACTTCTCCTGTTTTGTATTGAAAAAGACCAGATTTAGTCTGGTCTGATTCTATATTTTATTTTGAATGAGTCAACTTTTATAGGACCCTGAAATAAATTCAGGGTAAAACAAATAATAGTCGTCGGGACTCTTTTATTTGTTTTATTTCAAATTTTCCAAAAATTCAAATACTTTTTCATTAGTCATAGCGTTTGCAAGATAAACTTTTGCTTGGTATTCGTTAACGTCTTTATTGTGTGAACGCAGGTGTTCAATTTCTTTATTCAATTTTTCTTCGTCAATTTTGATTTTTTCTTCAACTGCAATCTTTGGCAGAATCATATTCATTTTAGATCTCTTTTCTGCATCTGCTTTCCATTCAGTCTTTAGGTCTTCTTCAGTTTTCTTCAGTTCTTTCAAATAGTCTTCGAATGTAACTTTCATATTTTCGATATCAAATTTAAACTGACGAAGCATTCTTTCTTGTTCTTCTTGAACTAGAATTTCTGGAATTTCAATTTTTGATTCCGCAATAATTTTTTCAATAATTTTCACTCGTCTATTTTGTTGCTCTTTGGTTGTTTTGTCTTTCTTCATGTTTCCCAACAATTCTTTTTTGAACTCTTCTACATTTTTGAATTCTCCAAGAGTTTTTACAAATTTGTCATTAAATTCAGGAAGGTTGTCTTTTTCTTTCTCGTCAACTTCTTCACCTGAAGTTTTCTTTTGCATATAATCTGCCTCCGCACGATTTTTTCTGATGTATTCAATGTAGTCTTCAATTTCTTTTTCTGTTACCTCAGCATCTTTTGAAACAGGAACTTCTTTTGCAATCTTTTTATAATCAGCCAATTCAACTTTGGGCATTAAAATAAAAGTAGCCTTTAATTCAAGATTATTTCCTTGCGCAAGTTTAGTAATAGCAATTTTAGGATGAGTAATTGCTTCAATTTTTTCATTTAAAGTTATTACAGGTAAAACTTCATTAATAGATAGAACCGCTTGTTCCTCTAGAATTTTCATGTCACCAATTTTTTCTACAACTTTATCTGCAGGAGCCATTCCTTTTCTGAATCCTTTAATTTCAATATCCTTCCCAAGATTTTTGATAGCTTTTTCTTTGAAACTATCAATAAACTGACTTTCGATTTCCAGATCAAGAGTAAGTTCACTGTTCTTCTCTTCTTTATTTTTAATAATGTAATCTTTTGTTTCTGACATATATTTAGGCTTTAATTTATTAGATTAATAACAGAAATGAGTTTAACTTATCTGGATAAAAAAGCAAAATAAAAAACCGACTATAGAGTAGTCAGTTTTTTATTGAATATTTTGTTTAAGCTTCAGATTCTGCTTCGAATTCCGCATCTATTTTATCAAGCTCTGCATCAACATCTCCAAATTCAGCATCTAATTCAGCCTCGATAGAAGAAACATCCTCATCTTGTCCGGCTGGAACATTTTCTGTAGGAGCCTCTGTGTCTTTTTGTTCATTTATTATTGAACCCCAGTAATAAAGTCCACCTAGAACCAAAAGGGCAATAATGATTATTGTTCCAATAAGTGGTCCAACTCCTCCGTCTTGTTTTGGAGTCATTTTTTCTATTTGTTCTTCCGTACTATTTTGCACGTTTGTGTTTTGTTCTAAATCCATATCTAGATTATATATTATTGTTGGTAATTAATAAAATTTATTCCTCGTCTTCTTCTGATGATTCATCAGAATTGTTTCCAATGTCCTCTCTTATTACAGACAACACCTCTTTAAGACTGTTTTTTGCAGTTATGATACTTTCTTTTGCTATTGAAACCAGTTCGCGCAATTCTTCCTTTGAAGTTTCTTCTTCCAAAGAAGCATCTATTAAATCACTAACAGCGTCTACTTCTACTTGGGCTTCGGTGATTAAATTAACTGCTCTATCCAGTGCAGATTGGGAATTTCTTGTATCGACACCTCTTTCTTCCAAATCATTAATTTTATTTTGAACTCTATCTGCAAGTTCATTCAGTTTTGAAATTGCTCCGTCAAACCTTTCCACTATGTTTGTAACAATCCCTTTGACCCGCTCTTTTCTATTTTCAGAAAGTTTTTCTCTTCTTTCTCCAACTTTTTCTTTTCTATTTTCGATTCTATCTTTGATAGATGCTTTTCTAGTGTCTTTTCTTTCTTCTCTGTTTTCCGCAAAATCTTCACGTTTTTCTTGCATTACTTCTTTGTGTTCAGCTACTCTTTCTTTTGTGTCTGCTCTTTTTTCAGAAACTGCTTCACGTCTATCCTCTGCTCTGTCTTTCGCAGCATCTCTTGCTGGAAGGAATTTTTCTAATACCGGATTAACTTCTTCCTCGGCAAAAACAAAAACAGGGCTTGCTGTTAATACAAATCCTAGAACTAAACTAAATACAATTAATGATTTTAAAATATTCATGATTCTTAATTATCTGATATGTAAAAAGTATAACAGATAAGTTTTCTTATTTTTTTGATGTAGATAAAATAAAATCGCCAGAGATAGCGATTTTATTAAAGTCTTTTATTTTCTATACTTTGCGTCGTACAATTCAATAGATTTTTTAATTGCTTCGATCGCTTCTTTTTTGTCTTTAACTCCATTTATCTCTACAATCGCTCCATCATGGTCTTCATCATGCTTCAATTGTTTATAAGTTTTAAAGAAATGGGTGATTTCACGAATCTTGTGTTTGTTGATGTCGTTAATGTCTTGAACATCGTCCCAACGCTTGTCTTCTTCTGGAACTCCGACAATTTTGTAATCAGATTCTCCGTCATCAATCATTTCAATTACTCCAATTGGACGAACTTTTACCAAGATTCCTGGATGAAGAGGGAATGTTGTTAGGACTACAACATCCAATGGATCGTTATCTTCCCAAAGTGTTTGGGGAACGTAACCGTAATCAAATGGATAAGGTGAAGATGTGTAGTTTGCTCTATCGAGTGCAATTAGGCCTGTTTCTTTATCAATCTCGTACTTGTTACTGGATCCTTTCGGGATTTCAATAATTGTGTTAATTGAGTTTGGTGAGTCTTCACCAGCTGAAATATCATGCCAAAGATTCATATTTTTGTATTTATTACTTTTGTTAAGCTTCTTTTTTATCTTCTTTTACTTCGCCGGAGTCGTCAGACGAAGGAGAATTTGATTCTTCCGCCTCCGCTGTCGCTTCGTCGGACGCGTCTGCTGGAGCCTCTTCAGGTTTTTCTTCAGAAACTTCTTCTGTAGGTGTTTCGTCTGAACTTTTTTCAGTTGGTGCATCTTCTACTTTTTCTTCTTTTATCTCGCCAGAATCTTTGGGTGTAGGCGGATTTATCTCGCCAGAGTCGCCAGACGTAGGCGGAGTTACTTCCTCCTCTTTTTTTGGAGCATTAGGATCTTCTAGTGCAGAAATATCAATTTTCCAACCAGTAAGTTTTGCAGCAAGTCTAACGTTTTGACCTCCTTTTCCAATAGCTAGAGATTGTTGTTCTTCACTAACTAGAACTTTTGCAATTTTATTTTCATCAGACTCATCTAATTCAATAGAAATAATTTTTGCAGGAGATAGTGCTTCTGAAATAAATTCTTTTGAATCTTCTGACCATTCGATGATGTCAATTTTTTCTCCACCTAATTCTGACATAATTGTGCTGACACGAACTCCTCTTTGTCCAACCAGTGCTCCAACTGGATCAATATTTTCGTCATTTGATGCAACAGCAATCTTTGAACGAGAACCGGCTTCTCTAGAAATTGATTTAACTTCTACAGATCCTGCGGCAACTTCTGGAACTTCTGAACGAAATAGTTCTTCCAAGAATTTAGGATGAGAACGAGATAATTTTAGAAAAACTCCTCTTGGTGTTTCATCAACACGGAATAGGTAAGCACGCACTCTTTCTCCTTGTTTAAAGCGCTCTCCTGGAATTTGCTCGTCGTATGACAGCATTCCGATCGCACGTCCCATATTTAGGAACACACTTCCGCGCTCCATTCTTTCGACTGTTCCGGAAACAATGTTTCCTTCGTATTCTCCGTACTCAGCCATAACAGAAGTTTTTTCCGCTTCACGGATTTTTTGAGTGATAACTTGTTTTGCAGTTTGCGCCGCAATCCTCCCAAAGTCATCTTTCTTTTCAAGAGGGAAAGTAACTTCTTCATTAACTTCTACATCTTTTTTAATCAAACGAGCTTCGTCAATCAGAATGTGATGTTCTGGGTTGTATCGTACTTTTGCTTCTTCTCCATCTTCAAGATTTGTTGGATCGTACTCTTCGTCCTCCATAATCACATCTGATGGTTCAGTTACAATTTTTGATTGCCAAAATTCCA
>Ga0136555_1000061_pt1 | contig 39694 bp, 42 predicted proteins | sample AntRauTorckE5432_FD_104927 | JGI IMG/M metagenome (GOLD analysis project Ga0136555, IMG submission 104927) | Saline lake microbial communities from Rauer Islands, Antarctica - Metagenome Torckler E5 #432 | ecosystem: Environmental > Aquatic > Non-marine Saline and Alkaline > Saline | place...
CAATGGTTCGCAATTCTTTATTACGGTTGCACCTCAGCCGCATTTAGATAACAAACACGTAGTCTTTGCTAAAGTTGTACAAGGGTATGAAATCGTACAAAAAATGGAAAACATCCCAACGGAAGGTGACCAACCTGTATACTCGTGTGAAATTGTCAATTGTGGAACTGTGGACTAATATTAAAAACTGAGCTGACTAATAATAATAATGTCGCAAATTAAACTCCAACAAATGGTCACAGATTATCCTTGTAGTATAATTATTGATGAGCATGCATGGTATTACCCGGACCTAAAGCATCCAACATCATCTCTATTATATATATGGGACAGTTCTGAACAGCAACGCATTAGTTTAAAATTTATAACATACAGTAATGATACAGCTACTGTAAAAGAGAATGGGGTTGATGGTGTTGTATTTGATCTGCGCTTTCCGGATATGACGTGGTCGATTAGCGTATAAAATAAAATTGAAATTTGAACACCCTGCACAATACCGTATCATTGCTTCGTGTCATGACATCACACGGACATCAATCTGTATTTACCCCACATCACATGCATGTGGACCCCACTCATTCACATGCGTATGCTTGACACGTTGACGGGGCAGCTCGTTATCATCGTGTTGACAAACGAGTGCGGCCAGCAAACCGGTCACGCCGCACCAACATGTTGCTGGATGGTAAACGGTCCAAACTGGCGCACGGGCAACGTCTTTCAGGTACTAAGTACAACACACTCTTGACTTGTACAGAATGCAAGTCAAGACTGCCGCGCAAGCATTTCTTTAATCGTAGCATCCTTCGCATTAATCGCGAGGAGAATGGATGCAATATCCGTTGCCGCGATTGCAACGGAGGTCGTCACACAACACGCCACGGTTACGACTTCGACGGTGGTTTTGTGGTCGAAGAAGAACCTAACACAGAACCTGATTTGGACACAATGGACGCCAAGCAGCGATGAAGAGGAAAGCGAAGTCGTCTTCGTCAAGACTGTGCGCGTTAAGCCCATCAAACCTGTTAAGGCCAGCAGGGTCGAGTAAAAATACAACTACATACCTACCATACCTACGCACATTAAATAAATTTTGTGCTTTGACTTAATTAGCAAGAGAAACATCCCTTGCATCCTGATTCTTTGAACAGTTTGTACTGATTGTGACCGAAAGTAACCAACAGATCAATAAATTCATCTGCAACAATGTCAATAAGTTCAAGTAATTCTGTTTTATCCACTTCTTCCAACCGCGTGGTGCTGGAAATCACTTCGCGTAGTGCATGAATAACTAAATTTTTCTTTTCAACACCTGACAAGTCATTGAACTCTTCAATAAATTTAATACCAGCAGCTATGATACCTATAACTTTGCCGGCGTCAAAAGGTCTTTGTAGTCTAAGATCAAGATATTCCTTGAGCTTTGTAAATTCAGTGTCGGTGTGGCCTAAAGAACCAGCAGTGGCCCGATTGTAACTGGATATATGCTTCTTTTCCTTTTTGCAACATTTAAAGACATTAGTTTTGAGAAAGGTAACGCCGTCCCGTGCAAAATCAATAAGCTTGTCAATAATGTCTGAACCAATGAGATCCACCAGTATTAAAATTTGCTCTTTGTCTGTGGCATCTATTTTGTCTGAAGCACTGACAACATCATGTACGGCACGTAATACGAGATCCTTCACTTGTTCTTCTGAAAATCCTTGGGCTTTGGCTGCAAATTTGACACCGTTGGCGATCAACAAAGCTACTTTGGTCTTGTTAAAAGGTTTTTGTAACTTGAGTTCTAAATAGGCTTTTAATTGTTCATAGAATTGCTCATGGTCAACCATATACTCTTTACAATATTAATTTCTTACAAAGGTTCCGCAGGGAAGAATCAATGTAGCACAATCTGTCCCCCATAGTATGACACACTATGTCCATTTACTGTAAAAATTCTAGGTAATGCGGGTTGATAACTGCAAAGTCGGTCGTATTCTAACCAGAACACAGACAACGGTGGTGTATTGAATGTTACAACAACTGCGAAATTATTACTATTGATATGATCTGTTAATAGGGGTATATCGTCGTAGAAAAAAGTACATGGTGTGCAGTGAACGGCGTCGATCGTATTGGCATATATAGTTTCTTCCAGTGATATAGGTTGATTTGGTATATGAACAATAGGTGTCTCGTCTACACATAAATAAACACCAGTTACTTGCATATTCGGCGTGCGTACGGTTTGTGTTCCGTGTATTAGGTCGTTATTTATGATAAGTAGATGCGAACAAAATTGGAAATTAGTCAAGCTACCGAAATGATGTAATGGAAAACTAAACGTGGTTTCGTTGAGTTGTAATGGTAAAATAGATTCACGAGCGTTCATTGTAATGAATAACTTTATATTTAGAACTTATCTAAATATAAATTGATCTTATTGATTATATTAATGTCACTGCAAGAACAATCTAAATCACTGTCTACCAAAGAACGTGTTGAATTGCGTCAAAAGGCACGCACAAATTTTCTAAATGAACTTAAACTAACAGATGAAGCCAAAGCCAGCATTGAAAACATGCTTGGCAGCGAACCTTACGTCAGTCGTCGTGACCGTGATGGTAACCACACAACATCTACAATGTGGAGGTACACTCTATCCCGTTATTGGTGCCTGAACAACTGGGCAGATGAATTTAAAGGAAGTGTCCATGTTGGAAGCGAGAAAGTAAATTTGATGGAAATGCTTATCTCCAACGGAAGCTTTTTCGGGCAAGTCAAAGCACAAATTAGTCGTGAAATAAATGCAATGGGATACCCTAAGGTTATGTTCCGTGAATATAGTTACACTGACCGTCGCACCAAAAAGGAAGTGCATGATGTTAAAATTCTCGTACCTGTAGCTTAAATATTGTTCCTTCTGATGTCGCCCATTATCTGGATACTATGCTGCGAACATAATTCGCGGAATTCATATTCATATTGGTCCTCCATAGAAACATTAATATGACCTAAACAATCGCAATCTTTGCCCCATTTAACATATGGTAATTTAAGCAGCGGATGTCTGTTAAGTTCCTCTTTTTCTTTGCAAGGGCATTCTACAGCGACATACATTTCAATGATAATCATTATGGATAATGTGTAGTTCATTTTTAACATGAAATTGACCATAATCATATGTCATATGACTAAAACTACAGCTAACTTTACAAGTAAAAGCGATCTATATTCAAAGGTGAATAAGTTAACGCCTGACCAGCAATTTGAGATGGAAACTACGCCGAAGCTTCAGGGTATGCGTTTAGCAGAACTGCAGGCACTAGCGCAAAAATATGTGTTATCCACTGAAAAGCAAGGGAAAACTAAGATGATCTCAATGACAAAGAAGGAATTAGTAGTAGCTATACTGGACTATCATAAGAACGCATAAATAAATACGTATGTGGTTGCAGGCATTTACTGACGAGGTTTCGGCGTCGTGTGCGGCATTATATGTCTATTTTTTTACATATTACTCTTACACACGTTGGGTTTTCTGTTTTATATTTAGCCATATTATTGTCCTCTTTTATAAATAAAATTTCAAATTTGTTTGACACTAGAATTTTTTGTAAATATGTTATATCAATATAATTTCTATAGTGAGTTTTACCATGATATTCTTGTTTATTACACCCAGTTGTACTTCTTGCTTCTATGGCTAAATATGTGTTTGGTTTAATTGACGATAGAAAATCTAAATGGTCTTTATTTGTAATGCTATGAAATGTAAAGCGGGAATAAATTAAATCATATGGGTCTTTGTTTACAGTTATGAAACTCTCATCGAGAAAATTAAAGTTTTCGGCATCATTTATATTTATCCCACAGTTATCTACCCCAGTAACCTTATATTTTGTAGATAAACATTTACTATCTCGACCGTTACCGCATCCGGCATCTAAAATTGTGCGTAGATGTATACACGTGTGCCTATCACCAAAATATTTCATCACAAACGTGCAAAAATCAGAACAATCGTCTAGTGTCTTGTTTGTATTCAAGTAAAATTTTTTCCAATAAATTTTATCATCCATTTATATAGTATAAATACATATATAATATATAAATATAGTTATAATGGCTGGGTACAAAATGTCTGCACAAAAATTAAACACCACATTACTTTTTTTATTGCGGTTGCTCCGTGATAACAATATAACAAATTGGTTTATAGGATATGGAACATTGTTAGGTATAGTGCGAAACAACTCATGCATAAATGGAGATGATGATATTGATATCATATGCGACGCGCGTGATTACAATAAAATTAAACAAATAATAATTGCAAACAATTTACCAATATCACGTCGGTTGCTGGGCAACAAGCTATTAAAAACCTTAGAAACAAGTGAATATGCTTCTATTGATTTTTATATGGCACAAATAAATGACAAAGGCGATTATTATGATATGTGGGAAAATGTAGTATGGTCCGATTGTTACGCAGAAGATAAAACATTGATTGAATATACCTGGAATGACAATACACTATATTTACCGAATAATTATGAACGTAAATTACTGGGACGATACGGTGCAGATTGGAAAATACCAAAAGATACCAAGGGGCCTCGGCCTAAAAAAAAAATATTATGATGAGGTTATGAGGTTTGTAAAATAAATACATGGTAATGTTCGATCTCTGGGACTGTTTTCAGCTGCGGCGCGTTACAACATACAACGATCTGTTCCGCAGAAATATGTAAATTGAACCATATTACACATGCACCGTTCCAGTTCCAGATTTAGATTTGACAAGTTTCTTATACACGGCATGTGTGGGATGAGAACTTAATGATCCATGCAGTGTTTCAAGTACTTTAATATGAATGATTATGGAAAACATGTGTATTTGGCACAGCATTGCAAAGCCGTTATCGAAAAAACTATATCGGAGTTTGAAAATAAATAATTAACTCTATTTCTTCGTCACCGTGACAGATTTCTTAACTTTTCCCTTAGACATCTTGTCATCATTTTCCCTTAGGAATTCTTCCATATTTTCATTAAATTCCCATGTATCTGTTAACATATAATCCAACATTGCAGTCAGTTCCTTGTAATATATACATATTGGGCGAACTCTGAGACCATAGACGCCTATAGCTCCTTTGGGTCCAACTTTCAACGACACGCCGTTTTTCTTTTCCTGACTTGCTTGCAAAATTTTTTGCCCTTCTTCTGGTGTAATTATACCAGCAGCAATGTCTTGTAGTACCTTTGTTGTTTTATCTGCCATATATCAACAACATGAATTCATTTTATATTATAATTTACGTTGAATACTGAAAATTGATACTAAATAGTAATTATAATGTCTAAATTCGATGAACAAGAAACTCAAATTATCCATGACCTTCAAGATAACATCCTTGAAGGTATGATGTTATTCAAACAGTATCAAGAACATAAGATGCTAGCATTAGAAGAAAAGGTTGATGAACTACAGCAATTTTCCGATGTTTCGGTAGTTAAAAGCTTAACTGTGGAAAATGCTGAATTACGTTCAGAGTTGAATGTATTGAAACGTCGATACCAATTACTTGAAACACAGAGCCAAAGCCAACGACGTCAGCAAATGACTGAACCGGCCGCACCCTTACCCGTGTCCTTACCATTACCAGTCCCAAAAAGTAAGCCTGTGATCAAGCCCAAAAAACGGCAAGCCGAACCCGAACCCGAACCAGAGGAAGAAGTTGAAGTTGTACAACCAGAAGTAGAAGTAGAAGTAGAAGTAGACCAACCAGAGCCTGAAGTAGAAGTAGAAGTAGACCAATCTGAACCTGAAGTACAATCTGAGCCGGAACCACAACCAGAAGTAGAAGTAGAACAACCTGAACCAGAAGAAGAACCCGAGGAGGGTTTATTATTAGTACATTTGTTATCAGGGCATTACTTCTTAGATACGGTTACCTGTGAATTGTATGATTTTGTTGACGAAACCACACCCGGTGAGATCTTAGGAAAACTCAAGACAGCTAATATACGAAAAAAGACACATTACATAGATACTAATGATAACAATATTTACCTCCGTTCGGAAGACGGTGATGTAGGCGAACATGTAGGTTCAAGAGTTAATGGAAAAGCAGTGTTCAAAAAACAAAAATAATGTTATAAGTATATGAGTAAATCTGGTAAATCAAAACAACAGAAAGGTGGTTCCGCAGGCACATGGGGTTCCAGTTTCTATGCAAATACTGCTGTAGGTGGTCCCGCAGCTATCAGTCGAGCAACTTTGGCTCATATTGATAACGCATTGATGTTTAAACCGTTTTCTAAGACTGCTGTAATTCCTACTGGTCCTTCTACAGGAATTGTTCCCACAGGGCAGTACTTGGCCGGTATGCAATTAGGTGGAGGTAAACATCAGAATCAGAAGGGTGGTTTGAGCAAAAAGACTGTTCCAGAATTGAGAACATTATGTAACGACAACGGTATATCTTGCAGACGTGCTGGCAAATACCTAGCAAAGGCACAATTGGTACAAAAACTCCAAAAGGGTGGGTGTGGCCAAGGTCAACACTAGTAATTATATATTTATATTTTGATACATATATAATGAATCGTGGACCGTTAAATATTACAGGTAAAACAACATGTGAGCAGGAACTTATAGTTGATCTTGATGCCAGTCTAAATAGCAATTTGTTTGTTCAACAAGATGCTAACATTAACGGATATTTAACTGCTGAACGAGTGTATCAGGATATCAGTAGTCCATATTGGCTACTTCCACCTGGTGTTATTACGCCTTATGGCGGGGCTAGTGCTCCCGATGGATATCTACTATGTAACGGATCTGCAGTTTCCCGAACCACATACAGTGAACTTTTTAATGTTATTGGAACAAGTTACGGCGATACGGAAAATATCACAACATTCCAATTGCCTAATTTGATTGATAGAGTCCCAAAGTATACAACCAGTTCTCCTGGTACTCAAGGGGGTGCGGATACTCAGGCAATATCTATTAGTAATATGCCAGCACACGACCACGGAGGCGTTACTGGCACTGATGGTAATCACACTCATACATTTACTGGATTAAGCGGAGCTATAGGAAGTGGAACTGTTGGAAATCCAGATAGTACTGGTTCTAGCGAACCAGATATCCAGTCTGTTACAACAGTCACCACATCAGAAGAACCAGTTCATTCGCACACAATCAGTTCACAAGGTGCGGGTAGTTCGTTCTCTGTCGTTAACAGTTATGTTACTGTCCGTTACATTATTAAATTCTAATTATAGAGCTTTATCCATGAAATAGTCCACTTCATCAAAGTAGAATTCTATACTTGCTTTAAGTTTTGCATTATCGTCAGGGTCATGTTGTTTTAATATTAAATATTTGATATTGCTGAGAGTGTAACGCCCTGTTTTTTCAATCTTTGCGGTAGGTTTGTATGGACGGACTTTCCGATACTTGACAAAATTATTTTCTTTATACACTAATTTTTGATGTGATGAAGTGATGGGTGCTTTTTTACCGTGTTGGCCATACATAATGTACCACAAGCCCTGGAGATAACAATCCGCTAAATCATCTTTCTTTTTAATTTTGTTATACATATCGATAGCTTTAGTGTAACCTTTCTGCTTAAGTATATATTCACAATATTTTTCGCCATACCATTTGTTGCGGTTATATTGAGTCGTGAGGTGGCAACTGATGGGTGGTCCATCATAAAGTGTTAACTTATTCTTAGCATCAACAAATTTTACAATGTACTTTTCCTTACCTAATCCCTGTAGGACAAAGTAACTAAACAGAGCATATGAGACATGTTTAATTTTCTCGCGCGCCTTGTTGGGTTGGCGTTCTATTAAAACGCATTTTACATCAAGCAGTCCCTTAATTTTTTTTAATCTTTCATATAATGCTGTAATTAGCTCATACTCAGTAGTGTTGTCCACTGTAACATTTCTGATGTATTTCTCTTTATCTGAGTTCCCTTTGTAATGAACGGAACATAATCCCTTTCTAGGATGTTCTTCATGTTGATAAAAAGCCTTTCGTCCACACTCTTTCCCGCAATCCTTGCCAGATTTTAGTTTATCTTTGCACAATAATTTATTATTACCGTTTGCTAAGTTTATAACACTCCATTCTATGGGCTCTCCGTCCTCGGCCATGATACAATAAGCTAAAGTTTTAATAGCTACATCAATACTGACGTAATACGGCGTTAAAATAGTAACAGGCTTTACTGGCTTTACTGTAACTTTGATTTTAGCTGTAGGATTAGGATTGATTGTAGTTTTAGGTTCAGCTGTAAGTTTAAGTTTAGGTTTTACCGTTATTTTTATTTTAGGCATGCTTAAGTTCTTTACGAAGGCTATGTTTAACTTTCAGTAATTCATGACGTGCTTTTTCTAATTTATCTACATCTAACGATAAGTTACGGAGTGTTCGTTGACTGTCCATACGTGTATCAGCACATTCTTCTATTTGATAACCCATTGATGCTATAGGTGTCTTGAATATATGGAAGGTTGTGTTAGTGTCAAATGTTTCCCTATACTCTCCGATGGTTTTATTGCCCCCGAAAAATTTGAGTGTCAACCTTTTAGGTGATGGTTTGATACATTCTATTATTGGAGCATCTGTTTCTATATGGTACAATAATTCCAGTAGTTGAAGTTTTTCGCCATGTTCATCTCCCACATAAAGATCATTGTATGTTTGGATTGTCGCCATGTCATCTTCGTCATCATGATTGGGACATAAATAACGTTTAGCGCAATTATAACTGCAAAAGTTCCCATAACACATAAAAGTGTCATTTATAATGCCGTAGGGTATACCTACTGGCGTTGTTTCAAAAGTATGACAGCAGTATAAACAGGCATTGCATGTATTGGAGGGCCAACGGTCCCCAGTTACATGCACAGCATGCGACACTGTTCTTTTGATACCAGAATTAATAATTAGATTTTTCCGATCTTCTGATGCTGCTTTAGTTTTAGTTTTTGTTTTTGGCTTTGTTTGTTTTATAGTTCTGGCTAAGCATCCTAAACTTCCTAAACCAGGATTAGGATTAGATATAGTTGATTTAGAATTAGATGGTTTTGTGCTTAGTTCCGCCTGTATATTTTTAGAGGGATCCCATGATCTTGGATCCATGGGATCATTTATATCGTTTAACAGGACGTTATTGGACTTGTTGAACTCTTCTTCCAACACGTTCACATCATTGCGGTCAAGTGTGATTGTTACTATATTTCGACGGAATGTCCCCCCTATACTACTAGGACCCGGACGAGACACCGAAAAGATTCGATTGGATGGCATGCTTGGTAATTGTCCGGTTCTAGACTTACATATCTTTATCTCAGGTTCTATCGGCAACTTAATTTTGAATTTAGATTCTTTGACTGGGTTTTTAATTTTGATCTTGACATCCTTTTTGTCCTTTTTGTCCTTTTTGTCCTTTACTTGTACTTGTACTTGTATTGGTTTTTTAATTACCTTAACCTTGGGTTTCTTATTATCGCCTTCAGTTGCACTCATTATTTCAATAGTGTGCGTTTTTCTAATTAGTCATTTTATGAATGTCAGTAATAGCAATGGGTCATATTTGAATGAAAAACGCCTAAGGGAGGTCGGGGGCAAAAATTGATCTTTTTGCCCCCTATCCTCCAGTAGTATCATAGACTATTGTCATCATGACTTCACAACAGAACACATCTGTATTTACCGCGCTTTTTTGCGCCGACTCTGACTCAGAGTCAACCGACGCTCCAATCGTTCAGATTGAGGCGTCAACACCTTCTAAACAAACCAAGACCAAGACCAAGTCCAAGCCACAACGCATGTCTCTTGACGAGTTCAACCGTTTGGCTGCTAAGAAGGAGGCAGAACGCCAAGCTACAACACGGCGTGAACGAAAGCCCGTGAAGGGCAAGAAGGGCAAGCAGCGCGTTGTCAAGCGAGTTGTCCGCAAGGTTGGCGACAAGGCCAAGGCAGCGGCTGCTCCTAAGCTCCAACCAACCTTCGAGATGGAGGCTGGGGCTTTCCCCAACTCCCTCGAGACCACGTCGACCGGTGCGGTCGACAAGGGTTCATGGGGAGCTGGTCTCTCTGCGGAGGTTCTTGACGCTGACTTCATTGACCCAGCGGTTATCAAGCGCCAGGAGGATATGAAGCTCCGTGAAGAGAGGAAGCGACGTGACCGAGCTCTCGCAGAACTGGAGGAATTCAACGAAGACCCAGACGAGATTTACGACGCTGCGACGTATGCTGAACAGGACATTGACCCTGAGCTTGATACGGTGCTCACCAAGCAAGGGGTTATCCTTCGGCAGCCAGAGGGCGAGAGCGAGAAGAGGAAGCAGGCAGAATGGGAAGAGTACCAGGCCTTCCTTCAGTACGAGCAAGAGCAACTGCAAGACCAGGACCCGGCACCGGTTCCAGACAACTGGGAAGACGAAGCCGACGGCCCTGAGGACTCCTGGTGGGAGGAGTGCTAAGTGCTGGGCGGCAGGAGGACAAAACAGAAAAACAAAAACAAAAACAAAAAAAAAGAAACTTTGACTTTGGTCATTTATAAGGACTCATAACATCCATAACATCGAGCAATATCAGCAACTTTCCACGATGCCAGTCCATACGGAAGTTGGTCAATAGTAATCTTACTACCAGCTTCACGTGCGCTAAGATATGACGTCTTATCGCGAGCCATTTTGATTGTAGACTGTTGTTTTTTAATTTTAACAGTATCGACAATAAACCGGTAAGGCCCCATGCAATATTTTAATACAGTCTCATCTGTATAGCCTTTGATACTTTTATATTTTAATCCGACACGCGGACTGCATGATAAGTTAATCTGCCATGCTTCCTTGGGACGCATAAACAATTCTGAGGCAACATCATGTATTGACAGTTTTGGATTCTTGTTCGTGTATAGTTGATGAAAATCTTTGACCTTTGTGATAGTAGGTGTCATTATTTTCAATATTGTTTGAACAACCAAACAAGGACCTTCGACAATTTCACCGCTTTCTACGCATTTAATAGCGCGCACCAGATACGCACGAGCTAATCCAGGTTTTCCAAATGTGATGTCCATTCCCTTGTATGTCCCCTCCTTAAAACCTTTTCCGTTTATTCGATGAAAATAAAAAGTTTCATTCTCGTATAGTATAAGGATCGTCACTACAATATAGTTCCGTTTCAACTATACTATATTCTTGACCAGCAATTACAAGGTAATTACCAAACAGTATTTCCTTCTCATGATTATTCATTAATATTCAATGATCAGTCATTTTATTTCTTAGCTATTTGGTCAGTTAAATGTTTAGTGCGCAATTCAACCACATCTCTAACCTGTGAAGCATTCATTAAGTCCGAGCCTCGTGTATCTGAATCAAAACGCCATAATGGACCGCATCCTTTTTGAGGAGCTAATGTGAATGTGGTAGCGGTTTGAATACTGCTGTCTGTTTCTATTTTCATACGGTCGGTATTGACCTTTAAGAAACTAGCGTTACCACTTCCTTCATTTCCTTTACGAATAACAAATTCGTCTTTAAGGTTAACGACTCCACCAGCATCCTTATCATTGTTTTTGCGAGCAAGTTTGAATATGATATCTCGGTTGTTCTTTAGGTTATTAAGATCGCCAGAGTGGTTGAGTGTCACAGCCTGTGCTAGACCGTCGTTATATACGAGTTTAACTAAATCATTATATTTGACGGGAACCATTTTTAAATTGCTATGACCTTGTACTAATTCGACACGTAATTTGAATAATTTGTTACCTAGTCCAGCGGCTTTGTCAGCTGGAACCGCGCGAACAAAATTACTTCCATCAACTAACATTACTTTAGATCCATCTTTGGCACTTAATGAAATCAAATCACCTGAATATAAAGTACCCGCAATTCTGCTGGTATGTTTATCATTGGGATTTACGGCTAAAGTACCATATACGAGACCGCGTTCACCTGCTGTAGGACCCACACCAGATTTATAGTTTTGATAAAGAGCCGTATTATCAGCATCGAAGGCTTCAACACTTTCTATGTTTTGATGAGTAATGTGTGATTCAAATGCTTCGTGAACATTTGGAATTATGCCCCGGTCTCGTTCGTAATAATCTAACGCCATTTTGTCGTCAATGAAACGTTCAATTGTATTTACCTGTTCAGATGGTTTAACTTGTTCTACACCACCATCTAATTCCGTTGCTATAAGCGTGTCATGTATAGATGAATTTTGTTTAACATTAGGCGTACTTAACTGACTAACTTTTGGGGAATAATAATCAACAGCAACATTATCGTCCATGCCACCAGACTGAGTTTTTTGTAAAGTTTTTTGTAACCCTAACGCTGCTTGGATGTTACCACCCCTTTGACGGAGTTTAAGCTTTTTCTGCATGTTGAGTGCTGTCTGAATACCCATGGCACCACCTGTCATACGACTACCCATATTAAAACCTATACCTTGCTCAAGTCCTGATTGGACCTTAGGAGCAAATTGTGAGGTAATTAGGAGAGTTAATGCCACACTTAAAAATAGTTTTGCAATAGTCTCCCAGTCTCGTAGACCTCGTAAAATATAGCCGGCAGCTATGGTTATACCAGCAGCCTTAAGTGCAATTGCAACCAAGTCAATACTCATTATATATTAAAAAGCATAATATTAAAAAAGTTCTCTGATTAAGTATAATGTTAGATCTTGAGAAATTAACAAAATACGTACTCGAAGGTTTGGCTGTTGCCGCCGCAGCTTTTTACATCCCACAACGCAACATTGACCTTAAAGAAGTTGCTATTATTGGGTTAACAGCCGCTGCTGTTTTTGCCGTTTTGGACCATTTTGCACCAAGTGTCTCCGCTGGAGCACGCCACGGTGCAGGATTTGGTATTGGTTACAATATCGCCACAGGATTCGAAGGATTCGATGATGTAGAAGAACAACCTGCCGAAGTGCCTCATGGTGATGAAACAAGCGAGTCTGAGACAGAATCTGAATCAGAATCTGATTCTGAAGGTGAAGATGAAGCCGACAACGTTCCCGTAGGAGAAGACAGCGGAGAACCTTTTGCTAGTATTATGTAAACTAAACCTTAACAAACTTAGCAAAGCAAAGTGTCTAATCTCATCTGCAGATGAGATTAGAAAACCACAATTCTATTCATTCATTCTCATTTAAGGTGCCACCTTTCCACACCCACCATTTGGATGTTCTCCAATGAAATGAAGAAATTTAGAAAGGTCCAGCCCCGCTCAGAAGAACGAGGACTTGATGTTGGTTTCAGTCACCCATCTTGTCAAGGTGGTGGACAGGGGTATCATTTATCATTTATCCCGCGACACACACCTAGGCATTCATATGATGCGTTGCAGGCAGCAAAATTCGTAATTGTGTACATTATATCCTTTGGCAAACCCTTAGTAAAATAAGTTATACTGATATGTAAATCGTCATGTCCAAACATAGACGGACACTGTACAGCAATGGCTTTACCATAAGCTATAATGTTGTATATATCAATCAGCGTTCCTTCATATCGTAAAGAACGCTGATTTAATAGTTCTATTGTGCACATTTCGCCTTTTTTCACTAGCTCTACATGGAGGTCTATTCTTCTTTCTGTACGGCCAACGTACACCCTTTCTATATATTGTCTCAGACCGTCAATATATTGATATAACTGAGAATCCGGCTTCAACAGTTTGCTTTTTCGTTCCTTGCCTTCTATTTTGTTGTTAGGATCTAAAAATTCCAGTTCCATTGTGTTACTTATTTATCTTTATCAATTATTGATTTGAGTTTGAAGTTGAAGATACGGCATAACTTGGCAAGGGAGTCCAAAATGGCATATAGATTGCGCTGGCGGTTTCAACAGGTTTCAAAAAAGTGGCAACTGCACTAAGTGATGATTTGCTCGTAATAAGAACATCGCAATTTATCATGCGGTCCAGAGTAGTAAAAACATCTTCGTTATTGTACAGTACAGTATTATTTTTGTCTACCGCCATTAGGTCCGATATGTCATACATTTTGGAATCAAGAACAATATTAGGTCTGCTTGTCTTAAATTCGGATGGTATTTTGTCTCCTGAAAGATTAAGTTCAATCTCAACCTTGTCGTCAATAAGAAATTCTTCAGGGATTTCTGTGTAAATCTCGATAACATAGTTGTCGGGAACATTGACCTTTTTAAGGACATTTACATAGTAACTTGTTGGCAAAAAACGTATGTTTGTTTCCAAAAACGCTATGTCGCCTCTCCTGACATGAATACCCACTGTATAAATCTCATTCTTAGGTGTATCTATCCTGTACATACCTTGCACAGCCTGATGAATTGTATCTGGTAATATGAAGGGGTAACATACTTTCAACCATATGTTCTTGTTGTTGTTCTCTACTGCTTTCAAGAAAGACATAAGAGTTTTTTCAGTGAGATGCTTGACCTTAACAGATTCGAAAGGATCAGTATCGACCAGTATATTTAAATTGAACATATTTAGCCTTGAATTGCAGTCAGCTATAAAATTAACGTCATATACTTCACTGTTAAGAAGGCTATTGATGCCATGATAGTTAACACCTTCCAAGGGGACATGATAATATTGTACGTTATATTCTCTGCAGATACCGATAATTCCCAGATATCTTTGTAATTGAGCTCCAAATCCGTCTTGATGTTGTTCTACGTCATAACTTAACAGTAACATATACTTATTATTTATGTGGTAGTTATAACTACAGTTACAAATAATGTATATGGATTATGATGCTGTATTATATTTTAATTTGTAATTTGTAATTATCTTTTACCTCATCATATATTTTGATACACATCTTTCTCATTTCCGTTTCTTCTGCGTGACTGATATTTTTCAAGATACCGGGAAGTAACTTCAAATCTTTTTCTGGAAGACGAATTATTGCTTTATACCATTCGAAACACTTGGGTAAATCTAATGTATCAGCAAGCAATACGGGGATTGAACCTACAGCTAGTGATTCCCAAAAACGAATGGAATTTGGCCCACTTCCACTGGGACAGAGACTGTAACGGCTATTCAAAAGCAATTTGTTATATTTTTCGGTATTGTCTATGTGTTTTTTATCGTTACATAGATGATGCGAATTATAAAATACCAGAGTTATTGAAGTCTAAAAGGATATTGATTATATCGCCATTTAAATCTACCATAGAACAACAACTACATGAGCGTAAATTATTCCCTAAAGCCATTTTCCCTGAGGACTGCTCTATTCGTGTTATAGTTCCTCCGCAACAATTTTGTGGTAACAGTGATGGATTGTCATGGCAATGTCATTTTGAACTACTGAAACAAGAAATATTAGTCGAGTACGAAGATTATCCTTTTGATTTATGTATTTCTAGTTGCGGCGGGTTTGGGTTACCTATATGCGATTATATACACAAGAACACTGGTGCCAGTGTAATTTATATGGGCGGGATTCTTCAAATAATGTTCGGTATTATGGGAAAAAGATTCGAAACAAGGGAAGATATAACACCATATATTAATTACACTTGGACAAGACCCTTACCTGAAGACACGATTAAAAATAGTCACAAAGTTGAAAATGGATGTTATTGGTAATAACAAAATGAACCTCAATAATACACATATGAATATCGTAACTGTATTCAATTACACTGATGAGGAAAAATACAACATGATGTTTAAAACATGGTTGGTCAGTATACTGCGGAATAAAACAGAAGTTATCAAAGATATACGTATTCTAACTAAAGGTTTGTCGCAACCTGTGAATGACTTTATTGAATGGTTGAATCGTGATGATATCAAAGTAGTCATCAGGGATGAACTAAAAATAAAAACACGAGACCCCAAAGCTCAGCACAATATCGGTTTCAAGCTTTATAACATGTGTAGGGAAACAGGACCATTTATTTTCCTCGATGTTGACATGATAGTTTTAAGACCACTGGACGATGCCGTTCGAGCCGCCGAAGATGGGTATATTATAGGAGTGAATCATCAAACTATACCCAAGCACACTAAACAATTTTCCTTTAAATTTATTAACACAGGGTTTCTAATTGTACCTGAACCCGAATTACTAGACTATGAAATACTAACAAATACACCATTGGAACACTATTGTCCCGGAAATGATCAACGAATCATATATAATTATTTGATGATGAATCAAGATACATATTTGCATCCATTGATAGATTATGGATGGAACAGTTGTGCTGGTTTTAAGAAAAGAAATTCTAACGGAGAAATATGGAGTGACGGGGTTCCTGAAAATCATCCAATATACATCCTTCATTATTGGGAAGAGTTTAAGCCATGGAACACTCCGTGCCCTATTTACCAAGAACATGAAAAGTTTGTAAAGGCATTAAAGTCCCCTGATGATATTACTCTACCCATGACAGTAGTTTCTCTGTAAATTTAGGATAGAGCGTTTTCGATAGAGCTGTGTGACCTCTGCTCCATTGATTATCGCCTGGACTGCGTACATAAGACTTTAGTTTGTTCCTGATTGTGGGTCTAACTGAAGGATGATCCAAAACAACTCTGTGTAAAAATTCCTGACCCCATTCATATTTCGGATCCGTTAAAAAGTACCATACCCAGTGCGCATCACCTGAAAATCTAGTGCTCAAAACGCTGTTGATCATAACAGGACCAAAGTCCTCTATCATTCCGAATATATATTCTAAATCCAAATCTAAATCTTGTTCCTTTTCCAGTTTAAGCCAATGAGATGTATCAACAGCACCTGTCAGCAGAAATTGTATGTAGGGATTGGGGTATGAATCATTCATAAGAATATCCATCATGAACGGATTATTAAAATATCCATGTTTGGACAGAGCTGTCAAAACCTTTATTTCTAATGAATATCCGTCCGCGCTTCCGTTACGAGATGATTCTGTCCAAGCATGTTGTTTGCTAAATCTGAACTTGGTGTCTCCTATTATCATACTGTCATCTTTGACATCTGTAATCATTTCAGCAAAAGGTGTCTGTTCCAAGGGATTGACACCTAACAAATGTGTTAATACTTTTATGATATTGGGTCTGGTGGGTACGATTTCAACATTTTTCCTGGCATAACTCACTCCTTCAATATTGCTCACTATCCGTCCCCATCTTTCGGCAAATGAATCTTTATTTGCTTTTTGCTGATTTCCTAAACTAGGATAAGTTTTGTAAAACTCTATTAGGACAGGAACACTACTAATCGGCAAGATACTCGTATCAATATCACGACCATCCCATAACAACCTGTTCAATATATTTAAAGTGGTTTTTTCACCGCAGTCCGGTATGCGTCCACCATTATGTCCGAAACTCCAATCATCAATGGGGCAATACATACCAGATTTTTCTCCTTTCATCGAGTATAATATATGATAGAGTGCCAGCTGCGGAAGGGCATTTATTTTCTTTTTGTAACTGGTTTTAATAGTATCTAATCGTTTCTCTACGCTGTCTAATGTCATTTCAATAGGTGCTTGCCGTTTTGCCACAGTACCGAAGTATGTACGTATAAATTTTTGCTGATTGACCGGAAAAGTTACATCGTTGACATGTAATCTTTTTAGGCAATATATGTTAACAATATGTGTGAACAAGTCCTGTTTTATACCAAATGTATTATTAAAAACGGAAGTCTCGTTTTTATAACATAGGAAAGCTACTATTTCTGCTATAAATTCGCGGTAACATGTCTGCAATTCTTTATGTAACTGCATGTTAGTTTGTTTAATAAGAGAACTATTAACCTTGCTCATTGAGGTATGTACATCGGTGTATATGTTGGATATATTTTGAGTGTGAGCTAATTTTTTGAAATACGGATATAAATGTTCAATTAAATAATTGTAAACTTTAACCATAATCACTGCCATTTTAATATCATCCGATTCATCCTGATCAATTAAAGCCATAAATTTAGCTATTTGCCCTTTTTGACCTATGTCGTGAAACTCATCTATCCATTTAGCTTTAGAAATACTGGTCCAAATTTTAGATAACGGTTCTCCCGCGGTATCTTTAAGTCTTTTATCTCTTTGTGCTTTAATTTTAAGTTCCTTTGCATTTGGTATAACTTGTGGAATTTTACTCAAATCGATATTCATAATGATATCCAGCAAATTGCAGAACATTAATTTATTAACAACATTACCTGTTTGTCTTACAGTAAACGTTCTATTATTAAATAATGAACCAATAAAGTCGCTGTATTCCGTATATGTGCCGCTATTCTCGTATAAATTTTTAATCAGTCCCTTACTATTCAGAAATACCGTCTCATTTATATCACCTACGTGTTCATGTGTGTCAATAAATACATAACGTCCCAGATTCCCCTTATCGGGATAATGAAGTTGTCCTGACATTTTTTGTTGAACTTGAACCAGTCGGAAATCTTCTGTCAATGCAATAAATACTGATTCAGGACTACCTGTAAATTTTCTGGATACCGATAACACATAATTTTCATCATCGTATACCACATAGTCAACTATGCCTAAATTGTGCAGATAAACGGAAAGGAAAGGGAATGGCATCAAATTAATAATATCAGGAGCCAATTTGTCGATCTTATGTTCCTTATTTTTGGCTATCTTGTCGGTAGTTTGCCAGCTAGCTAAATATTCAGCGTTATGTACCGGTTTTCTATATACATGTTTATCCAAAGTCAAAGTGATGGGGTCTGTGTAATAAAAACCTCCTTTATGCATGTTATATTTGCTCATACTATACTGTTATGCAATAATAAGAATATTTTTCGCTCATTGTGTGATCTGTTGTATATGGAACATCTTTTAATTGGTCACATGCGTAACGAGCAGCTAAACATATTGTATCATAATCTGCATTGATTAATATTTTGTTGTCCTCAGCCTGGCACTGTGATTTCATGTACTGGCTCACATGCCGCGAAAAACTAACCAATGAATCTGAACTTTCGCTCAGGTAATCCTCTTCTAGTTGTTCCAAATCTAATTCTAAACTTGAATTAGAACTTGAACTTGAACTTAAATCCGAATCTAAACCGGATCCTGAATTGGAACTGGAATCTAAACAACTTAAATTGGATGCATGTGCGATAAAATCACTGATATCATTCGCTTGTTCTATTTTTTCTTGCCAGTTTGCTGTCGATGCGTTGCTGGCCACGGTTTCGTTGATTTTGAACAGTGCATCTTCTGTTTTGGTTAAGCCTTCTTTTGAATCCTTATCCAATTCGACATTCTTCCAGAGTTGTTCTCTACGATCATCATTATGTACCGTTAAATAATGTTTAATCAACTGTTCTTTTGGAATGGACATGTATTTGTCCATTAAGTCATCTCTAATAAGGTCCAGATTGCCTTGTGTGCGATCTAAATGGCGAAGCATAATGGGGTTCTTGGCTTTAATTTGGATTTCGGTCTTGGTCTGTTTTTTGTGAAACCTGTTCATGGCCCGCTCAAGTTTAGAAAGTTTAGGATTAATCATGGATAATAATTTGTTGATGCTATGAATCCCCCGTTCAGATACAAACTGTTTAATATCAACATAACTCAAAGGTTTGTCATCTTCAATTACAAGTGCAATCTCCACAGAACCGTCTGGTCCGCAATCTAGGCCGTGATCTACGCCATAAACTACGTATCTCATTAGCAACTCGATTTGTTCAGGTGTAAATGGAAACTTAACGGTGTGGTCTGAAAAATCAATAAGGCAGGTTTTGCCGAAAATATCTATGATATCAAGTGAATTAATCTTCATTATCATAATCACTGTCATCACTTTCGCATATGATTAGTCCATTGCTATCACCACCACTTGATGCATTCATAAGTGTGGGAACATACCTAATGTTACGGTTACCGGCACCCTTGTAAATAAATGTACCACTAATTTTACCGTTGACTAGTTTGGGAAGAATCGAACGAACACAATCAATGTTGTATTTGTATTTTTGTAGAGTATTTTCGTCTGTGAAATGGAATTCCTTGTCTCGCGTTTCACGATAGACCAATGTTGCTTTGAATTGTGACTGGGTTGCTGGAATCCAATCAGTATTTGTGCCCCAATGTATAGTTGGATTTCCGCTAGTTATAATAGTTTTAGGGATTAATGTGCTGCGTTCGTCATCCGATAGGTCCCTGTAACACATGTTGGTATAACTACCGTCGTCAACTCTGAGAGTTTCATCTGCTATTTTCCTACAATAATATTGTGAACTATTTTCATACATTTCACCAGGTGTCATGGTATAAGCTATGCTAGATATCTTAACAGGATCTTTGTTACTGTTATAAATACGCCAGACACCTGCGTAATAGGTGGAGTATAATCCATAAGCGGTGTTCTTGGAAATATTAAATACCACACCAGATGCTGAACTATATGTTGGTGGAACAACTTTCCCATAACCAATGGCATCTGATTTAGATGTCATAGAGTAAATGTAGCTAAAATGAAAACCTGCAGTTGGGGGAGCTTTTGTATTTATAACAATGTTTTCATCACCTGACTTCATCTCGTATCCAACAATCGCGTGATCTAAATTCAAGCTAATTTTGTTGTACATGAAGAAGTTAATAAACTGACCTTTAGTACCCTTCATATTAAGCAGTAGTTCCCCAGATTTTTGATCAAGTGTTACATCGAACTCGATACTATTACCTTTATGTGAGTTTGTAGTGTGGTATAGTGATTTGACCATTAAATTATTATTTACATCAATTTTCAAAGTACGAAAACAATAAGTTCAATTAGGTTTAATTTAGAATTAGGCTCTCTTATGTTGTTTCCGTAGTTGTTGTAGTTGTTCTTTGTATGCAACAATGTCTCGGATAGCTATAATTTTAAGCCTTGTACAGCATTTGTTGTCATGTGGCCTGATATACTTTTTGCTTTGAGTTTTTTCCAATCGAATCATCAGAGGATTTTCAGTTTCCGCGAGCCAGTCATTGAGACGCATAATCAGTGTTTTTCCATGCGGTAGACGATGTGGTTCGGTTTTCCCAGTATGGGAGTTATATACACCAGTCAACATCTCTAACCACGTGATAGCGTCAGATTCTGGATCAGTGCCTTCAAGCCATGCGTAACACAATTCACGCGGCACAATGTGTTCTTTCCCATAATCATCCTTGATGCATAAGGGTTGATAAAATTCTGCCACAACAGTACTCGGTTTGTCTTGCTCCGTTTCTAGGTTACAGCTAGTATTGACTAGGTTCACGAGATTAGAGAACTCAGCTTCCATAATTTCGGCACGTTTTGTTGAGCGCGATATAGGTTTTTTAACCTTACCGCGTGCAGCTTGTGCCCTCATAGCTAAACTTAAATTCAAATTCAAATCTGACATCTTACTATAATTGATTTATAGGGCAAATTGCCTATAAATCAATTTTGAATTAAAAAATAAATCTACATTTATATGAACCTAAATCTCACCATCCCCGAGGTAATGATATTGATATTGATCAGTGTAATTATATTCAGTCAAATAGAAGCATTTAGCAACGAAGTTACAGCGGTTCGTTCCGAGGTAGATGGTCATAAATATGTTGTGTTGGATTTACCTGATGCTGAACAAGCCGCCGATAAATTGGCTAGACTTAAGGCGAAATTATTGACATTCGTAGCACACTTGGATCGCAAGCGATTACCTAGTGATATTCGTAAGAAAATAAAGAGGATACAAAAACGTTTCAAAGCAGTTTTGACAGAAACACGACCTAGTTCTAAATATACCAGTTATACAGTTAATAAAGGTACGAAAATTCATATGTGTATTAGGGAACGTGATGAAAACAATAGATTAATAGACGAGAATACATTGTTTTTCGTGGCGTTGCATGAATTGGCGCATGTTATGACAATAAGCATAGGTCATAAACCGGCATTTTGGAGTAATTTTAAGTATCTGTTGCAACAAGCCATTAAAATGGGATACTATAAGTATCATCCTTATCACACAAACCCAAAGAAATATTGCGGAGATGAAATATCCGATACACCGTTGAAATTATAAATTATAAAGAGCGAGAGCGGTAAACACGCGCACTCCAGCACCAACTATCTATACCATATTCTTGAACATGTATAAGTTTTGTATCTTTGAACAATCTCCATAATTGTTCAGATTTACGGTATATTGCGTTATGTATTCTTCCTAGTGAAGGCTGTCTGTGCGTGTCTTCTACATAAGTTACTCCAAAAGCGACAGGTTCTTTGATAATGATTATAACATTTGGGATCTCCTGTATTTTATGTAAAAATGCGAGGATCTCTTGATCAGTATGATACAAGAACACACCAGATATAAAAATATGTGTTGGTGGAGGCATTCCTCTAGGAGGAAAATCAAATGTACTTCCTTTGTAAACAGGACAACTGAAACGTCTACTGCATAGTAGACGAGCATGTGCGTCTGGTTCTATACCATAGACTTCGCCATCAGATAACATGACAAATGGTTTCAAAAACCTACCTGCTCCACAGCCAATGTCCACCAACACAGAATTTGCATCGAAACCTCCCACTTGCTCCACCCAAGTTATTAGTTTATCTGTAACCTGATCACTAATAACTTGAGTCTCATTGTTTGTTATAAAGGTAACTGCCTCATCTATGTCCAAATTGCCATCCAGTGCTTCCTTGTACCGGTAGGACCAAAAGTCAGAAATCATGGATGATGATACTTGAATTATTACAATCTATACAATCAAATTCACTGTTTTAAAAACATGAATTGAATTCATTCTACTGTTAATAAATGTCAAGAAAGGTTAGAGCTGAGGAAGCTGCTGAACAACTAAAAACCAAGAGAAGAAAAATCATGGAGGACTTACCACAAGATCCACATGGGCTTGATTTGGAAAGATTAATAGAATCTAGAGCGGATGCATTATACAATGCGGAGAAAGATTATCAACAATACATCAAGGATATAAATAACGAGCCCGATGATTCAGTGTATTATCTTCGCGATGATCTAACTGAATTATACGATATTTACTATGTTACTGATTCAGGCAGCAATATTGATATTGTAAGTCCCAAAGGCCCTATATCTGAGGCAAATAGGGCTGTTTCTGTCAGAGATATTGATAGTTTGTGTAAAGAACTCAATGTAAACGTTGTAAAAAAACCAACGGAGCCTGGGCATGAATATAAACAATTAATGGAAATGACGAAAACTATTAATACATACAGAAAAACAAGAGAACGATACAGTTCATATACATGTGTAAAAGAGAGAAATCCCGTCGTTGACTCCGTTGTTGGTATATTAGTGATTACATTACCTGATATTAGAATGAAAATGTTTGGATTATTTGGCGGACGGATGAGTTTTGACGATGTTATGAAGGCATCACGAGAAATGAAGTGGTGCAAAGATGATTGGATCCATTTCATTAAGGTTTGGAATGTTCTCATGGAACATTTGTATTATGGCGGGAAATTTGAGCAAGACATGTTTATGATCTCACTGCAGAGAGTTTTAGAGGTACTAGAAACCATTTAATAAATAAAATGACAATTTTATTTTTAACAATGAGTGAAAATGCTGTTGGATTACCAAATCTTGGAAATACATGTTATGCAAATTCCATTATACAAATACTGTCATCTCTGGTGGATATAGTGTGCCCAAAAAACCTGTATGCTAAAAATGGTGTCAGTGAAAAAGAATATGTCATGGCAGGAAATCTTTTTCGCCTCATAGAAGAGGTTCGAAATGGTGTGCCAGACAAAAGAACCGTTATTCAAACGTTTCTCTCCGTTGCGAAGAGATATCCACAATTCGCGACAGGTCAACATGATCAAAATGAGTATTTGAATTCCATATTGGAAGTTATGCATAATTGTTCTTCATATCCACTTAATATGGTTATAACGAAACCTGAACGCGACTTATCATATGAAGAGAAACTGGAACTCACATCATTCAACAATATGAGAGTGGACGGTTCTGGTATTGTCGGGACTAATTATGTCAAAGATGATCACACGTTGATGAATTCATCCATATTTGAGAATTTTACAGGACAGCTACTGACGCGCACGAAATGTGTCAACCCTGCATGTGAATTTATTTCAGATACATTGGATGTATTTCGCACATTAGAGGTTTCAATAAAACATAATTGCCAAACTTTAGAAGATTGTTTAGATAATTATGTAAAAACGACACAATTAGGTGATTCTGATACGAATAAATGCAAATGTTGTAAGGTCGACAATCAATCTTATATTAAACGGCAGATATGGCGAGCACCGAACATTTTAGTGATCAGTTTAAAACGATTTGTAGCAAAGGATATAAATGGTGGAATAACAATGACTAAAATCAACAAACGTATAGCAATACCCGACATATTGGATGTATCGGATTATGAATGCATACCAGGTTCACGACAAATGTCTTCCAAATATCAGTTGATGTCTATTGCTCATCATTTTGGAGGTATGGGATGCGGTCATTGTTATTCGCATGTCAAGAAAAACGGTCAGTGGTACTTATTGGATGACGATGATGTGAAACGCGTTCCCGCGCCTACAGGTGCAGATGCTTACATGATATTCTATCAACGCATAGATTAAATGATGGTTTAAGTAGCCTATAGTATTAGTCAGCAAGGACTACTTTGGTCTATCTGGAGTGTTGTGCGGATGCTTCATTCTATTGTATTCGTGCAAGTCCGGCACTAGTCGCTGTCACATGTAGGTCGTTCAGCACTGGTCTTTGAAACACATACAGCCATTATTTAAATTTGATCGAATAAAATAAGTAGACAATGATGCCCTTTCCTGATATGAATAAACCTTGGAATTTCAGTGAACTCGGACAAGATTGGGTTTGCGAGACTAGTTTTTATTTTGATCATTGTTTCACCTTTTGTAAACCATACAGCGAACTAGAAAAAGCCGCATTAGAGCCAGATTACTTGATACCCTATTATATCAAACATTTGAAGCAACATGCAAATCTATATGCTGAACTCAAGGACAATCATAAGTTTTTGAGAGTTCTTACCGCATATATGAGAATGAAATCGTTAGAAGAAAAAGTAATGGCGACATTTAGGTATCTATACAAGAATCAGATTGCCTTATCCGAACTAGAGAAGTGTGAAAATCAAATAATGTCAATCTTGCCGGAATTGACATCTAAACTTAATCTATTGGTTTATCATTCTGTGAAAAATCCATCCATGGATCTGACACCGTGGATGGAAGTATGTACATATATGCACGATGAATTAGAAAAAGAAACACCGTTATATCTTAATATACGGGCCGCGCCGAAAAGATTGCAAAAATGGTTGCAAATCTTGAGTTAAAAAGTTAAAAGTTAACAGCTGCCCCAGATAGGGTATGCGAATATCATATATGACAGCAGATAGAGCACACTCAGAATGAACCCATCTACCATTGAACCAACACCTGGTATAAAACTAATAACAGTAAAGGGTAAACGCAATATGGGTATAAATCCGATGGCAAGCGAACCCGCGACAGCAATTGAACCACAAAGAAGCCCTTTCTTTAAACCATAGGACAGTCCCCATGACTCCATATTTCCATCTTTGTCTCTGTCACAGAATCTGTACGAGCGGCTAATGTTAGTTAGCATTGTGATTAGCATTATGGCTAACACTGTGACGACTTTGGTCAACACTATAGCTCCCATAAGACCACCAGGCATAGTGTAACTCTCGATTATAGTTGGAACAAACATAACCAAAATAAATGCAACTAAAGTTTCTAACATATATAATTACGAATAAAAAATGAACAAACTTTGTTTTTAATGGGAGATAATGACTCAAACACAACCAAAGTAGATAACGAATTGGAATTGGAATTGGAATTGGAATACCAACCTCTAGAAGACCCCAAGAATTGGTCCGCTCATGGATTCACGGACGTTTCACCGTGGTCTGAATCTAATGACATACTAGCAAATGATACCGATGAAGCAGATTCTGAATCTAATGACATACTAGCAAATGATACCGATGCCGATGAGGAAGATTTTGAATCTAATGACATACTAGCAAATGATTCCGATGAAGCTAATTCTGAACAGGAATTGGACGTAGTGACTCAGGAAAAACGTTTAAATCAACTAAATATACGTCTTAGCCAAGTATTGTATCTTCTTTTAATGTTGTTCGGGTTCTGTTATTGTTCAATATTTTATGTCATTAACAGTCAAGACGCGACACCGTTGAACTATGGCTACTGTCGTATAGGCAGTTACACATTTACCCCCGAACGCTGTAGGTCACTGGTTGATAATTACCGACTGCACTAAATTGTGCCTAGAATAACATAATCAGCAGGGTAAATACATGTCAGATATCCACCATGCACTTTGCCTGACACATTAAATTTTAATACAAAATACTGAGAATGTGACAAGTCCTTTTGCCTCAAGACAAACGATTCTCGTGTATGTGTAGGTGCACTGAGTCTCATTGCGCGGTTTTCATCTTTGTAGGAACCTTCCATAACAATGACTTTTGTTTTGCCATCATTATACATTAGTGTAAGTGTAGCCTTGGCATTAGCATTAGTTTCTTCATGTTCTACCGTAATATCGAATGTTCCTGAGACACTGTTATATATTTGACTTTTCCAAATTCCTGTGTACGACATTAAATTACATTTAACGTTCAAATTCAATTTAGAAATAAAATTGATCACGCCTAAATTTTTAATGATATCAAAACGTCTAGTGCTTATATATACGATTGCAATTGCAGCTCATGCAATTGCAACTACAATTTCAACTTCAACTGAACCACCTTCTCTAGAGGAAAGTGGTACGACAACACCTGTATGGTATTGTCGTAAATCAAGTAACCGTGGTCTTTATAGGCAATCGCATTGTTTGTTGCCATGCAATGGTGACGATAAATATGTAGCTAGGTGCTGTGAAAAGGGTATTGGTGATGAACCATGCGGTAATTCCGACCGTGTTGAAAGAACTAGATGCCCGACTAAACCAGAGTGTACAACTACAACTACAACTACCGCTCCTGCGATGTGGTACTGTCGAGAAGAAGGAAGCAACGGAGGACCATTTACACAAACCAACTGCGTACCCAACTGTACCACACGCAGAGATGTACGATGTTGCGTAGCTACGGCTGGTTATGAATGTGGTAACGCAGAAGTGATTAACGGTGAACACTGCCCATTTTTAAAGCCAGGATGTGTCCCTACTACTACAACTACAACCACCAGTACTACAACTACAACCACCAGTACTACAACTACAACAACTACAACTACAACTACAACCACCACTACTACAACTACAACAACTACAACTACAACTACCACCACTACTACTACAACTACAACTACTACTACAACCACCACTACTACTACAACCACTACACTACCAAAGGTCTGGGGACTGTTGTATGCTAGGAAGTGCTGTGCTAACGCATTGTATATAGCATTTGAGGTGCAAACACCGGAATCATGCCAATCCAAGGCTGAACTTAACCCCTTGTTGAATATTGACACGGTGGCATATTGTTCTGACGGTGGTTGTTTGAGATGCCTTCCAGGATCAGATATAGTCGAATGGGACGACCCTCGTTGCGAGCGCGGTGATGGATGTTCCATTTACTCATATGATGAAACTACTCGCTCAACATCGACATCAACAACAACACCAACTCCAACTACCACTCGTCCGCCAAGATTTGAATGGCATTGTCGTTCACCTGGTTCTCGATCAGGAAAGTATACAATTGAAAAGTGTGATCGTCCTTGCGAGGACCATACCATGCAAAAAAGCCGTTGTTGTATAGTAGGTTCCGATTGTAAAAAGACACGCAATCGTTCACTGTGTCCGAGACTGCGACCCACTTGTCCAGAAGAATTCTCATGGTATTGTCGTGTTCCAGGACAACGGGGGGCGTTTACCAAAGAGAATTGTCAATTACCGTGTGGCTTCACCACACGTCACGCAAGCAGGTGTTGTGTGAACACAGGTCAGGAAAAATGTAAAAGTGACAGTAAAATTCCTAAAGAGGAAGAAGACCTGTACTGTGCACGTTTCCAACCTACATGTTAGTTACTAGAGAGTAACTAACTAACAAAAAGCCGGCAATGAGAATTGCTTAGCGAGTTCGCGCTTTGATATTAGAAAGAATAACTAATGACATGCCCTTCATATGGCCCAGGCCTAGTCTGTCTAGCACTACCTTCCAAGATATTCTATTGGACTAGAATGAAAATCATCACCAATGTTAGGACTACCGTCACTATAGATGGTGTTTTGGTAATGTTTCATAATGTCGGGTATATATTCATTTAATTCTTCAACTAACTCTTTACCTAGCTCTGTGTGCATTGTCTTTCTGTCGACGTTGGTCCAACCGCAAATTTCCTGGTCTGTTTTTTCTATAGATACCCACTCATGATCTTTGGATTTACGAGCATACCAGACATCTTCTTCCATGTACCCTATCTGACAACCTGATGACAGTGAAAATGCTAAAATGGTGTCAAATTCAGATATAATAGTGCAATTATGTTTTACTGCAATATCATCTGCTAAGTTAGAAAGGTACTTTTTAGCCCCACTTCGTATAGTATCTTTTATCTCTTCTAGCGATTCTTCTGCCTTACTAATATATAGAGCAAGGTCCTCTATATATTCATAATCCATTGTAACTTCCTCAATATCCATTGTATCACTTTAAGGATCATTTTTCGAGTGCATCCAAATATCATTAGCTCGAATTTAGTAATAAAATATATAAAAATCAATGTTATATGACCGATATATTCATTCCATATCCCGACATAGATGATCCTAATTTCTATGACGTTATATTTCGAAAAAAGGAATTTAATAAGACAATGTACAGAACGGAATACCAGTATAGCAAAACAGAAGACCTGTGTAAGAAGGGGGAATTTAAGATGCAAAACCATCAAGAATTTATTCGTAATTTTTTATCATCCGAAGCTCCTTATAATGGTATTATACTGTTTCATGGTACGGGTGTAGGTAAAACTTGCGGTGCTATAGGTACAACTGAAGGATTGCGTGATTATGTTCAACCTGGTGGCAAGATTTATATTATGGCAAATGAAACTATTCGTCCCAATTTCTACAAGGAATTGTATGATCCAGCGCGCGAGGAGATTGAAAAAGAATACCATAGTTTACCAGGTAGTTACCAATGCGCCGGTGACAGTTATTATGTGAAGGGTATCAGTCGTTCCGCTAATAGACGTGCAGCTACTAACAAATTAATTGGTAAATACTACGAATTCATGGGCCCTATAGCATTTGCTAACTTTGTAGATATCGGACTGGGTGCAGAATTACCAGCACATATGTCCAAGGGTAAAATATTAAATGAAGATGGCACTAAGATAGATATTGGTGATTATTTTGCTAATAGCGTCTTTGTTGTTGATGAAGCTCATGGTATTGCAGGCGATGATAAAAAATCACGCAACAGTAAAAAAGCAAAAGCAAAAGCAAAACAAAAACAACAGAAGGAACAACAAGATGAACAAGAAAACGAGGAAGAGGAGTATGAGGAAGGTTCGGGTGAAGCTGCCAAAACCAAAAGCGTAACCAGTAAGCGTTCACTTCTGCGTGTACTTATAGATACAATTATCCCAGCATGTCACGCCAAAGGCACAAAGTTAAAAATTATTCTATTGACCGCTACACCGATGAAAGATAACGTACGGGAACTGGCAGACCTGTTAGAATTGCTTAATATCAATGATGGTCGTCTGTCAGGCAAGGACCGCGCCTGGAGAGCTGAAATATTCCCAAAAGATATGACTGTGGATCATTTAAAGGATGCTGACCGCATTCGCCGAATTAAAAAATTGTCGCGTGGTTACATATCATTTGTTAAGGGTAACAATCCTATTACTTTCCCCGAAGGTAAATTACCCGATGCTAAGTATTTATATGAACCGGCCAGATTGCCAAATGGAAAACTTAAACCAATGTTTGGTTACCGTGCAGTCGGTGCTGACGCAACGGTAGATATATCTACATCTGAATATGATGTGCGTTTGCCTAATAATGAGCCTTTTAAGTTTGAATTGGTTAAATGCCCCATGAGTATCTATCAATTAAAATGTTATGTTAAGCAAATTCATGCGTCAAAGACCAAAACAACAACTAAGAAGAAGGATAGCGGTGACATACGTACGCGTATGCTTTCTAATTTTGTATTTCCCTTTAAGAATGGTGCAAATAATGTAGCTTCGTTTATAGCGGGTGCTGATGTAAATCTGGATCGTATGTACGGGACATCAGGATTTAACGCAGCTTTCACAACACATGAAAAAGTATTGGATAAAAACCGTAAGTTAGTAAATTTTGAAATAAATCGCGAAATTTGGGACATATATGGAAATTTTTTATCACAGGATAACGAGCAATACCCGTTAAGTATATTCTCGCGCAAATTTGATATGTTTCTTGATTTTGTTAAAGAATCCGGTGGCATTTCCTATGCATACTCTGAATTCATTAAGGGTGGTGCTTTGATAGCAGCATTGGTACTGGAAGCTAACGGTTTCGTAAGATACACACCTGGTCTTCAACAACATTTGGATCCAGATGGTTTACCACCATCGAATATTTATGAGAAGTATCCTCAGGCTCATATGTTAATCGTGCAACCAGAAGGCCGCAAAAACCCCAAAGATTTCTATACATGTTCACTGTGTGGTCACGTCTATAACGAATGTCGTGCGCTCGATGCCTCTGTATCTGCTGCCGATAAGCATAAATTTTATGTTTCCACGTATATTATAGTTGCTGGTAAATTTGGTGGTGTGCAAGATATAGCTGAAGCCACAGCAAACAACATTTATGGACAAAAAGTCAAAGTTATACTAGGTACCAAGAAAACAGGACAAGGTGTTGATTTAAAGTGGGTCAGAAAAATACATATCTTGGATCCTTGGCATAACAATACCCGTATTTATCAAGCTATTGGTCGTGGCTTAAGACATTGCTCACATGCAGATTTACCCGCACATATGCGAAACGTTACCATTATAAAATATTGCTCTGTTCCTAATGACGAAGCTTTAGATATAAATACCACACAAATTAGTAAAATCGACATGGATGACAATGTCTTAGTGAGTGGAGCAGATTTAGGGTTACAATATCGTGATTTCTTCACGGAAACAGTAGATGAGCATATGTATAGACGAGTTGTGCGTAAAGATATGTTAATTAAAGCTTTAGAACGCGTGGTTAAAGAAACAGCTATTGATTGTGAACTTAACAAAATGAGGAACTTTTTCGATGATCACGATGTAGATTTTAGTAGAGAATGCGATTTCACTGTGTGTAAATATGATTGTGATGGACAGGTAACGCCCATTAAATATATACGTCGCATACGTAAGTATAATAACGGCAAATGGTACATTGTAGATGATGAAGATGCGGTTATCCAAAAAGATGATTTGACAAGCATTAAACACTTAATGGATCGGGTAATAGATGGCGATGTTCAAACTAATCAGCAGCTGTGGGACAACCTTAAACCACGAAACATGGTTTTAGAGGAAGCCGAATATCTCGATATGTTAGTGGATGTACCATTAGTTGATATAGATGAAAGCACATACGATATATATTTCTCCTTGCCTCAGATTGATCGTGCTATTAAAATTATAACGCGGTTGTATCAGCAATATGAAGCATTGAATCTGGAAAAAATCATATACATGGTCAACAAACATGATGGTAACCTGGAAAAACAGTACATTTATATGGCGTTGGATAAGCTCATAGGTAAACCACCCAAAGTTCAGCCTGTCACCATTATAGACAAATACGGTAGGCGCGGGCATATAATGTATCATAATGGTTTTTACATTTATCAACCCAATGAACTTAGTGATAAAAGAATACCTATGCAATACAGACAAAAACCGTTGAACTTTAAACGCAGATATTACAATATGCAGATATTGGCTCCTAAGGAAATTAAAAAGGTTATTGATAAGGTTGAGCAAATTGATCAAAGTAAAATTAACCGCGAGTTAGCAACAATGAGAGCAAATAGACCCGAATCAAGTATAAAGTATATTCATAAGATGTATTTGTGGCTCAACAAGTACACTCCAGCTGAGCATAAAACACTTATTGAAATTTTGCTGCTTAATATGTTTGATGAAAGCGTAAAATTAAAAGACATAAATGCGACAGATGCCTACATATTAGAATATTATTTGAAAACCGGTCTTTTATTATTCAGTGACTGGAATCCTAAGGAAACAGGAACACCTATTGACATTATCCCGTTGATTGATGATATGAGGAAAACAAATAAGCGAGGGGTCATTCATTTCTTGACATCGGGAGATGTCCGCAAGTTTTTATACGATCCATCAAAAAAATGGTATTGGAGGAGTATGGATGATGGTGATTTGGATTATTACAAGAGTGCACGGACTACTTCGGCAGTGGAAGATTTGGTTTGCCCATCGGCGCCAGGATTAAACGGGGGACCTCGAGGATTGATTAAGATTTATCCACCTTTGAACCAGAAGGAAGACGAAGGTTTCTATTCCTTTATATCTAAACCTCAAACATCGAGAGATTGTCGTATGTTGATTAAAAATGGTACAGAATATATTGCCTTACTTAATCGTGCGGTGCGTAACTTACAGGCAGGTTATCCTGGGCAGAAACAATTAGCTAAAGCTAAATTTAAAATAGTTGATCAAAACTACAAACAAACAATGACCACAAAGTCCGGTAATGAATCTATGAGAACACATCTAACTGGGTTAGTATGCAGCAGTGCTAGTTTAGATAAGACAAAGATTAGTATGGGTAAATTAATAGACGTCATGAAGGAAAATTATGAAGAATACATGGCACCCCATGAAGAATTATCATGGGATGATTACGCGGGATTATTTAAAATTAGTGTGGGTTTGTCTAAGAATAATGCATGCACTAAAATAGAACATATTTGTATACTCCTAGATTATTACCAAGTGGGTGGTATGAAATGGTACTTGACACCATTAGAGACTGAAATATATCGTCCTAAAAAATAACAAAATGATTATCTATTGTATACTATATGAGTAGATTACTTGATGATGAAATACTCTTCACTGAGAATTCTAAAAGATTAGCTATACTTCCTGTACTGTATAAAAGAATATGGGCAGATTATAAAAAATTGCAAACTTCATCGTGGTCTAGGGAGGAAATAGATTTCAAGACTGACATAGCGCAAATTTCCAACAATGAAGTACCTGAAGCTGTCATGTATGTTGTTGAATTTGTCTTGGGCTTTTTTTCTGGAGCTGACAAAATAGTAAATGATAATTTGGCTGAAAATTTTCTCCGTATTATAAAAATACTAGAAGCCCAGTTTTTTTATGGTCAGCAAATCCAAAACGAAAATGTACATAACGAAACCTATGCATTTATGATTGATGTATTTTACAAGGACCATCCTGAGAAAAAGGCGGCAATATTAAATGCAATAGAAACAATGCCATGTGTTAAAAGATTGTTTGATTGGTGTATGAAATGGATTAAAAGAACTCCAGCCATGGAACGAGCTGAGAATCCCATACTTCAACAGTATGAAGAACAGGGAGCCGATGATGAAGTTATTGATGATCTAGCATTCATTTGGTGCATGGCTAAAATTCTTGTGGCATTTGCTTGTGTTGAAGGTATCATGTTTAGTAGTGCTTTTTGTATTATTTTCTGGATTAAGGAAATGGCATTATTGCCAGGGTTTACATTCAGTAACGAACTTATCAGTACCGATGAAGGATTACATCGCGATTTTGCATGTTTAATGTTTAATATGATAGTACATAAACCTCCGAATGAACAAATAATTGATATTATACACGAATCGGTAGCATTCCAAGAAGAATTTGTCAAAGAAATGTTGCAAAAACCGCTCACTAATATGAATGCTGATTTGATGAATCAATATGTAAAGTTTACAGCCGATAGCTTATCTAATGCGCTGCAAATAGATAAAATATACAATGTAACGAACCCGTTCGCATTTATGGAGAAAATATCCATCAACGGACAGACTAACTTTTTTGAACGGCGAGTAGCAGAATATAGCTTAGGAGGTTTTGAAGAAGACGACGATGACATAGTACTAGACGACGAATACTAAACGTCTAAACATCTAAACATTATCTATGTTCAAAAAATAATAATAAGATATCACACTTATCAAGGTAATATGGCAAATATAATAGACATGTCTTCCGAACGTAGAGTAAAATCAAATCACCATGGCGGATTACAAGCTTTGGGATTTAGAAGGCCGCGCCCTCAAGCTAATATGGGTATGATGGGCGATGCAAGTTCCCAAGGATCGGGGGAACTTGCAGGTAATGTTAATCTTAGCATGTCTTCTATTTCCGAACAGACTGAACGACCACAGTTGAGAGCTAAGGGTCATACAATACCAGGTGTTGATTATGGGTTAGATTTATTAGGTAGTGATGACGAAGATAATGGTCAAGGTCAACAAGGTCAACAAGGTCAACAAGGTCAACAAGGTCAACAAGGTCAACAAAGTCAATATCAACAACAGGAACCACAACGATTTCCAAACCATCAGCGCCCTATGCATCAGCCACCGCAAATGAGTATGCGCTCTGCATCGCCACCTACTATGCCTGGTATGCCGGGTATGCCGGGCATGGGCATGGGTATGCCCGGCATGGGCATGGGTATGGGCATGGATGATAATGCCAGCATTATTGGGAGCGACGGGGGTATGGGTGGTTTTCTTAATGATGGTACACGAGACCGAATAGAACAAATGAATCAACCTACACAAATGGGATACGATGAAATAAGAAACAAGAAAATAGAGCATGTGGCAGATTTCCGCAGACTGAAAAGTCAAGGATATGTACCTGAAGGTCATAAGGATATTACTATGTCTACTGGCCTGGAAGAAATGGAGGACATTGTTCAACGATTGAAAGATCAAAGAGATTTGGATGGCAGTATCAAATTCCAACGAAAAATTCTTATAGGATTTTCTGGTATAACTGAAAGTATTTGTGAAAGTGAAGAATGGAATATATTTGAATTAAATTTGCATGGATGGTCACAAAACGTTACAGATAATATAAATGAATATGATGAGGTATTTGAAGAACTTTACCACAAATACAAAGATAAGGTAAGCATTGCACCAGAGCTTAAGTTGATAGGTATGGTTGCCGGTAGCGCCTATATGTTCCATATGACTCGCGACGTATTTAATCGTGATGCTGGTAAAATACCTGGAGTTGAAGCAGTGATGCAACGCGACCCCGAATTCAGGAGACGTTATCAGGAAATTGCTACCGAAATTGCTCGCGAAAAAGGAGTGTCGCCATATAATCCAAACAGAGGTGGAGGAATGGGAACAATAATGAACCTTATGGGAGGGTTAAGTGGTAGACAACAAGCTCCTCCTCGTCCGCAACAAGGACAACGCCCTCAGCAAATACAACCTCAACAAGGACAACGGCCTCAACAAGGACAACGGCCTCAACAAGGACAACGGCCTCGACAAGGACAACGGTCACCACCTCCTCCACGCAGAACTAGAACCAGAATACCAATGGATGACCCAGATGATGTTGATGGATTGTTGCAAAGTTTAAATGCTGGTCCTGAAAGCGATGGACTTTACCAAGAGGATGAAATAGATTTGTCAGAGATTGACAGATTCTCCGACCTTGCTTAAAATAAGGAATTATATAGTTATGTGATAGTATGAACGTGAACTTGAACGTTCATGTTCATCTTCTATATCATTTCGACATGCGATATATTCCCACAAGGGCGCAGTGCGTTCGTTACCAACGTAAAGATGAAGAGAGTAGTCTCCAATCTTAACCTTATTCCACACTCCTTTACGGATTGGCAATATGCCAAGGTTCATATAAGTATGACCATAATGTCCGATGTAACCTGAATCTTGTATACTGCGGACATTACCATCTGTAGTAGACACTAGTGGAAAATCTGGATGTGGGGGATCGTAGTCCATATCTGGATCTTCTGTAGGCGCATATTGATAAAGAATCACGAATTTCTGGGTTTTCGCGTTCCACATAATTGTATGATCGCCTCTGTAGTCATTGTCGGCATCTGCGAATAAATCTCCGTGACGTAGTTCTGTACCATCATCTGGTTGGTTAAGTTCACAGAGTTCTTTGTCAAGCTTAGGTAGAGACATTGGGTCTATATCTATGCAGAACCCTTCTTCGATATAGTCCTCACGTTCTTGAAACCAGCCAGGTACTGTTAATTTGTATTTACGATGTGTTGTAAGTTCATATGGTGAAATCAGCTGAGTCATGATTATATTTTCCGAAAGATCAATTTATACGTCCGTCACATCCCCATACTTGAACAAATCTCTTTTACATAAAGGGCATGTGCACTCGTACATAAGCCAAGATGTGATGCATTTAGAGTCACTTTCAAGATATTCCGATGTCAGATGTACACAGCTGGAAACAATATTTAGATTGTTATCTGAGCAATATTCTTCTGTCGAGTTCAAGATATATTTATGCGGAGATATGAACTTTAAGGAAGACGATCCATATGAACCAATATTGATTCCCAGCACTTTCGCAACTATATCCACACCTGACAATACAAGTATAGACCGACTGTATTCTAATTCTAGTTCTAATTCTATGTGGTCGCATAAAATGCTAAACTATTCATACGCGAAAAATTTTTTACCAATTTCAGTGTCAGACCATGTTGGACATTTATATATCTTAATTAATGCAAACAGAGCATCTGTGTCGAAATTATATAAATGTCCTATATGTAAGGAGTGGGGTAACAGCTCTTACGGAAATTGTAAGAGGGGACACTTATTCGAACCAAAACTCTGCGCGGTTCAATGGCTTAGAAATAAAATAATACAAATATTAATGGGTAATTCTACGACTAAACAAGTGCAAGAACAAAATAATTTAATAGTGAAAGCCCGTTTATTAGAAAAACAGGTCAAAGAATGTAGTAAAGTTGATGCTGGTGTGGCAAATTCTATAACCTTTGTCAAACAGTCGCGCAAATATACAAGTCTAATTCTTCCCGGTGGTGGACTTGCTAGTCTGTCATCAGTATACATGATGGAATATTTATCTAAGCATGGATGCATTGATAACATTAAATCTATAGGAGCAGGCAGTTTTGCGAGTATAGTAGCGGTACTGTACGCTATAGGAGTAAGTGTCGATGATATAAAGAAACATATACGGGATATACAATGGCATAAGTTATTCAACAAAACTTTGGAGTCGGAACCTTCGTCAGATATTTTTCATATTGCAAGTGAGTTTGGTCAATGCAATGGTAAAATGTTGCATGATACATTAACTGAATTAATCGAGCAGTACACCGGTAACAAGCATTATACCATGGGCGATGTATTGAAGCACAAAGGTATAGACTTGATTATAACCGCAGCTGATATTTCAACTCGTAGCATGGTATATTTTAATACTCTACAGCACGGAAATGTTCCTCTCCGCATTATATTGCGGGCGGCATGCAGCTTACCTGAAATATTGTGTCCTGTTATATTGGACGGTCATTATCTGGTTGATTCTAGTTTATTGGATCATTGCCCTACATATCTTTTCGATGCTTCATCTCACGATTTATACAATTATCAAATTCAACTGGGACTGAGCAGCATAAATCCTAATAACTTATCAATACGGTTGTTGCGAGACCTGCCAATTAAAAACCAGTCTTTAATGTCTGATATCACTATGCAATATGAGCCCATCAAGGTAAAAACCGCGCTAATTTACCGTCTATCATTAATAGACATCGCTGCATCATCGCAGGATGAAAAGTTTATTTCACAGGAAAACAATCTTAGATTAATAACGGTTCATGTTCCGTGTTTTTCTATCACTAAAACAACATTATCGAATGATGAAATGCAAAATATGAAATCATGTATAGGTACGGCAATGAGTCAATATGTATGTTAAGGAGTTTTAAATATTTAACTAAAAAAGTGGCAAATTCTTTCTTTTCCGAACTGAACGGTTCGGAAGTCTCTCATATCTTGTCCATTACCACCGGTCCATAGTGTCTGTTTCACCGGACACAGCATTTCCGCTGAAACTCGGGCTTTGGCCCTGGTTCTGGGTTTAGTGTTAAGTGAAACATTCAAATTCAAATTCAAATTCACATCACTGATGCTAAAATGCCGATTATGTTCCGCGAAATAGAAATCGTATACATCATCGCTGTCTGGGAAAAGATGGAGAAAATCTAATAAGTAGGGAGTATTCTTGTTATTTGAGTAATAATGATACCAACCATTCTTACTCATAGTGTTCTTATCCACGCTTGTTCCTGCAGGCACCGTAAGTTGCCCAACACAGTTAACATTCCCCATATCGACAGGTATTGTACTGTAAATTGTAATGATACTTATTTTAATAGTTTTGTAGGGGGACATGAGTACTACTTTTTTAATATGTGAAGTATTGCAGAGAATATACAGGGCTTCAACCATAGGTTCAACTATAATATGCATAACTTGACTATCGTCAGTTATATGTAAACCACATACAACTGAACATTTGTCTTTAACGGTTAATGATTTTGCTGCATAATATGGTGTTTTTCCCATATTATACTTAACATGCCGTTTCAAGTTAGTCATTTGTGTATATAATTTATTAATGTTAAGTTTAGGTATAATGTTTTTATTATTGTTCTTATATCCATTGACACATCTTCGGAGGTTATACAGTGTAGACATTTAAGAATTTATCCTGATTTCATTTTTCAATATAATTCCTTTGTTTATATATGGAAACATGGTTTCTCAATCTCATTTTAATTGTTATTATTTCATACTGTATTGGTAACACTTATATGTATGTCCAGCATGGTGGTGATCCTTATGCATGGATTAGGCCCTGGATTATTATTGATATGTTACGCAATTTCTGGTTGACAAAGTAATTAATAAAGGTTAACGGGTTAACATGAGAAGGTTGACAACACGACAACATGATTTTCGTAATCTTCCAGCTTTTGAAGTTTGTGGTCAATGCAACTTTGTACATATGCGTCCCAGCCAAGGGCAACCCCATGCATCTGTCGACATACCCAGCCAAATGAAGCTCCCGAATGACCATAAACATCGTCAACTGATTTGTTATTCAGATGCAGGATTGGGGTGCTACCGAACGTTCTCAACTCGGGATCTGAACAGAACTGAAAACCAGTCAGTGAGCTGGGCTCCTTCTTGAAATAGTCCACTAGACCTAACGTGGTCATAGCAATGTAATGGTCAGATAGCATTTGGCAATCTCTGTGGAAACTGAAATCTCCAATGGCAAATGTTTTTCCTGTATCCAACTGGGTCTTGAACAAGCGAAGCTCCTTGAGTTCGTCATGATAACCTTGAAGTTGTTTTTTCAATCTCGAGATGCAAGATGTTACTTTGGTAAGGGCCGTTTCCAGTAGCAGCTTGTGGTAACTGTCCTTATCCATCGCCAAATATGTCCTAAGAGAGCCCAAATGGTACAACGCGTTGCGACGACCATTCTCGTGGCGCATACATTTGCG
>Ga0136555_1000063_pt1 | contig 39281 bp, 58 predicted proteins | sample AntRauTorckE5432_FD_104927 | JGI IMG/M metagenome (GOLD analysis project Ga0136555, IMG submission 104927) | Saline lake microbial communities from Rauer Islands, Antarctica - Metagenome Torckler E5 #432 | ecosystem: Environmental > Aquatic > Non-marine Saline and Alkaline > Saline | place...
AAAAGTTATGTCTTGCCCCGTATCTCTATCATTGAAGGTCAGATCAAACGTAGAGTTTTCAAATTGCCTATCAGTCATTTCACAGTTTGGACATTCCATAATAATTTCCCGCATTCTCTTCTAGTGTACTTGGCAGGGGTGCAGGGACTCGAACCCCGATTTGCAGTTTTGGAGACTGCTGCTCTGCCAATTGAACTACACCCCTATATGTTATCTGCGCCGATACGTGAAAAGCCTAGCATACGCTTCAATTCACGGTCACGTTCCTTTGGATGCGTGCATGTTGCTATATAAATCTTTCGCATTTTGCTTCTCCGTTGATTGGCATGCACACACGGAATCGAACCGCGCTACTGAAGTTTGGAACCTCTGTTGCTCCCAGAGCCACACCCATTGAATTATTAGCCTATCCAGTAGCTCATGACGTAGCCACTTTGAATCGTTACGTTAACTCTATTGCTATCAGAAGTCAACTCCAATACATGGCTAATACCATCCTCATTCTCTATACGCCACTTAATGCCAATGTCATTTAAACGCCAACGCACCAAGCCCCATTCCAGCCCGATCATTGCCCAGTCTTCCATTTTTTCAGCATCACTTAAATGCTCAGTGACTTCAATCTTTTCATCGGCGGTACGATTGTACATACTATGCATTGGTTTATCTGACATTACTCGCCCAATCTTTCTCTTGCTTCATCCGTGATGACTTTATCGACAGTGAGACGAAAGATATCAGAAGTTTTTACAACATAAAAAGATTCGTCATCGTTGAATTCTGTTCTTAGGCGATCATATCCTTCTTCTCTCGTAAGTAAGTCTACCACACGTACATGGAACAAACTACCCTCTTTTTGTAAAATTGAATACATCTTATGTTTTCTCCTGTGAGTTTAGTGCGCTATCCATCAGTTCTTCGATAGGATCGCGTGATTTAACAATCTGTTGATTTTTGCGATGAACTACAAAATCTGCTAACCGAATACAATCCTCAAACGAGGTTGTATCATCCTTCAGCGATTGCCAATATGTGAACGCATTGAAGTAAAAAATGTGTTCCCCTTTAATGACTTTTATATATGGTTTCATAACCATTCCCATTAATTGGTGGGTGAGGGTGGACTCGAACCACCGACCCCAGTCTTATCAGGACTGTGCTCTAACCAACTGAGCTACACACCCATTGTTGGTGCCCAGAGCGGGATTCGAACCCGCACGCCATACGGCAGAGGTTTTTAAGACCTCCATGTCTACCAAATTTCATCATCGGGGCATATTAGAATTATTTATACTTCTTTCTGTATTCTCGAATATCACGAATTTCTTGTGGACCCGGAAGCCATTACTTCACCCTCAAACAGTTCTGGTGAGTACTTCTCTGAACACCACTGTGCGAAGTATATCTGAGCTTGTTCGTCACTGTCAAACTCATCTGACAGTGACCTATCTTCATCCCAACGCTCGTTCTGAAAGGTTAGTACCCTTACCTTGTATTTCACCAGCGCTTATCCTCGTGGAGCACTTTGGCTACGGGGAATCGGAGAGCACCATCTGGGGTATATCCGAAAAATCTAACCGTTGCTTGCTTGCCGATATAGTTATCAGCAGTTGCGAGAACATGGCGACAGTAGTCCATTGAGCCCTGAACCGTAGCTTCACATTCATGACCAGCAGCAGTGCGAATAACAATCTTCTTCGCACAACCAGACCAGTTGCCCTTACCTTCCTGAACATCAATAATCAGGAACTCGTCATCATCGAAGTCTTTGCGCTTGAGCAAGTTGTTAGAGCGTTTCTGCTCATAGGGCGCATCTACCCGAATAATGCCACCTTCATAACCTTCTAGAAGTGCAGCACCATAGTTACTATCCACGGCTTCAATATCTTCACATGGATATGAATACACCACATGAATAATGGATTGGGGCATATTAATCTGGAGTGATCGCATCAATCCATACAACGCATTATATCGTTCCATGAATGGTCGTCCATCCGCACTTGGCATATCATAAACATGATACTGGACCATGCTCACAGATTTCTCAAGATCGTCCTCAGAAAACTTGGTCTTTCGAACCATCGAGACAATTTCGTTGAAGTCGTCTTTGAGGTAATGGTTGTAAAGCTCACCATCCAGAACCAAATCTGGATTCTCGTCAAACAGCGATTTCAATTCATTAAATACATGGGGGCATGCCGTGATAGGCTTGCCGGTTCTGGACCATAGTCCATCACGGTTTGCGATACAGCGAATACCATCTAGCTTAGGTTGAAAGATACATGGAAACGTAATTTTATCTTTGCGGTCTTCCCATTTTTTAGCAAGCATAGGCTTGAACCATTTAGCAGTGTCGGTATCTGATTCGCTCTCGTGATACTCACCTTCCAGCTTTTTCTTGTAGTGAGATTCAACTTCGGATAGCGCCTGTTCTGCGGGGCTGGTTTGATTTGCTCGCCCAATATTTTTGGATTCACAGAGCGTCCATTCAGACGTGACAAGTTGTCCGTCTTTCAGACCAGCGGTAGTTCGGAATCTGCTCTCGTCAAGTTCCATGAACCATACACGAATCTTGCCGTTGGTATCTCGCTTGTAAATGGTGGGGAAAGTTTGCATAAATGAATATCCTTGTTGATTTTAAAGAATGCATATACTGTGTCAAGTAGAGTTTTGTCTAAGTGATGCCAGTATAAGCAATGGGAAGGAGTATGTCAATAACGAAAGGAACATTTCTTTGGTCGCTGCCCTCGGATTCGAACCGAGATTCCGTGAGTGACGCCCCACGAGGCTTTGCCATTTTTCCATCAGACAGCTAATGTGGCAGTTTCTAAAGGATGCCAGCCTTATCAAGTTACCCAACGACAGGTTCTTTACTTATCCTCAGCGGTAATCCACGAAACTTTAGAACAGTCTTCACATCTATAGCAATCTACAACATCGGCAACTTCAGTATCATAACCAAAGCACTCATCAACAACATATCCATTACTGGAATTGTTTTCAGAAAGTTCCTGAGACAAGTTTACACTACCACAATTGTAACACTACATAATGACTCTCCAATTAGTTGTGTTTGGCTCTCCGGGCTGGACTCGAACCAGCAACCCTCCACTTAACAGGCGGACGCTCTGCCATTGAGCTACCAGAGAATAGATGGTGGGATTATCCTATAAGAATCGTGGCAACACCCACCGGGAGAGCGACGACCTCTACCATTATCGTAACTTTGTAGAGTTTTCCAACTTTAGTATAGTATATATTACAACTTTGTCCTTGGATTAAAGGCGAAAGTCCCCAACGCTCCCCGGTTAAGATTTGGTCAATCGGTGGCTGGGTATGTACCGTTGTCCGTCCGGGTCAACTTAGCGTTACCTAAGTCTCTTGCTAAAACATCATAAATAAAATATCATAAATAAAATATCATATATTCAATTAATTATAGAAAACTCACCTCCTTATTGGGATATCCCAACCGCTTTAGAAGTCGCTACATTACTTGAAACTTTCTACATTGTCAACTACTTTAATAATTAAAGAAGCCCTGACGGCTGGAATCGAACCAGCATACCAGAGCCTAAGCCCTGTGCCTTTCCATATTAAGCTACGCCTACTAGATAAAACGAATGGTCAGCCCATTGATCTTATCCGGCTTCTTTGATAAAAAGTGTGCGCTGAAGGAATCGAACCTTCTGGCGGGCTATCGCCCCTTTTGCTGCCGTATGATTAATGTGGATTCGAACCACTATCTCTATCAAGAGTTAACCGGAATTAAACCGGACTACCTACCATAAGCGCACTTAGAATTTGGTTGTGAGTGGTGATTGCGAGGCACCGATTTCCACCTTCGATCGGTGGCGCACTTTTTACAGCAGGTCCTTCCCACTGACCGTCTCTTTGCTAACTCACGTTGTAGGATGGCTATGATGCCATGCTACCACATAGATAGGTGCGAAACTATCCTTTCCAGATTCAGAGTCTGGCGACTACCTGAGTAGAACCCATGGGATTGTACCCGCCTAGTCCTTATGTGTTGGCACACCCGGTAGGATTTGAACCCACGACCAATCGCTTCGAAGGCGAGTGCTCTGTCCAGACTGAGCTACGAGTGCATTAATTTTATACTTCAAGTGTCCTAATTTGTGGTACCTTTATCTCAAGCAGTTCACACGAAACAATATCACTTAGAATATCATTCCACGTCTCAAGTGAAAGATCGCCATCCGCTATGTCACTTCCTCTAGTATGAGTTTCTCCAACATTAGGCATCCGACGTGACATAGTAGCCCCAAGATATTTACCATCATCTGTCTGATATGCATTAATGTGGTAGACATTGTTTGTAGTATAAAGTGAAATTCTCAGTTCCGTTGCACTTTCTTCTTTAACATGAATAGTCAAAGCTGATCCAAACTTACCAATCCCATACTTCAAGTGTTCTTTAAATTCTGCGATAGTATTCATTTTCACTCCCTATAATATGCACGGCGTCTTGCTTGCGAGGCAAGATATTCTGGATAAAGCCAGAGGACTTTTCATGACTACGTGGAGCCGCATGTAGAATTCCTAGAATTGTACACTTTACGCTTTTAGTCTAACGACGTATTCTTAGCTGAAGTGGGATATCCCACGACGCATTAAATTTTGTATGCCCCTAAACAAGACAGGGTGAACTATACCTAAGTGCACCCTGTTCGTCAAGCCTCATTTTGGGGAATCTTACCTCTTAATTCAGACGGTAGGTAACGCTGCCCCCCCGTATGCCTTTGCGTCACCGGCAGTCATTCCGACGTTCATGTATAGGTTTTCTTTAACCCTGCCACCTATCATGAAGCTGACAGCGGTCTCACTCTGGTAATGACCTAGACCAACGCTTACCTGTAGACCATCGACGCTAACATCCTGATAGTATTTATCTTATTTACAATTAAGTAAAATAACTGAGATTCAAAAACATTTATTGTCGATAATTATCACTGAACTGTTCATATGAGGGACGGGAGTCGAACCCGCAGGGTCATTATTTCAGACCGCGATCACCCATTACGAGCGCCGCGCCTTACCTTGTTTCGGCGCACCCCCAAATTTGGTAGCAGAGGGAGGATTTGAACCTCCGACCTCCGGGTTATGAACCCGACGAGCTGACCAACCTGCTCTACTCTGCAATTAATTTAGATAGTCTATTCCACAATCATCGTCGTCGTCGTCAAACTCATCGTCGCATCCCACATCAAAATCTAATCGTCTAAGATCGTCAGTATTTTCGGGAGACTGTGTAGTCTTCGAGAGCGAGACAATATCGTTTTTGGATGTAGACTGCTTGATCATATGCTGTCTTGATATTATCCCACAAACTTTGAGGAATAGTTTCAGACCTCTCGATAAATTTGTCTTTCTCATCGAGCAGTACATGTAGTTTGGCTTTCGCCTCTTTTACGTCTGATTTGTTGTACATTTGGTGGGCCGGGGGGGACTCGAACCCCCACACCTTTCGGTACTGGTACCTAAAACCAGCGCGTCTACCAGTTCCGCCACCAGCCCATAAAACTATTTATTCTTTCTGCAATACGTAGTCGTTAATGCATGACAATTACAACATGGACACTCTTATCTTTAGCCACACAGTCCGTAATTTCGTCAAGTACATCAGCCGCGTTGTCAACTGCGTTCGTTTCATCCAAAGTAAGGTTAATCATTTCGAATTCTTCTTTAAGTACGATTTAGCCTTTGATGGCTTACAAGTCTTTGTTTTACTATTGCCCGGAGCGCATACCATCTTCACTGTTGCTTATATGGTGCTCATGGAGGGGGTCGAACCCACAAGGTCTTATGACCACAACGCTCTCAACGTTGCTCCTTTACCAGTTTGGACACATGAGCAGTGTCTTTACGCAGACAACCCGCGCCGATCCATCAATCGCTTGATCATAGCACGGTCGCGCCCACGAGTGTTGCTTGCCGCGTATGCTTCAAGAAGCTGGTCATCGTTCATAGCAAACATGGATTTAGTCATCTTGCGACTGCCAATTTTGCCCTTGGTACGAATAACCGGGTTCTTAGCATTTTTTACTGCGATTCTTGCCTGTGGCATTGTACTTCTCCTGTTTAATTTAGTTTAGTTTAGTTTAGTTTAGTTTAGTAAAGAAAATGCGCTGGGGCCTGCCCCCTTTTGCAATTTAATGCGGGACGCACTACTCCGTCAGAACCAGTACTAAGGAATTATACGGAAATACAATTTCGCTGTCAACCCCTAATGTTCACAACAATGGGATAATGGTCCGATATCTGATCAGTTAGGTCATTCTTACAAACACCATAGTAACTTATCAATGGCTCAAGTTTCTTAGATGCTAGCATGTAGTCTAACCGAAAAGGATAAGTATGGTTTACGTCTGCATTAGCTTCCGTTGGAACCGTTGCTGCTTGAGCTTCTAAACAAACTGCCGCATCGTGGTAACCATGGTTCTCAAAATAGCGTAGAACTCCATCGTATTGGTATGACTCTGAAAATTTGTGAATACCGATATCTTTTAGATTTTCTATCAAATTATCTGGATATCCATCGTGCGAGCTAAGGCTGTTCAAGTCTCCCACAACGAGAGCATACTCAGCATCACATATTTCATAGATTATCTTCGCAGCTTCTTTTAGTCGATCAGATTCACTATATGGATTTAAGTGAGTGTTCCAAATATCAATTAATCTAGGTCCCCACAAAATACCAGTATTGACAGCACTATGATGAAAAGAATCTTCAAATGTTCGAGTATAATGCAAAGGCATTTGCGAAAGCGTAACTACTTTAAATGGAGAATCGCCGTTCCCAAAAGCTACGTGCGGCATAGATACCGCTTCTGAAAATTCTCGAAGTATGGCCGCATCATTGTCAAGCCAACCATTTGCTTCTTGCACACACAACACGGTTGGTTGCTCAGATCGAACAAACTCAATCAGTTTAGAACGGGTGGCATATGCGCCATGGTATATGTTGTAGCTAATTAGCTTCATGTCCTATCAACCAATACAATAGTGTTCACGATCATCATAATCGTTAATGCCTCTAGATTCCAACCTACGGGCGATTTTTGCTTTATCTCGGCCACGAATGTTGCTGGATTTGATTTGGTACACCCGGCAGGATTCGAACCTGCATAGTTTCGCTTCGTAAGCGAATGCCTAATCCGTTCGCGCCACGGGTGCATTGTATTTGGTGAGGGATGGTGGAATTGAACCACTCGTCGGCCACCATACTTATTTCATAGACTCCGGGTTTACAATCCGGTTGTAGGAACATCCCTCAATAATTAAAGTTCGTCGTCGGGAACATTTTCAAAATTCTCAGTATGGAACCCTGAGATAATCCGCCCTTTGTTCCCGTGCTGCGCCACTACACAGTGGCCTCTCAGATTTGGGATTTCTCCCAAGTAGATAAAGAACGGCGTATCCAAAAGTACGTGACGGTTTCCGCAGGTTTCTCGCAAATACTCCCGATACCAATCCGCCAGCCTAATAAGAGAATACTGCTCAAATTCTTCATCAACATCAAGTTTGTCTGTCATCGGATATAGCCTCAGTTTAGTTTATGCTGCAATTCTACAACGTCAATCAGTCGTAGTTTCATTTTAGTTGTGAAACAGGGCCGACACATTTCATAGAGATTTCCCTGTGAACACAACCCATCGTCTGCAATAGACGTGCAATCACAACCATAGACGTATAGCTTGTCTGCTAATTCTTCAATAATGTCACTTAGCTCTTCACGCATCGGGGGTATCCTCTAATGGTTCACGATAAGGAGTCTTTCTAGAGAAAACGACCTTCATCAACTCTTTCCTCACTTGAACCTTGGTCTTAGTATATGTGTAACATTTGCTAATGTCAACCGATCTTGTACCATCAGGCAAAGGTTCTTTAATATGCACGTACTTGCTATGGTCATAACCAATGATTACGATTTCTCGCATAGTACCGTCCACATCAGTAAATGCCGGATAACCTCTATGCATAATTTCCCCCATCTTCAGATAAATGATTTAACCACGACTGGATTTCTAAACACAACCTTAAATGAAAAGTCATTATTTTCACCGTCATCTATGGTATCGTCTACTAGCCACACTTCATCGAGCTTGCTCAAAAACCCGTGCTCATTTGCCACACACCAGTCACTCTTAGCCGCCGGTTGAACTTTTCTCTTTTCTTTCATTATTATTCTTTCCGAAAATCCTATCCCAATTATCGTCAAATTGATTTTTGGGTACTTGTCGAGGTCGTTGCTTACTACCCTTTCCACCATGCCACTTATTCATCTTCATTATCCTGGTGTCGTGCTGAGCGGACGTTTTCATATCCGATTGACGAGACGCTTCGATATCCGGATATCGAGGCGTCTGTACAATATCTGTTAGCACTCCCTATACTCAAAACATCTCAGCAACAGTTTCTCCAATAGCGGTTCCAAGCAAGGGAGGCACTGCGTTGCCTATTTGCTTTGTAATTTGGGTCCTGGTTCCAAAAAATTGGAAAGTATCGTCAAAAGATTGAAGCCGAGCTCCTTCTCTTGGTGTGAGTGCTCTATCTAGCACAGGGTGGATGCAACGGTTTGATGCAGGATGAACAAAGTTAACGGTGATGGTTACTGCCGGATGGTCAGCATCAAGTCGGCTATAACAGCTACTAAATCCGCTAGTTATGAGATGCTTAGGAATACAGTTTATATTCTTTCCTGAATGCTTAACAATCTCAAGCATCTTATTGGAGTGAGCGGTGGCTATATGTAGCTCTAAAATTTCTGAACTTTCCCTTCTATCCTTTTGGTATTGATTCTGTGGCGGCATGGAGTATTCACTGGCAATTTCACCTGATGAAATAGGAGGAAGGTCACTTATTGCATCCATAGCAGACAATGCATCTGGTAGGATTTGCTCCTCAAATAAATCAGGTTCTCGCGGTGCAAGGATTCTAACCTTGTCCCGATAGCCAATTGTCGAGCCTTTGTAAAAATGAGTAGGAGTTGGAAATAATATCTTCCCTCCCTTTTGAACCCCAATCATGACTAACCTTTCGCGCTTTTGAGGTACACCGAAATGTGCTGCATTAAGTAGTTTCCAATCGGTTTCATACCCGATTTTTTTAAAGCAATCTTGCATTTTTTCTAGCGTTGTTCCGCCTTTGTGTGTGGCAAGCCCAACAACATTCTCTAGAATGAAAACTTTCGGCCTGAAATAATTAACGAAAGAAGCGTATTCCTCAAAAAGCGAGTTCCTGGGATCATCTTCTTTAGACGACCTAAAGGGCCTGATGGATGAAAAGCCTTGGCAGGGAGGCCCTCCAACGAGAACATCTAACTGATCCCTTTTAACTCCCGTTATTTCCTCTACTTCGTGCCGTCTTAATTGCCGTATATCTTTACATATGCCGATTCCGGCTCGGTGGTTCAGCTTAAATGTTTCGACAGAGGCTGGAAGCACGTCAATACCGAGTTTAACATCAAAATTTGCTTGCTTGGAGTTTTCCATGCCCTTGGAAAATCCCCCGGTACCGCAAAAAAGATCAAATACTTTCATAAGGTTATCTCGTTTCTCAGCTCCGGTGGAGACTATAGTCTCCTAGTCATGATTAGTCAAGTCCAATAAACTTGTTGATTTTCGGCAAGAGATGAAGTATGGCGAAGGATACAGCAGTTACGGCAGCGTTCGTGGAGTTGGCGAAGAAAATTCGGGAGCAAAAAGCTCTTACCATCGAACAGCTAGCCGATATGGCCGGAGTTCATAGGACCACAATATGTTTATTAGAGCGCCATGAGCGCACCCCAACGCTACAAGTAGCAAGTCAGATTGCAAAAGCCTTGAACCTCCTTTTCCGGTTTGTATATGTTAAATGGATCTTCCCAATCGGGATAGAACTCATGTGTCTCGATATCGTACTTAACGCAGACGCCTATGCACTTAAACGTATGCCCAACTTTCGGCATGAAGTATCCAACAAGTCTACCGTATGTAATTTTAGCAGCTTGACTAAAATCTTCGCCCCACGTTATATCCATCACGTCTGGACTGGTCAAAAACATATCAGTGTCGGGACGATAGAGCACCATTAATTCGTAGTCTTCGTGAAAACAATCAGTTGATGTTATATCCTCGTAGCTCTTTGCCATATTAATTACTCCGGTAAAATGAAATACCGAGGCGCTTCCAAGCGTGATCTTGATAAATCATTGTAGTTTCTCAATTGCTATAATACGTGACGGTGGAATATGGTACACCATCTTGTCTGCACTATTCGTAACCGTAAGGTCATTAGTAATCCAAAACCCATGCTGGATCATATGCCCTATGGCACCAAGTTCAATATCATCGGATATGTTTCGACCGAAGTATTCAAAATGTACGCGGAATTTCATAGTAACTGGTCTGTCTGGTCTGTCTGGTCTTCTAAAACAAGAGCGTTGGCCAGTTTGTCTACGGTATCATCCAACTTGTCATCGGAAACTTCTAAGATGTTGTTACACACTACCGTAACATTACCCCTCGTACCTTCAAGATTTCGCTTACCTGCTGGATTATCTAATACCTCTTGAATGATATACGCCATATCGGCAATTACATCACGATCATACTCGGCATCAGCATCTTCTGCAATAACTACAGTGTAGCTGTGAACTTTCTTTGTCATATTACTATCCTATTGTTTGGTGGAGGTAGAGGGATTCGAACCCACGACCTACTGCGTGCAAGGCAGTTGCTCTCCCAACTGAGCTATACCCCCAAAAAACATCGTCCTACATATTGGCTGGGGTGGTAGGACTTGAACCTACAAATCTCTGAGTCAGAGTCAGATGCCTTACCAATTAGGCGCTACACCCCATCTAATCGTTTAAATTCTTCGAGTATTGCTTCTTCCCGAATTCCAAAGCGTCGCATGTTTGGCCATGAACCGAACTGTGATAGATCAAAGCCATGCTTGTTTGCAATTACACGCATCTCATGCACCATTGCATTTAATTCTTCATCTGACCGGTCGAGAGCGGTTTCATCTGAAAACCGAACACAATAATCTTCTTGTGGATTCCAGTGCTTAGCCATTATTAATTTCTCCATTATGGCAGCACATCATATTTATACATATCCAATATGTGTGCAGCGGGGATGTCACCAATCGCATACTCGTACTCGGAATAGTCATAGTCGGTTGAAAACTCTTCTACAGTTTTGCCTATCCAACAGGAACCAAGCACATACCGCACTGCAACCCACTTCATGTGATTTATGGGCATGCCAGAGTATGTTGCACGCTCAAGCACCGCAGATGAATGTGATGATTCATAGGTCACCCCAAGTGGCCGACAAAATGTTTCGACAGTTATCACATCATCTTTATCAAGTATCTTGATCGTTCTCATAATCTGTACCTATGTTTAGTCAAGTGGGTGGGATTCGAACCCCGACACTAGATGCCAATTGTATCATCAAGGATTCCTATGATCGGTAGGATTCCAATTCATGTCGCTTTACCATCTGTTGCCTTCTAGGGGAACCGCTCTTCCGTTTGAGCTACACTCGTTTGATCAGTCATCATCATGATGACGAATATCATATATGTTCAATTCAAAAAGTTTCTTGGAACAAACCAACCAACATGTGAAAAAACCGGGATGGTCACCTTTTGTTCGAATACTGATATCGATACTCAGGGGAGTATCCCACCCCTCACCCCAAATAGCAAGTTCGTATACCCAGTTTTCACTAATCTTTCCACAAAAAAACATAACACATTTATCCTTATTTGGTAGAAGCACGCGGAGTTGAACCGCGCCATCCCATTTATCAGACGGAAGTCCTCAAACCACTAGGTGCTTCTATTGTTCGTCGTAATTTCTAAAGGTCGCAGAGAATGTAGTGAACTGACATAGATCACAATCAACTGCCCATTCATAACCACCATTCTGCTTCCGTACTTCAACTTGACCGTTGATGCCAGAGTATATCGTATTTCCACACTCAACGCAATCAGGAACACCGGGATCGTTTTCTTCAAGTTCAGATTCGTACTCTAGTTCAGCAATTTGTTTTTTGAGTTTATCTATTTCGCACTCTAACTCGATAAATGTATCAAATGAATCAAGCCGCATTTCCTCAATACATGTCTGTATCATAGAAGCGTCTTCCGCTGGCATATCACTTTTCATATCTACCCCTTGTACGGAAATCTAACATGTCTAGACCACATTGACAGCGTAGCGATTGTCGCCTTAGCACATGAGAGAAAATTAATTTGTCAGTTGAGCCGTCCGGGTTCGAACCGTCTCTCTCTCTGTTTGGAGAGCCCATCACCACCGATGTGTTCGTAGCTCAATTGGTCGGGGAAGCTGGAATCGAACCAGCGGTGTCAGTTTTACAGAGTTGTTACTTCTCTCTATAACTATATCTTCACCGTGCATTTTTGTCAAGAATACTTTTCGTTATCCTTCTAGTCTTCGCGGATAATTTCAAACACATCGATTTTTGTCAAATCAGGAATAAGGTCCTCATTGTGGATTAATCTCCACGTACCATCATTAAGTTCATCCAAGTATAGCAAACGCTTCTTGTTATGCTTGATGACGGTATATTTGGATATCTCCAATACTTCCTCACCGATTTTAATTGCCCGTCGTGTCATTATTGAACTCCAAAAATTAGTCTCCCCAAGTCGGGCTCGAACCGACCGTCTTGTCCGTGGCACCCGCCCATCGCGGGGCACGGTTGTTTTCCCATCTTTAAACTATGGAGAGATTGGAAGCCGAGGTCGGAATCAAACCGACGTTTTTCTGAGTTTGCAGCCCAGCGCATAGTCTCTCTGCCACCCGGCCATTATGTAATTTTGGTACTCCTGCGGGGAATCGAACCCCGTACTCTCGGGTGAAAACCGAGCAACTCAACCATTTGTCTTCAGGAGCAAAGAGGGAGTCTGATAACTCCCAAATACCCATAATCTCTTAATTGGTTCACACTAACTATCAGGTAAGTGTTTCCCTCAGATGGAATTGGGTAATACCATAAACTATATTGTTGGAGCCGTAGACGGAATTCGAACCCGTATCGACAGGGGTGAAAACCCTGCATTCTAAACCATTAAACTACTACGGCATTATATGTTGGTGGAACTGGTCGGAGTCGAACCGACAACCCTCTGCTTGCAACACAGACGCTCTCCCAATTGAGCTACAGCCCCATTATGTTAGTTTAACATATTCCCACGTGATCCCCAGCGTTGCTGCCCATTTTGTTACCTTGGACATGATTTTAGGATCGTGGAAAGTATCTTTCTTTGGATCATCGGCTACGATTGGACCGTAGTGCTGATCGCCAGCTACTAGATAATATCCCGGTTTCATATATCTCTCCGTAATTAGCTGGCACGGCAGGGATCGAACCCGCTTTTTCCTGATTAACAGTCAGGCGCATTACCATTAATGCTACATGCCAATTGTTATGTTTGGTGGGAGCAGAGGGACTCGAACCCTCGCGCGTTTGGTTAAAAGCCAACTGCTCTGCCGCTGAGCTACGCTCCCATTGTTCATTGTTACTTCTTTAGCTGCCCCAGAAGGAATTGAACCTTCATCCCCGGAGTCAAAGGCCGGTGTGATACCATTACACAATAGGGCAATTGTTAGGGGGTTCCCTTATACCAACAACCGTCTTGCAACACGGTAACGCTACTTATGCAATTTCACGTTTACGGAATCGAACCGCTTAGGCAACCAATTTTTGATGTTTGGTGGGAGCACTCGGGTATGATCCGAGACCGCCCGGATTAAGAGTCCGGTGTACTGCCAATTATACGATACTCCCGTTGTTGGTTGTAGGTGGCCGGGTATCACCTCGACTCTTCTAGCTGATGAGGCCAGTATCACCTACGGACACCGATCCGCGAATCGGTTGCCCAGCCTATACCCCATGCATGAGGTATTTTGCATTCTATTTGGGGTGCCTAGATGGATTTGAACCATCGACCTCCCTCGCGCAAGGGTGCTCTGCCAGACTGAGCTATAGTCACCATTGTTGGTCTCCCCAGCAGGAATCGAACCTGCGGCCTTCCGCATCCGAGGCGGAAGCTCTACCAGACTGAGCTACAGAGAGATTGTACACTAAAAATTAGTGGGAAAGGGTAGTATCTTTCAACTACATCTGCTCATTTTGGCTGCTTTAACGGGACATACCTTACCATGGCGATACCTCCCTATTTGGCGACCTTTCCACTGCATTTGGGGTGAAGACGGGAATCGAACCCTACCTAACTGTTTCACAGACAGTTGTGCTAACCTCTACACTATCAACACCATCGAGACCTACTAATCTTCATCTTCATCCCTAATACGAGGAAGGATAAAGTCATCAATAAGTTCGTTCCAATCCCCTTCCGCATCTCGATCATCAGATAAATCAATTCCAAACTCCGATGATAGTCTGCTTTTCAAAATTTCGTAAATCTCATCACCAATGTTATTTTCTTTTTTAAGAGTATCCATAACATTCTATCTCCATTTATTTATTGGTCTGAGCGGCAGGGCTCGAACCTGCAACCCCTCGATTCCAAACCGAAGTATCTACCAATTGAATTCTACGCTCAGATTGCTATAGCGACAATATTACCTTGTCTGCAATTCAGTGTCAATGTATTTCAGTATTTCAAGTGCTCTTTCCAATAATAGATGAGCCCTTTCGTATTTTTGCTCTTTAGTTTCTATTGTAATTCCTCAAATTGGCGGAACTGACGGGAGTCGAACCCGCAACTTCTTCCGTGACAGGGAAGCGCTCTAACCAGTTAAGCTACAGTTCCATTGGTCCTCTCAACAGGATTCGAACCTGTGTCTTCTGGGCTTCAACCAGACGCTACGCCAACTCAGCTACAAGAGGAAAACGCATGTTTTTGACGGTATACATCTAGAAACATGCAAAACTACCTTGCCTTTAACGACTACTATAATCCCCGGTCGTTGACGGATATCCATTGGTGTGGATTAGTATCTTTCGGCGGCGCGAGCGCAATGCTCATGTGATCCGCGTGGCTGGCAACCTAAGATACCACTCTTAGGTTGAGTTCCGTAACAATGGATAGGGGCGTTTCAGCACATGCTCCGACTTTTTGGCTTAGTCGGGGGACTCGGAGTCCCATCCAATGTTACCCGTTTTATGGGCATAAAAAAAGGCGAATCTTGCGATCCGCCTTCTCAGTACTCCCTTGTAGGGTTGCCGGTTAGAGTTCTTTACTCCTTGGGCTTACTGAGAAGGCATGCTTACGATCATAATTATCGCAGGCGAGCGCTTTCACAAACAGGTTCGCAGGGCGTTCCTGTAGGGAATGTTGTTCGCATTTAATAAACGTAATCGAAGTCATCATCTTTTCCTATTAACTTAGTTAGGGCTTTCGCCCACAGGGGTAAACCTGTATATGTCTATTTAGTGTTCTTCACAAAAAATCTGAATCATCAGACTTGATGGGATGCATTGTACTGCTTGTATTTAGTTCTGTCAACACCTTTTTATATTTTCTTTCTTCTTCATCACCAAGAATGCTTGTTACTTGATGATGAAGAATAGGGTCACTCTTACTCAGGCGTTTCATTCGCAGTTTACTATCTAGTCTAGATTTCCAATCATCATACGGGAGCCTGACATAATAGTAGTACAATAGAAAGGTGTTTGTTACAGGTAACATAACTAGCCAAAAAAGCAGGCTTCTATTACCGTCCAAAGCGAATCACGTATCATCGTCTTCTGACTCTTACACAATCATTCTGGGTGGGATACGACGGTACGTTTTCAAATTCAGGGACATCATCCTCATCATCCTCATCATCCTCATCATCCTCATCATCCTCATCATCCTCATCATCCTCATCGTAATTATCAGAAAGAAGTTCCCCGTTGATCATGTGGTGCATTCTAGCAACAGAGTCCTCCAATGTCAACCCGAATACTTGAGTGGAAATAACCACATCTTTGATATGCGCTACACCCATGCCCTTGGTTTTCAATACCCACTCATCTAGGTTTCCAATAACGTCATTTGCGCGGGCAAACACAGCTTCGATATAAACCCTACGGGCAGCAGCACTCGGCATACCAATTTGCTCAACAACATCAAAGCGGCTTGGCCGGTTGATAAGACGTGCGGGCATTCTCTCTGGATGATTCGTCGTTGCAATGAACATCACATTGTCAATCTGACACTCCCCATCGAGTAGAGCAAGTAGAGCACCTTCATTTCGAAGCATGCTATCTATATCTTCAAGAATAACAACAATCGGACGCACCTGTTCGATCCTACGAAATGCTTGTAGTCCAGCAATCGCATTTCCGGGATCATTAACATAAAACACTACACCACCCATATCGACAATATGGTTGGATACCAAATTGATCGTTGAAGTCTTACCACTGCCCGGAGGGCCATAAAGCATGATTCCGCGCTTCCACAAGTACCCATATTGTCGGAACTTGTCTTCGTTCTTCCAAAACTCCTTTACAAGTTGCAGGATGTTGTCTGACTGTGTATCTGGGAGATGGATGAGTTCATCGGTCTCATTACTATGGGCCTCAAAGTATACTCCACGCATACTGTCGAAAATGTTGTATTGTCCAGCAGGCACGGTCTTTATGACCCGACCTGTTGGAAAAAATACTGTGCCATCTGCTTCGATTGCCCATTGGCAGGCATCGTCAGAATTTAGTTCGTCGGGATCGTAATCTGCATTATCGGACATTTTTGAACCTCTCTCCATTGTATGTTGTAAAGGAAAGGATTATACGATAAATAGTCATAAGCGTCAATGGAGAATTACATGAATCTGCTCAATGAAATGACAAACAAAATGGAGATTGATCTATTGGAATCAGAGATAGATGATGTCCTAACACAATATCGCAATATTATCAGCTTCGCACAATTGTATGAAGGATCAGCTATTCTGGCTAGCTTGCCTGACGACTTGATTGAAAAGATAACTGAAATTGAGCGACGTATGGAAGTTATCGAAAAGGCCAAGAATCTGCTCAAGAAATTAGAAGACAGTGGCTGGGATAAAAAGAAAGTGAAATATCATAGACAGCGCCTGTATGATAACCGGGAAAGAATTCGCAAATCAATGTATTCTGCAAAGAAGAAAATGGTTGCTCTCGAAAAAGCAGTTCAAGGCATGGTTGACGGAATTAAGCCTCAAGATGGCTTATCTTACAGCGAATCATAATTAGCTGAGCCAATTCCTTAACTGATTTTACTACAGGCAAACCGAATCGGCGGGATACATACTTGATATATCCCGCTTTCTCGTAACCATCCGATAAGTGTATAATCGATTCCTTCGTTTTATACATACCCATTTCAAATAAAGTGATTGGTGCCACTGAAGTATCATCGTAAAAAAAGACTTCTATGTCGGCCATGATTATACCTAAGTGTTCCCAATCTGTTTGTTTAGTGAAAGCTGGATTATCTGCATCTTCATCACCAATACGTTCCTCCCAATCTTTGACGGTTGGGTCAAGGATAATAATATCCATGCCCTGTGCCGAAAGTAGCTCGATTACTTCTTCTCTCCAAGGACTCATCGTCCCTCCGAGAAAAATCGAACACTTAGTGCGGTCCATCTTTTCTAGATCATCATCAGGGGTTAGTATCTGCATAAAGTTCATTTTCCAATTTTATTATGTAGCGTTTCTGCTCAACGACGGCTCGATTAACACTTGAAATGTTTGCGGGTCTATACCGCAGCCTATTCAAGTACCACTTATTGAATGCAATCTGCATTCGCAAGCCGAAATATCTGTTCATTTTTTCTTTCTGTTTCCTCTCATATTATTTAGTGTTTAAACAAAAAAGGGACGCACACGCATCCCCTCTACTTACAACATAGCACCTTTAGTGCCTGTCGGCATTTGCTATGTCTCGGGCATCCATAAAAGCCTTTACCTCTTCAAATGAGTACGGACGGTATTCGTCAGTTATGACTTTACTATCCACACCCATATCAGCAGACTTGCCGTAAGGTGGTAGCGTTCCATGTGAATGCCCGTAGAGCATCCAAGACCCATGGTGGGATCGATTCCACACCCGGTGCCCGTAATGAGCAAGAACGATGTGCTGTTTCTCCCACGTAATTTCGCGGTAATCGAAAATACCATTGAGCAATTTCTCACCCAGAAGTTCTTTTCGATAATTCCTCAGAGTCTTATCGTGGTTTCCCAGAATAAGATTCTTCTGACCATTGAGTCGTAGTAATAGTTCCTTGATTCTTCCAATGTTCGCAAACGCGAAATCACCAAGGAACCACACTTGATCGTTTTTACCCACAGCTGAGTTGTGGGTTTTGATCAATAACTCATCCATTTCCTCAACGGAACTGAAAGGTCTTCCTGCATACTGGCAGATGTTTCTGTGACCATAATGCTGGTCGCTCGTAAAAAACATACTCATATTATTTCTCCTATATTGAGTTGCTTTTTTACCCCTGTGAGCTTAACTCTTTAGTGCAGACAATAGGTGCTGGCGCATTGCCTCTAGCTGATTACTATATACATTCTTGGGGTTCACGTCAAGCACTTTCTTGAACAGTGGCATAAGCCCCATATAATCGACATGTTGGACTTAGGAATGGCAAGCTCCCCGAATGCTTTGTAATAAGTCCCCACATTGCCGTTGTCGTTGACAACTTTTGTATTAATATTCAATTCAATTTTGAATTTTTCTTTCGTATATCCACCATTAGTATATCCACCATTAGTAGTACCAATATCAAAAGTGTACGACTCAATGCTAGCGATGACTTGAACATTTTTGTTTTGACTAAGAAATATTACAGTATTTGTTGGAAATGATCCGCCAGCGATAACCCGTACATCATCTATCATCAGGTCATCAAAAATTTCTTCTATTAGCGAAGCCGTATCCTTATCGCTAAGCATATGGTTAAGTTAAGTTAAGTTAAGTTAAGTTAAGTTAAGTTAAGTTAAGTTAAGTTAAGTTTTTAATCGTCTCCGAGCGCAAACCCAAATAGGTGCAAGAGGCTCGTGAACAAGTTAATAATATCCAGATACAGTGAGATGGTTGCTGAGATATAATTCGTCTCACCCCCATTTACAATGCGGCTGGTGTCGTAAAGGATGTAACCACACATCAATAGAGCTACAATAGAAGACAATGCTAGTGACAAAGCAGGAATTGCCAAAAAGATGTTTGCAATCATTGCAACTACTGCAACAAGCAAACCTACAAATAGGAATCCGCCCATGAAGGAAAAATCCTTTTTAGTTGTCAGTACATAGCCAGACAATCCAAAGAACGCAATAGCAGTCGTACCAAACGCCAGAGTCACAATCTCTGCACCGTTTGGGAGCCCAGCATACATGGCGACCAATGGACCGGTAAAGTACCCCATCATACCAGTGAACAAGAAGGTCATTGGCAACCCAAGCCAACTATTTTTAGTGAATTGTACGCCAAACAAGGCGGCAATTATAAAGACGAATCCCATAATACCAATCGGTCCAGCGCCCGTCATGATCGCAATGGCCCCAGTAAATGCACTGAATACCAACGTCATTGACAATAGAGCGTAAGTGTTTCGCAAGACACTGGTCGTCTGGACATCCATTACATTTCCAATATTACTCTGAACCTGCATCGTCATTCTCCTTTAGGGCATCTGTGAGTAAGTCTTTAAATTTCTGCATTTCTTCAACGGTGAGCCCGAAATAAACCCCGGCTTTTACGAACACGTATACGTCCGTTTCCCCGCTTATCTATAACTCTTTCAAGTTTGATTTCTCTCATAATAATTGGTGACTCGGGTGGGACTCGAACCCACAACCAGCGATATTAGAAGTCGCGGCTCTGCCCCTTGAGCTACCGAGTCTTATCTCCTTTTACGTTTTAGGTTTTTCTTGACCTTTGATCTTGCCAGCTTGAGTTTTACTTCACCAGCATAGCACGTAAAGACGATTCCGTCAAGATGATCCAGTTCATGCTGATAACAGCGAGCAACCAGCCCATTCATTTCCGCCGTGATATGATTTCCGTCTAAATCGTAATATTCAGCAACAATGTATTCGGGTCGATTCAGCATTAGCTCCAGACCCGGAAATGAAAGACACCCTTCTTTGTAAGAGGATATGGTCTCGGACTTTTGCACAACAGACGGGTTTATACATACGTATTTCTTACCTGCAATCTGCATAATGAACATTCTAACATTATCACCGATTTGAGGACAAGCCAAACCAATACCATTACTGGATCGCATGGTCTTAAACATTTCCTCAGAAAAGTTGATAAACTCATGGTTACCGAATATTTCTTCAGGAACCGGAGTACTGACGACAGTCAGTTCATCAGCAGTTTCAGGTAGAAGTTTGATCATTTTTCAATGCCTTTTCTTGTACCTTATTTACCCACTTGGCTCGCTTGCGATCTAGTCCAGAAAGAACACACACATAGATTTCGGATGCGGGCTTCTCAGGGTAAAGACGGGCGAGAGCATCCATCATACAGATGATAACATCAGCAGCTTCGTGAAACGGTGCATCCAATTCACGTGGCTTGTTGGTAATCTTGCCACGTTCAATCTGTACAGCTTCAGAAAACTCACCAAGTTCCTCGGTGGCCTTTGCCAACACATCACTAATTTCCCAACCATCAGCCTCTGCTAGAGGTTGCAACTTTCGTGAATCTCTGATAGTTTCGTACATGGCTTCTCGTTCAAACAGCATTATTAGCCCCCCATATCTCGTTTGAGCGGCAAGTATAGTCCATCTTGACAATGATGTAAAGAGCAAATAGAATGGATTTCGCTTAATCAAGGAGAGCGCCCTATGCAAGTGAAACATGTTATCACTGAAAGTGGTTCAAACATTACCGAAGTGCAGTTAGATTTTAACGAGTTAACCTCGATCCAGATTGGAGCGCTCCGGGCAATTTCTGCTGGTCGTCTCGACTTTGATAATGCATCTGACCGAATGATGGATGTTATTTACGAGCTTCAACATTACAACCTATTGGATAGGTCTATGGAACTTACCGTCACAGGTAATAAAGCTGTTGGACTCGCAGATCGGCTAGGTGGTAGTGCAGAACGTCGTAGAGCAGCATCAAAGGAAACCACACCTGATCCAGAAGAGGTTGATAACAGTGATGCAGATTATGATACCGATTACGAAAGTGATTTTACATATGACAAAGGCGATCTGCCAGAATTCAATACTAATCGGTTAGAGTTATCGGATTATGCCATATAAAAAAGGGGGCTAACCCCCCTTTTTCATTTAGCGGTAATACTCCTAATGAACTTGAGTAAGTTCTCTTTGAGATATTTTTGTGCTGCTGGGTCGTGTTGAACTGCTTCAGCAAGTGTGAGCACTTCACGCCCCTTTGCGTCCTGCTGTAGTGATTCATAGATGGGGTTCAGCATAGCGCCATGTGCTGATGGTGTGACAACAAGATCACATGTAACAAGCATGAATCCTTTAACCATACCATCGTCACCAACATCACCAGTTCCGCGACTAGAAATCCCGTAGCGTGCGCCACTCTCTGCCATGACCTTAGCAATCTGACCCATTGGGGTTTCTAGTAGTTCGGCCTTACCCACAGCGTTTGCGCCATTCATGCGCAATTCTTTGATGACATGAGATACACGGTCCATGTTAATCGTTAGAGTTTGTGGGTGGTCAAGCTCACCAAAAATACCACCATGTGTCTTGATCTGGTTCGCAGCGTTGTTTACTGCACTGCTGATTTCAGCCAATGGGTATACTCGCCCATTGCGATTCTGAATATCAGCCTGCATAAAGATACCAGACATTAGTACCTTATTTTTACCGGTCGTAGCATCCTTCTTGACTTCGGTAATAATATTACCTTCGTCTGGCTGGAGTGCCTCTCTTAGAAAATCGGTGCTCATAACAACCCCCTTAGTTGTGCTGCTTTCTCACATCGTGAGAGTCATACGACGCATCAGTTTCTATGTCAGATGCTCCACCCGGATGTGCTGCTTCAGAGCCCCCACGTACAGTGTCCTTGTGCTTCTTACGAACATCTGTGCTATCATAGTATCCCTTTAGATGGCGCTTATCTTTCATGCCATCACCTTCTTCGGAACCATGCTTATCCATGTTAGGGTCTTTGTACTTACCTTCATTTCCACCCTCATAGTCACCCATGCTCCCGTCTTTGTTCTGGCCCTTACGGACTGATGCCCAACGCTTTGCACGATCTGACTTCATTGCAGGCTGCTTTAGAACAGCATCCTCAACTCGGCCTTCGGACAAGTCTAGTGTGCCTTCCTTGACGTTGAAGCGAGTTGCGATAAACGAATACAAGGATTCCATGTCATCAAATTCTTTTGAGAACTTACCGTCCACCGAAATAAAATCGATACCACTCGCCATATCATCATGGTCGATTTTTACACGACCAACTTTCTTGCCACTGACCATAACATCGTCACCATCGAGTTTGATTTGGCTATCGCCAGTGAACTCTAGAACGTGCTTAGACTTCTCGCCAATAACGGATTTCATGATCGCTTGATCAGCATCATCCTCTGTAGCGACAAGATCGATAAACTGCCCCAAGGCTTCATAAATTTTTGTTTTATCAGTCATGCTGATTTCTCCTGTTAACTATCGCCTGCGATTGAGATTTCCATCCACTGACGAAATTTACAAGGATTGTAATCCTCTTCACCGTCACCTTTTTCAATCTTGTCGCACTTGCGCTGTTGTTTTTCTGCTGCTCTGCCCTCACGGGAAGAGCTATCAATTTTTTCAAGCTCATCTTCCTCTTTGTCAACGACTTCCGAGAAAGAGTTAAAATACTTGTAGTATTCTTTCAAATACGTTTTGTAGCGAGGCCGACTCATGCTCCACCTCCGCCACCGCCACCAGCACCACCGCCACCGCCACCGCCGCCGGAGCCGCCACCAGCACCACCGCCACCGCCACCGCCGCCGGAGCCGCCAGTACCACCAGAGCCGCCAGCAGAACCCCCGGCGCTTCCGCCAGAGGTTCCGCCCGCTGATGTACCACCCGAATCGCCACCACTAGACATATCACCGGCTGACGAATCGTTGTTGCCCTGTGAATTAATACCTAGTCCAACACCAGTCCCATATACGTCTTTCTTCTTCTCACGCGGCTTCTTAGAAGCTTTGGAAGCATCATCTGTATAGGCATTGGGTAAATCGCCTCCTGAAAGGTTGGTTTTATTACCCTTTGATGTTACATTGACAAGTTCGTTGAGTTTCACTATTACTTACCGTCGGATTTTTTGTTTTCAGTTACTGGTTTACCGTCAACCGCATCTTTTTTCTTGTATAAGTTTGGTTTTTCACCTTTGTAATCTTTATGATCGATCTTTCCAGACTTACTCACAGAGCCCTTCTTAGCAGTTACGTCGTCCAGACTTGCGTCATGAGAACCTTTCACAACTGGGCTGTCGGAGCCAGTGTCGTTAATTTCTTCAACAGGAGCCTTGCCTTTGACCTTACCGGCCTTTTGCTTAGCTCTCATATCTTTAGCACCAGCTTTGTGGTGACGACGAGCCGCTCGTGCTTGTTGCTTGCCAGCGGTCATCATGCTTTCATCTACTTCATCTTCAGGATCAAGCATTTCACTTACAATTGCCTTGGACTTATAACCCATGACTTCTTTCTTAAGAGCGTCCGCCTCTTCGTGGTCGTCTCGTGATAGTGCCATAACCATGTCACGGATTTTACCTTTCATTTCACTCATTAAAGAGTTCCTCCATATTAACTTTACCTCGTTCGAGGTCCGTGTAGAAGTTACGTTCAAATTCCTCAACAATAGATTGACGCACGTCTATGGGGAACATTGTTTCCCATAGACGTGGATCGCGACCGTGCTCTGTAGCGTATTGCTTAGCTGCTTCAGAAACCACACGCATCCAAGCACGTTCAGCAAGCTCAGTGTTATACTCAGCCTTTTTATAATGCTTTACTAGTGTACGCTTAACGGCAGGAACCTGTTCGTTAACAGTATTATTACCCTCAATAAAGAGGGCAAGTTCTTTTCCTAGAGACTCTTCGCTGAGAGTCTCGTGTAGTGATTTTGCCTTTTGAGAACCCTGAAGAAAATTAGAAAAACCTTCGCTAACCTTTCTGTCAGAATTCTCGGAAATAATTTCGTTCAAAAATGATTTTTTCATTTTCAACCTCATAAAATCATGTAGTTATGATTATTTATGGGTTCGGAGTTAAATAGTGTCAAAATTAAGCCTCGTTAGGGGGCTGGCTCTTCACCACCCTGATCCAGTGGTTGATCTTTATCTTGTTCTTCACCCTCTTCCCCGGTGTCGGTTTCTGGATCTTCCTCGCCCCCCTCGGGAGCTTCCCCACCTAAACCGCCGCTGCCGCCGCCGCTGCCGCCGCCGCTACCGCCGCCAAGTCCACCATCGAATCCGCCAGCCTCAGCATCTTCTGGCCGGTACAATAGTGCCAAATCGCGGTCGTCACCTGTACCATCAATTCCCTTCTCCTTACGAAGCATGTCTTCGTTGAGGCGAATTTCATCTTTGGATAGACCGGCGTAACGCTCAAGGATGAATCTCTTCGAGAAGTACTCAACACCGTCAACACTGCTGAAGTTGTTAAGCATATCGGCATCAATAGCTTGCTGCCTCGACTTGAAGTAGTCAGATGGTTCTGGGAGAACCAAACGATAAATGGTTGGATCAATCTTAAATCCCGAATCATGAATCCAACGCTTAAACTCTCTGTCAAGAACTTCCTCAACATATCGCTGTAGACGCTGAATGTACAACATGAATTTGATTTCTTGGATGTAAGCCAAACCTACACGGGAACTATTATCGATCTGCTCACCATCCTGTGTGGTCGTACCCATATAAGAACCGGGGATTCTCAAAGCTCTCCACATCTTACGGTAGAAGTAGTCTAACTCTGTAAGCTCACCAAGACCTTGACCACCCGGCAAAGTCTCCACGCGTGAGCTATTACCGTTGGGTCGGACTGCGAAATAGAAATCTTCGTTCATGCTTTGTGGGTTGTATACTGATTCAGACTGCCACTTTCCACCGTATTTGGCAGGAATCTTCTTCTGCTTGATTTGGTTTCTAAACTTCTCAAGTACTCCCGGAACCAAATGGTCAGGACGATTGCCCACGTCAATGTAGAACACCCTCTTTTCGGGTGCTCTAGAAATACGATAGATTAGAATGGAGTCTTCAAGAAGTTCTTTCTGTTTGAATACTTTATATGCTGGCCTTAGAACAGACGTTCCAAATGGTGCCTCTTCGGACATATCATCCGATATACTGAATCTAATAATCTGGTCTCGGTCCATAACCTTGACGTTTTGATCACCAATATCACCGTGTGCCGAAAAACCAGAGCCTGACTGCCAATGCTGATTAGGCTTCAGGTAGTCCTGTTGTATGTGCCACCCACGGATATCGGTAATATCGTCCTCGGTGACGATAGCGCCCACTACGTGCTTTGGATGAACATACTTAAACGGCTTGTTTAATTTATCTGACCTCTCAAAAAAACAATCACCATATTTTATCAGGTTTCGTGCCAGACTGAAAAGGCGTCCCCCTTGCCAATTGTGAATTTTACACCACGTCTTCATCGCTGTACGTAATGTGGTAAACACATGTGATGGGGCGTTTTCTTCAGAGCCCGCCTCAATCATAAGCTCCAAAGGCATACGAGACTTGGGGTTGTTGCCCGTCATTTCCTCTGCCATAATATCAAGCGCACGCGCAACATCAATATCGTTATCCATTACATCGTACTCACGGTATCGTACCAGTCGTGTGGTAGAACCTTGAATGATGCGTTGATACCAAGTGTGATTGCCGTACAGACCCCGGCTACCAGAGGTATCCTGACTATCGTTGACTGATACGTTGGGAGCCTGCGGCGATACAACCTTAAAGTATGTGTTAATGCTATTTGATGCCACGGTATAATCCTATTCTTTGGTATATTTATGTCAACGAACTACATATGATCTCTTATACAAGATCGTCCGTTCGACGCAGATACAATTTCTGGTAAAAAGATCGCTGACCTTTGATTACACCAAACATATTCACAACACGTACCAGATGGTAAAAACCATCATAATAGAATTTTTCAGGAATATTGGATTCGTCATTTAGTGCTTGAGACTTCTGAAAAATGGTTAGACGAACATACGCTGGTTCAAACTCAGGACGCGGGTAGTTGAATACATTACCCGCATCACCGTTAACTATATCCACTGGATTTCGGTTAAAATCTGAAAGTATGGTGGGGTTGCCTCTAATCACAAGCTCGTACTCGCTGGTCTGGATATAAGTGTAAGGGTCCACCATGTTCTTTATGTTACCTGCACTTTTTGCATTCTCTAGACCATTGATGCTGTACGGTTCAATCATTGGTCGGATACCACTGTAAAGTGTAGTGAAGAAGGATAAATCCGGGCGACGCTCAGCCATAGGCTGTTCGCGATCAGCATATATTATCTTGGCCTGTGAATTTTCAGCGTTTGGACTTTCAAGCATGCTATCACCAACTTCATATGATAGTATTGATTTAAATGAAATTATGTCCGTATCACGTTCCTCTGGATCATTAATATAAAAGTGTATAGGGTCACCAGCACCCGGCCCAGTATCTAGGTCGGATGAATTGGAAGGTAAGGTGTACCTTCTAATTTTGATAACTATTCGGTATCGATTACTGCTAGTTAATATAGCAGAAATGCATATCTTATATGCTTTACGAGGAACTAACGCAGCATCATCGCCAACCCGCGTGGACAACATCATAATCCGTTCTATCATCTCAACTATAGTAGCGCCCGGTTTAACCGGAAAGGAACGTATTCCCACAAGTTCTTGGCGAATATCTGGCTGTTCAAATGGCATGTTGCGATTATCTACAGCGTACCCGTCATAGCTAGAATCCAAGTCTATCTCGAAATCTATTGGCAATTCCTTTGGTGTGGGGGGTTTGTTTTGCTGTGGGGCCACGGCAATTTTATCAGTGTTTCCCTCACTACGTAATTCTCGAACCCATTGTTGCAATTGTGCCTGATGTACAAACTTTTGATTATTCAAGTCCGTTTGAAACGCTTCGAATATATCCTTCAAGGTTCGCATGGGCTTGGATTTGTCCAAGCGTTGTTTCCGAGCGTCTATAAATTTGCGGTTTTCTTCTTTCCGCGATAATATTCCACCACTGCCAGTGCCAGACGGTATCTCGTTATGTAGATTACCATCCTTATGTGTAATATTCATTTGATATAAAGAAGAAAACGATTTAAGCTGGCCCAAGGTGTTGGACACCGAAATAGCGTTCAGTATGTGATGAGTAGGTGTCACTCCACCATTGGAAGGAACAGATTCAATAGTATCCAGATAGAAAAAGAAAGGGTTTGTCCGTACTACAACCTCTACAGGCTCAGTCCCATCATCAGTGTCTTTAAAGAAAAATGTTGTAAGAACAAATGTTAGATGAGATAAAGACCATGGTTCGTCAGTGATTTTGTTGAGAACATCATTCCGCAGATGGTTCAAAAAACCGTACCCCACAACCCTGTCGGCAACAACAATCTTACCCGTACTTGCCGTAGTGGAAACTCCTATGTTTGGGATGAAATCGAAATCCCACATAGCCTCCGATATTGAAAAACGGGTATCAACAAATTCGTTCACAACAACAACGTTATTACCAGCATTTGGTATACTCTGCCCGAGACCTATACTCGTAGGATCGAATTTGGCAAAATTAAACGTTGCCGCTTCCTGTGAGTTACGGAACGCAACAAGAACATGGGTGTGAGTGGATGATCCAGAAGAATCAAGTATATTTGAAGGTACCGACATGTGTTATTACCTGAACCGTCTAGCTTTAGGTTTTGAAAGAAATTCTAAGAATACTCGACTTTTTGAAGGCAACGATATATTCGAACCTGTAGTGAACTCAGTATTGACATCGATTATGTTATTGTATTGAAGAATAACCCACCCTAGATCATTTCTACCGTAAAAGTCATAAGAAACCAAATCAGGCTTACCACTGTATGTTGTAGTGAGAGTGAATGGTGTATCCGAGCTATCCTCAGAAAATACTTCCCGCTCCCACCAACCTATACGGGATTCGGTAGATTCCGCCGTGCCACCTTGCAAAATTCTGCTCCTTTCTTTTTGAAGTGAGCTTTTATCCAAATATTCTTTAAATGCCATGTTAATATCCCGGTAGGCGTCCTGCTCTAAATAGTCCCAAGTTGAATTCATCCACTGGTGGATCAGATACTCCACTATATTGAATAATATTGAGGCTAGTGTGTGATTCAATTAATTCAAGAGTAACCGATTGTATAATGGGTACCATTGCAACGTCGGTTTCAATGTAGTCAACATCTTCAGGAAAACTAAAACTAAGACTACTTATAACAGTAGGTATATTGTAAAACTGATTCCCGTACCCATTCAGCCGCAAGATTGGGGGCCTGCCGGAAAGACTACCCAAAGATTGAGGCACCGTCCAGCTTCTCAATAAATTAGTACTTAGATAATTCAAAGTGGCTTCGGTGTAATTTCTAGAAACAAATCTCGAAGTAATGGAAAAACTCCGGTTGCCTGTTTTTCGATAGACAACTATACCATTTGGGCTTTGAAGTCCTTGGTTGTCATAGTCGATTGTTCGACTTTCAGATACTTCTGGCGTTACGTTAAATATTACCTCATTTAGAAAATTACCCGAGTTTGTTTCTCCGGGCACACTTTCATTTGCTATTGTCTGTTGAGATTCTACAGAAACGCCTGTACGTAAATACTGCACGGCGGCATCATCAAGCTGTGATGAGTTACGTCCCCCTTTAGTAGCGGCCAACACTCTATTTGATGGCGTACTACCAACATCATCTCTAAATTGTCGAAGCCTGACCTCATAGTAACTGCTTTTCAACGCCTGTGTCATTTAGATTCACCTGTAGTATCTCCTATATTTATCAATACATACAAGTACTGGGAAAGCTCGCTAATTTGCCAATCATACTTGTAGTATGATATAATGTGCAAGCATCCTTATAACAAATAACAATAATAATACTATAGGAGCACTTAATGGCTGCAAATGATAAGAACGATAAGAATGAAGTAAAAGTAAAAAAGCCGAAGAAGAAAAAGAACTACCTGAACAACAAGGATATGATGGCGGAGTTAAGGAAATGTCATGAGCAGGGGCAAATGACCGCTGAGTTTGCCAAGATGATTATGCTTTTAGCTGAACGCTATGGTAGTCGATTTGAATACTCCGACTATTCGGGACATATCGAAGATATGAAATCATCCGCTGTTCTTAATGTAGTTCGCGCGTGGAAAAGCTTCGACTTGGAGAAATACGATAACCCATTCGCATACTTTACACAAGCTATAAAACACAACTTCTGGCAATACGCCTCACAAGAAAAGAAGCACCGTCTTAATCGTGATTCCCTGTTGATCGATATGGGTGAATTGCCGTCAGATGCCTACATGGAAGATCATGAAAAGGAGAGGGCGGCGCAGCGTGCAGAGGCCAACGGAGATAAAAGTGAAAAAAATAAAGAGGGCACAAATGAATAAAGCCGCCTGTTTCACAGACATTCATTGGGGTAGGAAGAACAACTCCGAATTACATAACCAAGACTGTTTGCGATTCATTGATTGGTTCTGCGAACAAGTCCGTGCAGACGACAACATAGACCACATCGTCTTTATGGGCGACTGGTTTGAGCATCGAAACGCTCTCAACGGTCTAACACTAGATTATGCATATCGTGGTGCCAAGAAGCTACAGGCTTTAAACCTGCCAGTATATTTCATTGTAGGTAACCATGATCTGTACTATCGGACAACAAGGGAGGTATTCTCAACAAACTTCTTCGATGCTCTCGGATTCAACATGATCCAAGAACCAACCGTCATAGAAGAGCTTGGGGAAACGGGGGCACTCATGTGTCCCTTCCTCTTTGAAAGCGAGTATGCTAGTCTGGTATCTTACCTCAAAGTGCCGGTTTGGTTCGGCCACTTTGAATTCAAAGGGTTCGTCATCACTGGCGATACGAAGAAGATGGAACATGGTCCAGATGCTAAAGAGTTTAAAAGTGCTCGACGTATATTCTCTGGCCATTTCCATAAGAGGCAAGCAGAAGGAAACGTGACCTATATTGGCAATGCATTCCCCGCAGATTTTAGCGATGCGAACGACAATAAACGGGGTATGATGATCTACCAATACGATAGGGATGGGGTTGAGTTCATAGATTGGCCGGATTGTCCTAGTTATATCAAGACAACATTGACCAAACTTGCTGCTGATCCCAAAGGTATTCTGCGCAAAGATGCAGTTGTAAACTGCGTGGTCGATAAAGACATTACACTAGAACAGAGTGTGAAGCTGCGAGAACAGCTTACCAAGAAATTCAGCCTACGAGAATTGAACCTGCAAGAGAATCCTGAACGGCTCGCATCACTTGAAGACACTGCGATTGATGAAGCAGAACTTGAAGAACTCGATACAACCGACGCTCTCGTAGAAAACATGCTCAGCAAGATAGAAGCTGACAGCATCAACAATGACAAACTTATCAAACTATACAAGGAGCTTTGATGTCAACGCCAGTCAAGTTCAAAGAGCTAACCCTACGAAATTTTATGTCGTATGGTAACAACGATACTACAATCAATCTAGATTTCAACGAGCCAATCCTTATTATAGGGAAGAACCACGATGCTATCGTAAACGGTCAGATTGATAGTAACGGTGCAGGTAAATCCGCCATACTAGATGCACTGGCATATGCACTGTACGATAAGACTATCTCCAATAAAGAGAAGTCTAATCTCATCAACAACATCAACAAAAAGAACTTGGAAGTAACATTGACCTTTGAAAAGGACGGTGTTACATACAAGATCATTCGCATGCGTAAAAGCAAAACAAAAGCTGATGTTCAATTTCTTGTCTCCAACAAAGATCAAGAGTTTGTAGATAAGACACCTGACAGTATCGCAAATACCAACAAAGAAGTGGAACGTATCATTGGCCTACCGTTTGATGTATTCTCTCGCATCATCGTATTCAGTGCGAGCTTTCAACCATTCCTTGATCTACCCAGCCGCCATGCCAATAAGGCAAGTCAAACTAGCATCATGGAAGAGTTATTCGGCTATACCGAGCTTACCGATAAGGCTGAAGCCCTCAAAGAAAAGATCAAAGGTGTGAAAGGTGAATTTTCCCATCTACAGGACTTACAGGAACAAGTAAACCAAGAGAAAGAGCGTCACGCGAAGCAACTCAGTGACGTTTCTGAGCGGCTACAATCGTGGGATGTTGAACACCGCGATAAGATTTTTGATAAGAGCGCTAAACTCGAAGAGCTACGTAAAATTGATCTTGATAGCGAACGCACTATACAGGAGAAATTAAAGAAGATACGTGAAGATATTGGTACACTGGAGTCAGACAACAGAGTAGTAGAATCGGAAAAGAAGTCTCTCGAACATCAACGTGATACACAGACAGCCCAGATCGCACGCCTGAAAAAAGCACGCGAAACGGTAGAGCTTATCGAAAGCAAGATTGATTTTGATAAGCAATTGAAAATCATAGAATCCATTGTTGAAAAAGAGAGTGACGTGAAGGAGCAGTACGATTTCGTAAAATATTACACTTCACAGGTTGAAGAGAATAAAGCTACAGACATTGAACTGCAAAGGGAACTTGAGACCCTAAAGTCTAATAAATGCCCTTACTGTAGCCAAGCAATGCACGACGCTGAAGAAAGGATCAAGAATCTACATCCCACTCTTGTTGAGCTTGGCAATGTTATTACCGAGAACGAAGCCAAACGAGATGAGGCGGCATCTAAGCTAGCAGCTGCCGAAGATAACGTAGAGAAGCTTACGAAGAAATCTATTTTCAAAGGCTCTATGGGAGAATACAACAAAGTACGCGACCAGTATAGAGACAATAAAGCTTTGCTGGAATCTAGCGAAGAGAGTAATGGTGTTGATTTAGATTTGGCAATTGAAAGCAAAGAAAGCGACATCATAAGCATTCGGGAAAAAATCAGTATCAAGCGAACAGAGCTTAAAACTATGCAAGACTCCACGGATTTTGATAGCGCATCTGCAATTGAACGTATTGTTGTGAATATTGAGAACTTAGAAAATACACTAGAAGGGCTCAAGAAAGAAAGCAATCCACACAAAGCAACGTTTGATGACTTGAATAATGTTGAGTTCAAAAATGATCATGCCGAAAAGCTAAATGATCTTGACGTAGAACTCCGGCATCAGGAATTTTTACTCAAGCTACTTACCAAAAAGGATTCGTTCGTAAGAAAGAATTTGTTGGACCGTAGCCTTCCATTCTTGAACAAAAGATTGATGATATACTTGGAGAAGTTAGGACTGCCACACCGCGTTGAATTCCAGCCGGATATGTCTGCAAAAATTTCACAGTTTGGTACTGAGTTAGACTTCAGCAGCCTTTCATCCGGTCAAAGGGCACGGGTTAACCTAGCACTGGCTTTCGCCTTCCGCGATGTGCTACAAGCTAGACATGGTAAGATTTCGTTCTGTATGCTTGACGAATGTCTAGATACTGGATTGGGTAACGTTGGTGTTCAACTAGCTTCCAAGATGATCAAGGAAATCGCCACGGAGGATGGTATGTCTATGTTTATTATATCGCACCGTGACGAGATTGCCAGTATGTTCAAGAACCAGATGGTTGTTGAATTGGAGAATGGCTTCTCACGTATCGATCAAGCTGCCTGAGAAGCTATCCACACGATAGTCTCATATATTTCAAGGTCGTACATCGGTAGAGTTTTGAATTCTCCAATGATGACGACCTTGAAATCTCCACTATCAACATATCCATCAAATTTAGCCCGCATGTAAGGCCCCACGTAGTTACTGTCAAAACATACCTCATCGGTACATACGATGGCATGGCGATAATCTATAACGCCGTCCACAATTCTATCATATGTGATTGCTCGGGGCTCATAACCTCGCTTCCATAGTTCGTAATAAATTGCACTTGCAAAATCATCACAATCACCAACCACGGTATGTAAGCTAGAATAGTAATTGAATCTTTCAGGGATACCAAACTCACCGGAATATTCTTGGGGTTGGAATCTCTTAACTACGGATTCATGAATTGAAATAAAATCATTGGCCTCATCGCGGGTAAGCGCAAAGCAGGGCACCATCAATATTGTAGATAACACCAAAACCGTTAACCACCTGTACATCGCAATATTCTCCTTGTGTTACGAATCTACACAAGTATATATTGCACTGCACAAATTGTCTATAAATATATGGTTACAGTTTTATGACACTACAGTGAATGCATCTTTCCACCACTGTGGTGCGTTCTTTTTATACTTGTTCCATAGGAATCCGAAGGACTCGTCGAGGATGTAAGTGTTACCCCAATCCTCTGGAGAACGCACTACCCTACCGCCGCCTTGAATGATAGAAATCATGGCCTGCCGCATGTACCATTCTTCGGACAAGTCTTTACGCCGCTTCACCCATTCGTCGCCCAGAAAGGGGAATGGTACTTTAACAAAGATAGCAAAACGAGCAGTGTCGTCCATTAGGTCCAGACCTTCGGTGCATGAAGGTGATACCAGAACCATGGGCTCATTACCTTCATTCTCCGTAAACTCTTCAATGCACTCGTCTCTGCTAGAATTCTCATCCTGATTGTGTGTGATAACCCGCTGTTTGATCTTGCTCTCAAGTTGGTCTACAAGCCATGAAGAAACTTGAAAACTTCCGGTATGAACGATGCCAGATTCTCCTTCATGAGCATTACACAGATCGACAACGCGCTTAAGCATCTTGTCACGGTCCTTCGTGCGCTCCGGCTTGTGCCACCCATACGACATTTTAGCGGTCGGCATGAAGTATACTGGGCGATTGGATGGTGCAAACTCTGATGGCATATCAACCACTGCAATCTGATCCTCTGGAATACCAAGATCACGAGCATAACTGTTGAAGTCCAGAATCGTGGACGACATGAACAGGAATCTATCAGCCTTCGGCTTTAGGATTTGATTGAACAGATTTGCACCATAAATTTCCTTGAACTCAAACGCGGTCTTATCGACCATAAGCACATAGTACTTCTCCAGAACGTCGAAGGATATTTCAGCCAATCGCTTAGTTATAGCACGGTGACGTTTGAACTCTTTGTATTCCTTGTTGGTTCTAATCTCAGAAGGTAGTAGAGATGCTTTTGTCTGAAATTCATACTTACTATCAATACCTTTCACGCTCTTTTCTAGCTCGAAATACTTACTGTCCACGGCAGGAAAATATTGATCCACAATGAACTGGTGTGCCTCCTTCAAGTTACGTGGCTTGAAGAAACTAGCACCCACTTTCTCACATCGACCTTTACTGACAGATACCGCACGATGACTGACTAGATTGTTCTCTAGCGTATGGCACTCATCGAAGACCATGAGGTCTCTTACAGGGAAGTCAGTAGTATTCCCCGGAAAAAGTTCAGAATACAGCAGAGCGAGCTTGTAGTTAAGCACAACGTGTGGTGTGGTGCGTATCGACGCAAATGCTTGTTTGGCGGGGCATGAAACGCACTTAGGCTTGATATCGTCACCAATATCACAGTTCAATCCAAGCTTGGTTGTGCAGAAGTAGTTAGCCTTACCGTAGACCGAAACCAATTCACCGTTAGTAAAGCTTTCTTCGTACTGTCGTTGAAGGATTCGTTGTGGAGTCAGAATGTAGGAAGTGCCCAATGGGCCATGTCCAAGAAAGCTGGAATACGTAACCGCAATTGGCGACTTACCACCACCGACAGGGATTTGACAAAAGATGTATTTTGCATCAGCTGGTAGATTAGCCATCCAATCAAGAACAAACTTCTGGCTTTCACGCGGCTGATAATCCGGCATTGCCCAGTGGTCCCAAATATTCCTCTTGGACAAGATGGGCCTATTACCTGTCGGTTCTTCAAAATCTACCATATTGCTCTCTGTCATTATTATTTTTCTCCAAAGTCCCCAGAGTATACCAAACAACCACTGTGAATTCAATCTTGTAACATTTTGTTCACATTTGAGGTACTTTTCTTCTTTTAAACATGAATTTAAGACAATCGGGGACTCGTCACACTCGGGTACTAACCTTTACAATTGATAGCTTTGGTAGTTTGCAGCTTTACCATAACAACAATCTCATATGATTAAGATAGTTGCGCTTTTTTACAAAAGTAGGTTATACTCGTTTGACGACTTAGTGATTTCTTGGCAAGTATTGCGTTCAGCTTATCAGGTAGATTTGGATATTCAATATCTCGAAGTGTAATCTAATCCAGAGCGGGTTAGACTCTGGTGCTACACAAGCTCCCATGACTTAAAAAGGCGTATTTCAGCCCACCATCTGTGTGATTAACCTGTTTGTCCGTTCTTTTCGATGATTGTCACAGAAATCAAACAACCATCGCTATTTGTGCTGATACCGCTACGTGTTCTTTGCAGAACTCCATGTGCGCAGCCACGCCACACCTCGATGTTGAATTGGTGGGACTTTACCCGCTAACACTAATGTCAAACGTACAATACCGAACCCACAGTGATAGACGGAAAGTGCGAGTCCCCATGATGCTTTTTACGGCATCGGTACACTTGAACTCTAAGCCCCACATCCATGTTGAGGCTCCGACATACTTGCTTTGTATTGGAATCGAATTGTCTACGCTTTTTTAAGTTCTCTTATGGTCTGGTTATAATCTTGTTTACAGTCTCTATATGTTCTCTCGGCAATGTAGTACATAACCACACTGTCGTTGATATCTTCTATGGGTTTTGGGACATTCTTGAGTGCAATTACGTTTTTTTGAATATCCCTTAGAAAATTAACCCAGTCAGAATCTATCTCATCATTCTCTGTAAGTACCTTATATATGTCTGGCTTCTTGAAACTACCACCAGCGATACCTTCATTATTTCGGTACTCAACTTTTTTACCCTTTTGAATAGCTGGATAAGTTAATTTCGCTGCGAGTCTCTTGACCGTGGATGGTGCAAGAACAACCATTTCCGTATTAGTTCTAGTGAAGAACTGTCTACGAAGCATTGTGCCAAACGTCACCAAGTCAATTAATGGACCCTCAGCAGACGAATAACTATAGCCTTCTATTAGGCAAAGCGTATTGTACGCAGGGTTGCAGTTGTTGTCAACGGTCTTGCGGATTAAATTTGAAGTTTTCTGGAAGGTCACTAGCTTGTTCATTTCAAGCTGTGAATAAGATTTTTCATTATTGTAACTTGTATCAATTGGCTCGATTGTAGCATAATCCGAGCACATATCAAACCATAATCTAAGCTTACCGCTCTTTAAAACTGCTGAGCTTTCGGATGGAAACGAGTACGGCACACCATTGACGGTGACGGCAGTTCCAATTGGTGAAGGGTCGATGGTAACTATGTTAATCATCAATTGTCACCAACTTACCTTCGTACTCTGTAAGCCAATTTTCTATCCCCAAATTGGCAATCATACTTTCTTTAAAAAGATTATTACGATTAGGTGGGGCATCCCACGGAATTACAACATGGGACATAACATTCATTGGTACAGCATATTGGTTTTGGGGACTAGCCGCATCATGCAACATTTGAACAAACAAATTATCTTCTGATGTGGTAATACCAAAACATGATGTGATTATAACTTTGGAAGATATACCCAACGCGGGAGTAACATTATCCCAAAATTCATTTTGTTTATTATAAAAAGCAAAATCATCACACCACAATAAAGAAATGGTTTCCCCTCTAACTGCATTAGCAGTAGCGGCTACAATAGAAATAGAAGACCCGTTAGAAAATGCTACTTTATCTCTATTGAACGTTGTTATTTTTGGCGTTAACTCATCAGACATAGATTCCAAAGCATTTCTTATGTTTACCATGATTGAACGCGCGGAATCAACAGTTGTCGATGTTATTACTATATTTTTGTCAGAATTGTAGATGCTGTACCATAAAACATAAGCCCACGTAGCCGTGGTTACACCCGATTGCCGAGTATTATGCACAATAGTACGCTTGTTGCTTTGGTATTTTGCGATGAGTTGGTCTTGATAACCGTAGAGTTTTCTAAACGAACGATTAGGTTGCCTATATGGTGTTTTAATTGCAACTTCGTTGTTTATAAAATCGGAAGGTGTTGATGAATAATTTGTAGCCATGATGATATCTCCATGGCTTTATTTATTCAATAATTTTTAGGATGTAACTATTGCTACCTGTAGGTCATTCTTGTATGCAATATCAATCATGTGTTTTGTACCTCTTGAATTATTTACATGAAATGCGAGAAGCGCGTCAGAGAATTCAGCCATTTCTACATTTCGCAAATAACCGGCACGCTTTCCGTACTTGTCCCAGTTAGCGGGAAACTCATGAACAGTGAAATCGTTCTTATGTGCCCATTCTTTTCCAAACATATCAGGTCCCTTAGCGAGACCCGACACAATTTCAATGAGACATCCTTTCTTGGATTGATCTTCAGCGATCTTGTCCAAGAGTTCAAATACTCTTGCTTTGTTGGTGTACGTGCGGCTGCCCGCAACTATTATCCTCTTATATGATATCATCTAACCTTTGCCCCAAACATGGCACTTCTTAGTTTTACCTCACGTTCATTTTCTTCTTCTATGAACTGTGCTGCTATATCTTTTTCAAAGGGTGTTAGCTCAAAAGCGCGCTCATAGCTTATACCGTGATGATAATGGGAAACTATAACACAATCTTTCACTATTTGTCGAACGGTCCCCTCAAAATCAGCTAAAAGTTTCTTTAGCTTTTCCGGCCCGTCGATTCTGAGGGTATTGTAAAAAAAGTTATGGGGTTAAGCATAGCATCACCCTCTCTCTTAAGCTCGCAATCCGGGCAAACTATGTTGTAATCAAACTTGGTTCCAAATGATCCCTGCTTCTCCATGTGGTTTGAAATTTCATCCTTTAGCGATATAGGCAGCTTTTTAGCCCAATCAACAATATCTGCTTTAATTGAATGACCATCAATTGAATCGATACACGCGGATATAACAAAACTAACATAATCTTCTGCTGCATCCAAATTAGTATTGATTTCGCTGTCCTGCGTTTGGAGGGCTATTACACCGTTACTAAACCTCAAAGGAGACATTTTCAGTACTTGTCCATTACTTAATGTAACGGTATATGTTTCCATATCATCCGGTGTAACTTCTTTCGTTTGGTTAGTCAATATATTATTGAGGTTGATGGTATGGTTATGTGATGTAGACATTTTGGACATTATACGTTCAGCTTTTTCGACTACCTCTGGACTATTCCAAGCCAAATCGAAATCTATTTCCTGCTCCTTTGCTTTCTCTTCTATTTCTACCATGAAGGTATCAAGCTTCGCACTATTTATTTCCTGCTGCTTCTCTTCACATTTAGGACAGCGAAGTGCTATACGAATAACATCACCATAGGATACTATCCGCAGTGCAGTCAACAAGAAGTCAACGTCAATTGATAGTAATTCCATGGGTTTTTTAATTTCTGGAATGCATCGGTTAAATACCCTAGTTATTGCTTCTCCCGTGAACAGATATTCGGGAGAACGCATACTGATTTCATCAATGGCAGTCATTGAAAATACTTGAATTTCACCATCAACTACACTTTCATCTATTTCACCGTTATTGTAAAATAGACCCATAGAAGGTAATCTGAACCTTCTGCCGGGAAGATGTATTTTACTTAGTAGTGGGTTGATTTCAGACATTATATTTTCCTGAGTTGTTTGTGGTGTGATGATATTTATCTTTCATGCAAATACGTGTTTTTCGACATATAGTCGAAAGGGATAAATAGTGAGACTAAGGATTTTTAACCATGGCTGATACACAGACCGAGATTCTAACCACACTGAAGAAGATAGAATCTCAACTATCTAAGGTTTCAGGTGCAAGTAGTGACTACATTGCTAAGAACCGAAAAGAAAGTGGTCTTGGGAATGTTGCGACTGAAAAGAAAACAAAGGGTGTATCCACCGGCACAGATGATATAAAAAATGAATCTGCCGGTTTGATTAAGGCTTTCAGCAACCTTAGACGGGAAACTCAAAAGCTTGCAGAGTCCGAAAACAGATACCAGAAGTCTATGGACAAGTATTCAAAGGCGACTGATGTTCTTG
>Ga0136555_1000067_pt1 | contig 38396 bp, 31 predicted proteins | sample AntRauTorckE5432_FD_104927 | JGI IMG/M metagenome (GOLD analysis project Ga0136555, IMG submission 104927) | Saline lake microbial communities from Rauer Islands, Antarctica - Metagenome Torckler E5 #432 | ecosystem: Environmental > Aquatic > Non-marine Saline and Alkaline > Saline | place...
CCACTTGTAAGTTTGTTGATTGTAAAATCAACACCCTCCTGATCAGGGTTTATGATAACGGAGGTAGGGTTAAACTCAATGGAGGGGGTACCGTCGAATCTGAATTGGAATTTCTTAGTTGAAGTACCACCGACATTAATATATGGAGATACTAAGTCAAAACCTAAGTCAGCATAAGCAGAGCCTACTGGATCAGACGTTCTGAAAACGCTGCCGGTACCTGTGTATATATGTAGAGGTATTCCGACAGTGGGGACTCCTCCTATACCTATAATACCTACATTGACTCCTAGAGAGGCTGTTCCTATTCTCAGATCATCGCCTGCTGTTTTAGTGCTCAGGGTTGTTCCTGTTCGCTGAAAGAAAACGTCAGATAAATGTGCTAATATCCCGTCTTTATCCTGGAGAGAATGGGTTCTAGTTGTTCCAGTTGATTGTGCGTTAGTATTAAACTTAGTAAGTTTAGTGTTGTCTGTATCATTAATTATAGTTTTATCAGCAAAATCACTCAGGGTGTAATCTTGGTTATTGTTTAAGAAAAAGTTTGATTTCCCTACTTTAGTACAATTTCTTATTCCAGTCTGTGATGCTCCTTCAATATAGTTACAATCGACACTTGTGGAACTAAAAATAGGATATCTGTTGTTAATGAAATAATTACCTACAACATTGTATGAGGCATACACACCGTAATTTCCATTACCACATCGACAACCTGTTATATTGTAACATGCGTTTATAGCTTTGCTGAGATGATATGTCGAGCAATTAGTTACGCTTGCACATGTATCAAAACCTATACCAGTATTCGCAGTGCCAAAAACAAAGCAGTCAGAAGCTCTTAGACCTGTGAATCCGTATCCACTAAAAACATTTCCCCATACTCCAATACCACAATTTCTTGCCGCTGTCATTGGTTGTATATTACTAATTCCCGCACCTTTAAAAACACTATAAGACGCATTGATATAATTTATTACTGTAACATTCTCAATTAAGCAATCATAAGGTAGAGACAATAAATCTTGAACCAATGTATTTACTGCCCCATTAACATCAAGAATAACACCATTTCTACTTTCACCGCTGATACGTTTAATATTGGCATGACAAACAATAGGATTGATTTCATTATCTGTACACAGATATGTACCATTAGGTATAAATACTGTTCTATACAGCCCTGACTCCAGTGCGGTTACCAGATCATCCCAGTCAGCAGGTGTTATATAATAATCATATTCTTTTATATTATCAACATATTTGGTTGTAGCAATTGCCAGATCTGCTATACCTGTAGGCTGCGCTGATAACCTGGCAGCGTCAGCAGGTGTTGTGATATTGAATTGCACACCGTCAAATGTATGAGCATCAAGACTGTTGTCATACAGATAAGCTGCTCCGCTTGCGGGTTTGTTTATAGTAAAGTCGTAGGAGCCTCTGGTAGAGTTAAAAACAGATCCCGCGTCTACAGACAGGCCATCGTCTGCAGTAGCCGGAGAAAGGATAGTACCGGTACGTTTCCATAAAGAAGTGCCTGAGCTGTTCCGAAGCTCATCCAACGCGTCTCTTACATTGTCGCCTGTTACTGAAGAGTTATTCAGTATATCTGAAGCAAGGTAAGCACCGTCTGGTCCTGAGCCTTCGGGAGGCTGGGGTGCGAATCCTGTTTTATTAAAACTCATATACTCCCCCTTTATTCATAGCATAGTTTGAGAGAGTTGAAGACAGCGGTTCCCCCGGTGAGCTTAATACCGAATCTCAAGTATTTGCCTATTACAATGGACATAGGTATAGCATCTTTGATCACAGGCTGTGCTGTTTTTAAAGGATTTCTGTAAGAGGGCTGGAACCAATCGTGTACTCTATCTTTCTGTTCACCTGCCTCTTCACCCGGATCTGTTTCGTATACTATTTCAAAGGTGCCGCTGCCTGTGCAATCAAGGTATAATCCCTGGACGCCACCATTGCCGTACCCTTTAATAGTGAACGATCTGGTCCATACAGTTTCCCCGTCGCTTACAGTTTTATTTCTGAAATCAGCGTCTTCAAAAGTATCTATATAGGGCTCATTACTTATACCTGACATATTTGCTCCTTACCATTTCTACTACAATAACATTTTATAGGTAATAATCAAAGCTAAAAAAAAGGGGGCAGGTAAGGGTGACCACCCCGAACCTGCCCCAGGAGGGTATGCAATGATTTATTTCTTTTTAAGTATCTTCTCGATGATCTTTTTCTTAGTATCATCTTCTGAGTATACAATATCCAGACTGTCTGCTACGTCGCATACACTAGGTTTATTCATTTTTCCCAGAGCTGTTTTGGAAGGTATTTCCACTGACTCTTCAACTTCGGGAGCTTCTTCTGCTACTTTTTCTTCTTTCCTGTCATCACCCACAACGCTTATAGCCCTGTTAGTAGCCAGGATATCATCTTCGTCGATGTCGTGCAGATTATTTACAATAACCACATCTTCCTGAGGAATCTCATTGTCTCTTTCATCAAAGACAGGTTCGAAGTCATCATCTTCTACAATTACCACACCTGGGATACCTGCTTCAATATCAGGAGATTTCTCAACTTCTATTTCTTCAATAACAGCGTCGCCCAAAGTAGTTGTTGTCTTTTTGTCCGAGGCTTTTACTACAGGGACATCAGGAACCTTTACAGGAGCCGGAGCTTCTTCTACAGGTTTACCTTCAGGTTTTCCGAATTCTGTATCAACGTCTGTTACCATGACAGCTCTTCCTGAGCTTAGATCCTGGGCCATGTCAATACGGTTGCGTTTGTGTTTTGCTTCTACCATTCCTATAATCTCGATAGATTGTCCGGCTTCCAACCATAGACCGTGTTTAGGTACCCAACAGTAGTGTTGACGACTTTCGGTAGGATTCTTAATTGTTGTCTTTACCATCATCTTGCATCTCCGCTTTTATTAGTTAATACGACTACATTGTTCTAAAGGTAATAATATACTCTTTCTGTTGGATATTTTCAACCTTTATAAGAAAGTCGTATATATACGACAATTAAAAAAGCCCCCGCTTTCTTATGAAAACGGGGGCTGTTATAGTTACTTAATCGAACTTACGGGGTGGTATCCCATCCATAATAAGTTCCAGAGAAATGTCCGGCTGCAACAGAAGCTGCATTACCGATCGCTCCGCCGAGTGTTTCCCATGCCCAGAACTCAATCCAAATGTCTTCGGCTTTAGTGCTGAGAGTGGTATCACGCAAGGCGTAGTTTTTACCGGTGAACTTAGGTTCAGCAAACTGATAGATAGTATTGGTCGGAACCAATTTTTTCTTAATCGTTACTGCCCAGTCAAGTCCCATGATCTTCTGTTCAGAGAAACCATTCTTGAACATCTCTTCCGCGAGATCTCCACCGATTTCATCACGAGTCAAACCAACAACGTCACGTACTGTGATGTTATTAACAAGAGCGATGCTCGGGTTAAGACTGCGGTTGGTAGTAGGCAGACCTTTTGTGAACTCTTTAAGGGAGTCACGATCCATACCTGTAGCACCACCGAGAGTAATATTCTGATTAGCTTCCAGTTCAGCATTCCAACTGTTGACGTTAACATTACCAGCAGCTGCAATAGTTGCCGGATCAGTAGAGTTGCCCTGAGTAACAATATATGTTACAACAGAAAGGAATTTACGATCTTCTTCTTCCTGAATCTTCTTCAGAAGGATATCTTCCATGACCTGTTTGATATCCATGCGATATGTGATCAATTTATCAATATCAATACGATGACGTTTTGACATGATACGATCAAACATAACACGGAATTTAGGTCCTTTAATATACGCTCCGATAGGCATTGTTCCGAAAGGTACTGAGTAAGCCGCGCTTGCGTTTGGCTCTTTCTCAACAACTTTTGTAGGAACATCAGTGTCGACCTGATCGGTCAACTCATCAGCCGTGATGGTGCGGATAGGAAGAATCTTACGATAGAAGCCATCTTCATACAGACGCATGCGAAGATATTCTTCTGCACCCTCTGCTGCTTCTTTATACATTTCTGTCCCTTTAGGAGACAGTAACCCATCAATTAATTCTTGATTGGCTATTTCTTTTACTGCTTCGCTCATTGTAATCTCCTCAGATTATGCGCCAGTTGGCCCAGTTGCTCCAGTTGCTCCAGTTGCGCCGGTTGATCCGGTTGCACCAGTTGCTCCGTCATTACCTACAGCAGCTCCGTTAACAGCAGGACAAAATACTGACCAGAAGGCAAGTACTTGCTTGTTGTATTCGTTAGCTTTTGCTGCACGGCTTACGACCCCGATAACCTGTTCGTCAGAGTATTTAGCTCCGGCTTTTTTGACAAGGCCACGTGCTGTTGGTGAATCACCTGTTAACCCGAAGGTAAGAGGTTGATTCGGCAGATAGGAAATTCCTACGCCCTGTACAAATTCAGTGGTTTCGAGTTCATAACCACCAGATGCTACCAGTACTGACTGGACTCCACCTGAGAAGTTACCGATATCTGAATTCGAGTCGAATTCATCGCGGCCCTGAATAGCAAAAAGAGCCATCGGAGTTTTACCTGCGACTGCACCTATTTCTGCGTCATTTCCAAGTCCTAAACCTGCTTGTATCTCGCCTGCATCATTAAGTGTGCAAACGCCACCTTGCATTACTGCTACCGCATCAACAGATGCTGCTACTGCAGGGGCTGCAAAGTCCAGGGGATAAGTCAACGAACGACCGCTAAGTTCAATCCCTGTATGATCAAACATTTGGCCTGGTGTTAATGTTCCTGGCATTTTCTTTCTCCTTGTTTATATTAGACCTAAACGAGTGTACAATTGCACCTCTGAAGGCCTAAGGTTGTCTGTGTTTCCGGTATCCCCGTCAAGCTCTCCCCAGGAATCATCTACATCCTCGAGTTCAGCTTCCTTTTCGAGAAGACCGATATCCATCTTTCGGATAGCATTAATAACACTACCCGTTTTATATTGTCCTTCTTTAAGACAATTAGCTAATTTGTACAGATTATCCTCCGACGCATGTTTGTCCATTTTTCGATCAGCCTCAGCTTTCTCGAGCTTATTCTGGAGGACTGCAATCTCTGCAGCCTGTTTCTCCATGTAAGCCTGGGACTCTTCTATATACTGCTGTACAAGTTGTTCGTTCATTTAATTTACCGTGATTTGAAGTCTCTTACTAATTTCTTCAGTGTCTCATGGCGATCTGCTGCCATTTTTTCAACTTCTGCTTCTGGTATTTCTTCTTCCATTGCTGCTCCGTCTTCGTTATTAACTTCTTCGACGACTGCCGCGAGTTCTTCGGGAGTTACACCTGCTGCTTCCAGTTCGCTTGCAAGCTCTTCAAGCATTGCTATGTCTTCTTCAGACAACCCGCCTTCGCCTGCTGGGGCGCCTTCACCTGCTAAAGCTTCTTCTGCTAAAGCTGCTTCGTCACCTTCTGGTATTACCAAAGAAGGGTCTTCTGCTGCAATTTCTTCAAGAGTAGCTGCTGCATCTTCCTGAGGAACACCTTTAGCATCCACGATAGCTTGTACGTCTTCAGCTTTTTTCTGCATTCCTGCAGCGAAAGACTGGATGTAGTCTGCATAATGTGCATCTGCTATACCCTGAAAAGCTACCAATGCTTTTTCTTCAGAAAGTTTTTCGAATTCTCCTTGTTGGTTCTCACTGGCTTTCTTTTCAAGTTTCTCAGAGATTTTTGATCCGAGGGCTTGAATACGTTTTTGTTCACTCATTATTTTTTCTCCTGATTCTTTGTCGATTGATCCGGCTTCAAAATCAGTAGGAACAGGATCAGCTTTACCATCTGCGTTAGCTGCCACATCCTCTACCTCAACTCCGCCAGTAGATTCTTTGATATCCGTATGCTTTTCAGAAGCAAACGCTCCTTCAGCGGTAGGGACTTCTTTCTTATTACACGGTTCGGCATCTTTGGTTACAGGTATCTGTTCAGTACCTGCAGGTTCTCCAGCGATAACCCCGTTCTTTTCCGCATCTTCCAACGCGGCAGCTTCTTTAGAGATGGAAACTTTACCCATAAGGGCATCCATATGCTCTATTGCTTTTAGATTGCTTAGTTTCTGCATCATAGTTATTTTCCTCTATTTTTGATTCTGCTCCTCTACTTAAGATATAACGAAAGGAACACTAATTCAAGAAAAAGTCGTATATATACGACTATTCTATACAAATTTCTGCAGAACAGACATCTTTTCTGCAAACTCATCATCACACACCCTGTTAAAAGACAGAAGGTATTTACCATACTCTTTGGCCACAAAATCAGCTGCGCTGTTTTCTTCCGAAGATTTTTTATGCAGGTTCAACTTCTTGTCCACATCATCCGATCCGTTATTAAGGATCGTGATAGTTATTCTTTTCTTAACAGGTCCGAATTCCATAGAATGAGATCCTATCATCTTATCCAGGAGAGGTTTTATATGTCTATGCTCTCCAGGCATCCCGTCATATGTTCCGTCTTTTAGTATGTCATCCATATCATCTGATCCCAGCATATCAGAGAACAATGTCGGCATTCTATCCTTAACTGCCGGCATAAGTTCATCTGAGCTGTCTTTATCAGGAGAGTTTTTAAGCATGAGCTCCATGAATAATTCCAGAGGTAGCACAACTTTACTTCCGTGCATGAGTCCGAGACTCCTATCAGTATCTCTGTTTATCACATCTCCTGTGTTTTCATCAATATCTTTGAAACCTGATTTATCACAGAAAGCGCCTTTAGCTACATCATCTCCAGTGGCTATGATCTCTTTCTCCAATTCAGCAAGTTTGACAAGTTTGGAATATTTATCAAATACTTTTCCGTAAAGACTGTCCGCCAGACTGCTGGGTGCTACGTAGCCCTCAAGTTCGGCAAGTTCTACAGATGTCACTACTTCGCCTGACGCTACCTTTCGTAAAGCAAATGCGATTTTATCAGCAGGTTTAATAACACCGCTGATGTCATGGAAATGTGGAGCATCATTAATAACAAATACTTGATGCCCGTCATCCAGTATGGCGAGTTTGTGCATCTTGATATGATCACAGGAATCTTTAAAGCTTTTTCTCTTATGGCCACAGATCGAACAAATGTCATATTTAACACCGCAATTATGAACAGCCATATCATTAGCAAGATAACTATGATCTTCGTCCGCAACATGTAAATTATACACACAAGCAGTATCTATAAACTGTGTGTTCTCTTTTACTCTGGATAATAAATAGTTACCATATATTTTTCTGTGCCCTTTACTTCCTCGTGTGCTGAAAGAAGCAGGCGGCTCGCTTATTTTAGTGGAGTACGGGTAAAACATGGCTGTGAAATTTTTAGAGCATCTTACCTTATAGCCCAGAGTATATCCTAACTGTGTCTTCTTGGATATGGCCGAATAATTATTGGTCTCTATGGCTAAAGTAGCCGGTTCCCCCATTCTAGCCAGAATAAGCTGGGAGTCCATAGCCAACTGCCTGCTGGCTGTGAAAAAAGACGCATTGTATCGACCCCTGCCTTTATTGGCACCGGTTTCAAAATAGCCATCACCTTCGTGATAAGCGCCCATGAATATTTTTTGATAAGAGACATCCCAGGCCATAACAGAAGATCCTATATATTTATCTTTCGCACCTGACCCGAACAGTTCTTTAAACAGAGCCGCCAGTTTGTGATCATAAATTGTTATATCAGCAGCTTCTTTACAATCCCGTCTGGGGATAATATTTACTTTATAACCTAAAGCAGTGCCTATATTTTCCGCGTCTTTGTATAAAGTATCCTTTTTATTGCAGGTCATACAGATACCGTCGGGCTCTTTATTTTTACTCAATGTAACATAACCCTCGGCCAGATAATAACCGCAAAGCCTGGCGAACTCGTCATTAACATAAGAAGGCGTGTGTGTCTCAGAAGGGATAGGCGTCATTAAATAATCATCTGGTTTAACATCAGCAGCCTCCACCCATACAGCTTTAGATTCGACATCCACTTCTTTATGATACCGTTTAGTAGAGGGGTTGATAACATCCTTTTCTCTTAAAATAGAATAAGGGTGGTAATCTGTGCCTGTCAGGGTAAATCCCCCTGCCGGATGTATTCTGTTGAACAGCCCGTCTTTTATTTTTATAACACGTGTAGATTCCACTCTTACACATTTACCCTTGCGATTTACCACGACGTCTCCTGCCTGCACATCCTCTACAGGTATCCGGGAACCATTGAGAGTACTCACTAGAGTTCCTGCTATAAAACATCCCTGTGAGAGATAGACCGGCTCATCGTTCGCCAGCTTCTCAATCTCATCATGCCATTTATCATTATCTACGGATATGATAAGCTCACCCCTGTTAAGATCGTCATTCATAGCTTCTTTTATTATAGTCCCGGAAGCGTTATCAGGGTTCTTATTATCTTTATGATTCTTATAAACGTAACCTTTATCCATATAAGTCTTATGATATTTATCCAGGCCTCCGTCCAGAGTGATGGTTGCTTCAGATCCTCTCTTAGGCATAGGCAGAGTATAAGAGCGGCTGTGTCTGTTAAACCCGTCACAATTGGAATTGGCACCGTATGTTTCCATAGCACCTGTGGTTATAACATGGATAAGCGTATGACCCTTTTCAGGTTTAATATCGTCTTTTATGTCATCGAACATGGCGGCACGTTTCATAAGCCAGCCTTTGTCAACACCCTTGGAATGAACTTCCATGAGTTTAGCTACAGGGACTTCAAAATTAAAAGCGTCCGGTCTTATACGTTTAGATAACATAATTACTCCTTATTTTCCTGGGCCTACTTTTATTTCCACAGACTGTGTTTTGTTACTGTTGTTTCCGGCTCCCCCAGAATTAATAGACTCATTCAGTGCAGAGCGACCCATGACACCCTCTTTATCACTGGAGGATTTTTCTTTGCCTGCGGAGATAAGATCTTTGATCTCGTAGATATCCATATTACCACCTTGTGCAAGTGATTTCCTAAGGATAGCTCTGAGTATCTTACTCTGCTTTGACAGCTCAGGAAATGTTTCTACAATATCATTATAGGCTGTCTGTACTTTTCTGGGAGAATAGGCGCTTATTTCCTCATCGTTCAGCATCATGTCATAAAGCATTCTGCGTGAGTTTAAATCTTTTGCATAAGCATCCCACTCACCTGTCATACCTGTAGATAAATCCATGTGGACTTTATCAGGTGCTGAGCTAAGTGCCGGTAAACTGCCCACAGTATCCGACAAAGGACTGAACATATCGAGTACTTCATCATTAGCTGCTTTCTGCATCTCGATCATATTATCTCTGTCATCGATAAGCTTTTTAGCTATCTTGTAAATAGGTTTACTGGGAAGAATAGTAGCATGCGCTCTCTTCGGCAGACATTCCATATATCTTACAGGATCTCCACCATTGGCGTTGGCGGCGTTAATGATGATATGTGCATTTTCTTCACCTAGAGCATCGGCCAGATTCTGTGCTATTTTATGTAGCTCGTTTTTGCCTACTCGGGTATTGGCCGGTACTTTACTGATAGCTGCAGTGAAAGCATCAATGCCATTAGTAACAGCACGCTCAGCTTTCATTTTATCATCACTCACACGTTTACTTATTTTTTCCATCTGGCCTTTAATAATATCAAGGCTCCTGGCTACTGACTTACGATGTATCGGATTGTGTGTTTTCTTTTCTCCGGCCACCTTAGTCATGGGAGTATCAGATTGTGCCACAAAACCCAGAGAAGCATAGTCTTTTTTCTTGAAGGATATTTCAGAAGCTTTCTTTTCATGTGTGCCGAAGATATTAGATATAACATTAGCAATCTTGGCTATGGGGTAGTTATCCGCTCTTTTATTTTCCGGTGCGCTATTCATGTAAGCTATAGCGTTAGCTTTATTATACGCTTCGCATACTCTCTCCACCATAGGGGCATTGAGTTCGTATTCGGAGGCGACTTTAGTCAGAGCCTCATCGGGGCTCATACCCTCTTTAGAGTAATCGGCAGCTTTATTAAGCGCTTTCAACATCTTCCTCTGAGCAGGCTTTGGCATTTTTTCCATTTTAAATATCCTCGTGTTTTATATGGGTAATAACTCTTCTTCTGATTTTTCTTCACCAAAAGCTGACTCTTTACTATCAGCTATTGTTATCTTATACTCTAGACACGTTTCGGTTAATAGTCTAGAGTATTTTTCATTTACGTCCGCGCTTTTTGTTCCCTGTGATATTCTTACTTCATTAATTTCTTCTGTCTGGATCTGACTAATTGTAGGACCTATCCTGTCTATCATGTTAATGAAAGATGGCCTTGCCCAGTTATCCTCATTACCTACCAGCAGCCTGTTACCCATTCTAAGAGTTTTGATTGCTATTGATAAAGTTTTCTCACCCAGTTTTATGTCTTCCTCGTTAGGCTGCATTAATATATATGTCCTGATGAACCACTCTGCACCGTTTATAAGTACGTCCAGTTTATAACACCAATCAGGAATATCCCTCTGTATATACGACCTTAATTTAAGTCCGGCCTGTGCTCTCAACATCTGCATAGTACCTAGTTTTCCCAAATCAAAATAAAATCTTTTATAAAAAGATACTGTCTTTTCGTGTATCCCTATAAGATCCATAATCCTTTTATTAGGACAGCCTCCCAGTATAAGAGCTTCCAGTTGCCATTTAGGCGAACTCTGATACGGATAAACAGAGTACAGCTGAAAGGCCTCTCTGATATAATTATAGCCGTCTTTACAGTTTTTCATATACTTTACGAACTTGTAATACTGTACCAGTTTCTTTACATCCGCCGGGGTGCCCCTGGGGAACTTAAGCTGTTTGACAGTTTTGGCATTCTTATTGTCTCCCAGTATTTTCTGGGCCAATAAATGTCCTGCTGCCAATCTGTCCCCCAGAACATCGGTCCTTATAGACTTATCGTCAGACACTGTTACCCCCAATATTTAAAAACTAAATGTCACCCATGTCTTCAGAAATATTTCCTTTATTTCCGTCAAACAGGGAATCCGCGTCAGTTGTTTTTTCTTTAAGGAACAGTGTTATATCACCCATAGAGCTAAAAATGTCTACAAGCTTTTCTTCGAGTTCCACCATCTCTACTCTTCCGTACTGCTCCTCAAATTCTTCATTATCCCAATAGTACAGGCAGAGGATACTACCGAGTCTGTCCATAGCCTTAATAAGGTCAGGCATGAAATCCCCTACTTTATTCATGGTTTTTGATGTGCCTATCAGGGATGCCATGATTGATGTATCCAGTACTTCTTTAAGTCCTGTGTCTGAAGCTTTCATAGCAAGATCTGTCATAGCTGAAGGAGGCACTATAGAATCAGAAGCCACGGGACTGCTTACCTCTCTTCCTATGGTACCCATATCTGTAGACAGATCATAAACACCTGCATACTTGATAAGGTAACGGCATGTCTTAGGGGCCGATCCGTGATCAGCAGCTTCCTTGAGCATAGCTTCCGCTTCTCCTGCTCTTATACCATGCTGATATACCAGGAGCTCGAGAGCCGCCTGTTTCTTAAGAGACCCTTTATCCGCTTTTGCAGATGTTATATAATAACCGGTGCCTGAATCATGGAATACTTTCAAAGGTCCCATTTCAGCTTTACGGACACACTCATTAACAAAAGTGTTTACATCGCCCAGTGCGATATGCACATCACCTGTTTCGTCAAAAGACTCAACCTGTTTGAACAGGAGAATGTTTTCAGGAATCATGAGAACACCATTACGCAGATGAATCTTTCCGGGCTTTCCTGTAAAGTAAACTTTAGGCCATTCCGTCTCCGCCCCTAAAGTAAATGCGTTGCCGGTAGAATCTACTAGAAGAATTGTTTCAGTGTTCATCTCAGCAAGTTTCTTTCTGTTTAGATCATTATTAATACTGACAGGGGATCCTTTTATTCCGCTCTGTTTTATTTCCTGAGGATTCTTTACCAGAACATTAGAGGCTGTAGCCTTAACGTATTGAGTAGGTTTATCTTTGGAAATAATAGCGCACCTGGATGATATCTGGCGTCTGTTATGATTTGTGGGATAAGTTATGTCCCGGAAACTGTTAGGGAATACAATGATACATTCCTTAGTATTTCCATCAGACATCAATACATCGTAGAAGCCAGGCTGGGAAGGAGTCTCGAAACCTGTGCGTACCGCGTTAGCACGCTGGTATACCAGAGATGTCTCTATACGATCATCTTTAATGAACTTACCTTCTCTCAGCATTTTTACTTTTTCATCTTCCTTCAGATCCTTAGCTTCCATAGACTCTTTAGTAAGCGTGCGTACAGGAGCTACCTCAGGTGCGTCTTCCGGAAGACTGTCAAGGTATTCAGCAACTTTACGCATATTCTGTGGGCTGTAGAATTTAAAGATAGCATTGGCAAAATCATCGTTAGCATTCATTTCCTCAGCCAGTTTGATAAAAGTTTCTTTATCGGTTTTTCTCAGACTGTCCATGAGATTTGTGTCATTGCATGGAGAAGAAGAGAACATAAGCTGTATTTCTTCCGGATCCATAAGATCATTTTTCTCAGAAGATTTCTTACCAATGATGTTGAGCAGATCAGCTTTTGAATCATCAACCTTAACAGAGCCAGTATCGACCAGTTCTCCTAGCGTTGCCAATTCGTTAGATTTGATATAGGATACCCAACTGTCACTCAGTGGTACACGGATATCATAATTCTTAATATACAGGCACGGCAGTTTCAATTTCCCACTAAGGAAAAATGTAGGTATATAAACCCACGTGTTGTTGACTAGAAAAGCCATAACACCTACACCTTTAGTGCTGTCCTCATCCTTTTCTATGAGCTGAAAACCTACCTTGTATTGATTAAGGGAAGGAACCATCTCCTGCAGTCTTGCATCTGCAAGCTGTGAAAATTTTATCTCGAAACTGCTGTCAAACATTTTTAACTCCCGTTTTGTGTATAATCTGAATATATCTTTTTACCCTCAATAACTGATGGTATATAACTCGTATCTCCTGTCTTACTGACAGATCCTTGTGTTGCCGCGTCCAGGAATGATTTCTTTAAATTGAACCCGCCCAGCCTTACTTTCCAGTCAGGGTCTGTGCCCGGCAAATCCATGATTCTGGTCATCACAGGTTCGAAAGGTGGCGCTTCTCCATGTACTACAATACTTTTAATTCCGGCATTTGACAAATCTTTAGCTACGTTTCCTGTAATTTTTGTTCCTATTGTATAATGAAGTGCAGGTTTTTCCATATACATACCTTTGGAAGCTATAGGTGTTTTTACACGAAATCCTTTCCTGGGTGCGTACTCTCTTACAAGTGCGTCATAAGGCACTACATCATCTACATAATAACCACCATAACCCTCAGGTTTATTTATTTTAACACGGTTGATCAACCCCCTGGATAAAGCCTCAACGTTACGTCTGTGATTGCCGGCACCGTTGTCCTGGAGCATCTGTGTGTATTTTTCTGCGAAATATCTACGTCCCTCTCCTATTCCCTTGAACTGGACAACCTCAGCAGGATTAGGTATGCCTTCTGACAATACATCCCCTGCTTCTACTTTCTGACCTGCTTTGACAGATATTTTAACACCTTGTGGTATGTAATGCTGCTCTCTGTTAACAGTTACGTAAGTACCTCCCTGTGGTGCCGGTTTAATATCTGAAACATTACCAGCATGCTGGGATAATGTAGCTCCTCCCTGAAAATTCTTAGGAACGTTCACAAACTGTGATATCTCTTTGAACCCACTCAATTTTTTATCGTCCTGGCCTGCTACTCCTCCTGAATGTTTGGAAGAGTTACTAACTATAAGCCCGTTAGCTAAGACAAATAGATGTGAAGCAGAGTCTACTTGTATATCATATGTAGGTAATTCCCCTATATACTCCTGAGAAAGTCTTCTGCACCTATTATATCTTAGATTAGCGTTTTGTTTGGTTATCGGGGATTCTACTGCTTCTTTCTTTAATCTCTTGATCCCATATAGAGGTATATATCTTTTAAATTTCATTATGGAATCTTCTTTTGATACCGTAAAAGTATGCAGAGCTCTCTTTCTCTGACTTTTATTATAATTTTTATGTATTTGTGTCCCGTATATACCGAACCTCCATCTAAGCAGTTCGTGAACCTGCTCTGCCAGTTTTAAAGAGGTGCTTCCGAAAGCAAAATAATTTCTATTACTGCTCTTGCTTTTATATACAGAGCCGTCACTGATAAAAAGTCCTCCTATTAGCTCTGCTATTGATTTATTACTCCATGAATAAGCCTCCGTAGGTATTTCTTTTTCATAAGCATATTTCCTTAACATGCTATGGTCCGCTAACCATTTCCTAGCTGGGTTGGTGTAACCTTCTTTAAGATATCTGCCTGTCCTGTTATCCCTACTCCCTCCGGTACTATCAGAAGATACTTTGTAATAAATACCATCATGCCCTTTAAGCTGTGTAAAAAATAAACCTAGGTTATCCATATAATCAATCAGTTCTTCTATAAGCGAGTCGTCTGCGCAGGAAAAATTAACACTATTGACAGAGTCTGTATAGCATCCGTCTCCTAATAACAGGCCCGCTAAAAGAGCGAAAGGCTCTTCTTTGTAGCTCCCTGTACTATCATCAAAAGTTTCAGGGAGCACAGACATAATCCATGCGCCCGGCTCACCCGCAGGAAGAATACGAGGTATTCCGTTATATTTCTCACCCCCGCAGTTTGATTTATGCGTCATCTGAAGAACTTTATGATCCAGTGTACTGTAAAGTTCTATTGTATGCTTAGTACTGGTAGAGTACCTGTAAATAGTCTTATACACCCCTTTACTGCCGTTGGTAAAAGTATCTACTACATTTACAGGATAGGTGCTCCCGCCCTCATCAGCCCCCAAAACTTTATCACCCTTTTTTATATCTTGTATTTTTTTTACAGAATAATCAGCCATCCTAACTGCTGTGTCCTCTGCTAAACATAACGCCATCTGGATAGTAGGTTCTGCCACGGCTCTTGCAGCGGTTACGCCTACAGCTGTCCCCACAGGTGGGAAGTCACCGTTCTCACGGTGTCCTGAACACTTAGAACATATCCCATCATCTGCCTGGCAGGTCATAGTAGACCTTGTATAAATATCCTTACCCTTGAGTTTCTTTATGTCCCCCTTCTCTATAACATGACCTGCCTCAAAACCTGCTGCAGGTCTTATCAGAACAGCCCCTATATTATGGGGATCATCTCCACTTACTTTTATTCCGTTATCGGTTCCACAATCTTTTTCAGTAACTACTACTCTATGGGCGCCCTGTGTAAGCAGTTTACCGAAGTAACCACTGTCTGCAGTTCCAAACTGAACAGCTGCATAACCCATACGTGATCCATAACTACCTGCCCAATATTCCTTAGTACCCGCCCCTTCTCCATAACCTGTAAGCCCTGCTATCGGAATAGGCTTGCCCTGACTGTCCACTACCATCATGTCTCCGTAAAGAAGCTGCATTATCTGGGAGGGTTTACCGCGGGCACCTGTCTTAAGCTGCATTATAAGAGAATTTGTCTTAGGGTCCATACCGGATATAACATCCTGTACCTTTTTCATTTCAGGGAGCATAAATTTAACAATGGCATCTCTCTTCTGAGTATCAGAGAGATTGGGGTTCTGTGTTATGCTGTCAACATATATCTTATGTTTATCCCGCATCTTTTTAAGCTCGGGACTAAGCTGGAAATCCTTGAGTGATACTGACCCGGTGCCTCCATAATAAGTAGCTGCGTCAGATGACACTTTACCTATATTCTGAAGTGAAGACACATAATCATCAGGGGACTCGTCAGCAATACGTGAGAGAAGTTTCAGAAGACCTTTCTGATCCAGTCTCTCCGTATCGTCTCTAAATTGTTCCGGCACAGCTGCCCTGAACAACAGTCTCCCTGGAGTAGTGACTTCATTCATACTATATACTTATTTATAAGGTGGTGGTTGTTCAAGACCTACCTGTTGGAAAGCACGCATAGCTGTTGCATCCGTCAGAGCTTTTTCCCTGTTGGCGCGCGCAGCATTAAGCATGTCGGTATACTCATTATTCTTACTTGCTAAATCCATATCTCTTCCCATACCTTTACCTATTTTTGCTCCTAGAAAAGTAGAACCTGTGATACCAAGGATTCGGGCAAGTGCACGATATTTCTTGGGCAGGAACTTAGATAAACTGTTTGAAACTTTAGCCCCTACGGGTAAAGCCGCGCCCCCACCTACAACACCTCCTACTGTTTCTGTAAGAGAAGCTCTCTTATTAATAAGAGCGGCACCCTTGCTGATTAAAGCTGCCTCTTTTGTCATCTTGGCATGATTTTTTTCATCTACCCGTTCTAGTATCATCTTTGTTCTTTTATCCATATTATTCTCCTCTGATCCTGCTGATAAGCTTACTCAGCCTTCTAGCCGGATCTTCTTTTCTTGTTGATGCTTTCTTCTGCATAGGTTTTTCAGTAACTGTTTTTTCAACTACAGGCTCCTCAACTACAGGCTCCTCAACAGCTGTTTTTATCTGCTGATCTCCTTCTTCCTGTACAGAGTCCGGACCTAGAACCTGCTGGGCTTCAGGTGACATACCTTCTTCCACTACAGATTGGGTAGTATCCGGATTTGCTTCTAATTTAGCAGCCATTTCACCAACCTGTTCTTCAAGTGCTGTGAGTCTGGCTTCTATATCTCCTCCTTGTTCTTGTGGCATAGGAGGGGCATCCATAGGGGCAGCAGGTGCTACTGGCATACCGCCACCTGTCATATCTTCCGCGGCTTTAGGCATAGGTGGTGCCATAGGAGGAGGAGGCGCAGGAGCCATTGCAGGATCCATAGGTGGTGCCCCACCAGCCATTGCAGGGTCCATTGGCGCTCCGCCTGGTGCTGCTCCCGGAGGAGGCATTTGTGCCATGAGTTCCTGAAGAATCTGTAACATTTGATCAGGTGGTATAACTTGTCCTGTCTCCATATCGATAGGGCCTCTCTGAGGGTCTACCTGTATACCGATTTGTTCTAGCATAGCCTGAACATTAGGGTCCATCAAAGCCTGTTGCATTTGTTGAAGCATTGCGGGATCCATTTGAGGAGGTGGTGCTCCGCCAGCCATTGCAGGGTCCATAGGAGGTGCCCCACCCATAGAAGGGTCCATAGGGGGAGGCGCTCCGCCAGCCATCGCAGGGTCCATTGGTGCTCCGCCAGCCATCGCAGGGTCCATTGGTGCTCCGCCAGCCATCGCAGGGTCCATAGGAGGCGCAGGTGGCTCAAAGGCCTCTTTATGTAATTCTGCTCTTTTTTCCATCGTCCTCAGTACATCTTTTAAATTAATACTCATGATTTCTCCTTTATTGTATCGGCTGTTCCTGAGCAGGTAACATTACCTCCTCCGCAGGCTCAGGTATCGGAGCTTCTTCTGCCGGAGCAGCTTCACTTCCGGGCACTGACCCAGGATCACCCATTGATTGTGTAAGAGCGTTAGCTAAAAAATTGACACGTTGATCATTCTCTACACTACTCTCTACTGTCATTTTAATTTCCTTGCCATCCATACCTTTGTCCTGGATAAGTATCTTATGCGTAGGTTCTCCTTCTTCCGGAACCTCTGGCATAGGAGCGCCTAAAGCAGGGTCTCCTGGTCTCTCAGGCATTCCTGTGGGACCTGCTTGTAATATAGCCTGTAAAGGGTTAGTTCCCAAATTCTCCGCAGATTCTTTATTCATATTAACTTTCCTTTTTTTATCACCCTTATTCGTCTGGTATAAACCTAAGCCCAATAGAGCTGTGGCTATACCCGCCGCGCCTAGCATCTTTCCTTTAGATCCTAAATAATTTTTAAGCGCACGTGAATATATACTATTGTTCAATATTTTCCTAGTACTGCGTAAATTTTTAAGCTCCTCTGCAGATCTTACTACTGATTTTGCTTTATCCGCATTTAGAATATTATCATCCAAGACATCTTTTATTATCTTTGTAGGATCATAATCAGATGTTCCCTTAAGTGTATGCATGCGCTGCACAATACCTTCATTCCAGTCCGCTATAGGGGCTATTCTATCTGCTATACCGTTGATATCCCCAGACTCTATGAGATCTACAAGTTTATTTGCAAACTTCTTTTTATCAGCGTCTCCTAAATAGTTTCTTACTTTTCTTACTATAGCACTTGTTTCGTCATCTAGTGCACCTGTATCTCCAGATACTATCTTACCAGCGGTATCAAAAATACCCCCAGCGCCCCCTTCTGGGAGGTCACTCATTTTTTCAATTATAGCAGATAACACATTTTTATCTTCTATATTAAATTCCTGCGCCAGCTCTTCCACGCCTATTTTAAGGGCTGCTTCATATGTTTTACCAGCTAGTGATCCTTTCTTGGGACGCTGAGACCACTTACCCCAATCCTTAGGCATAGAAATAGGAGAAGACATCAACGCAGCTTCTGCTGCTGCGGAAGCTCCACTACTCGCCAGATGCTTATCTGCCACATTTTGTAAACCTGTATATAACCCTATGGGCATTTTACCTAATGTTATTACATCCTCATCTCCTATAATCCTACGAGTCAAAGGGTCTTTTAGTGCGTCTCCGAACTGTCCTATAACAGCCACCTTATCCGAGACTCCTTGTAATCTAATCTGCTCAGCTATCTGCCTAGTCCTCTCTGCTACATAATCCCCTCTGGTTGATCCGCTGACTATAATTAATTTTTTATCCTTAACATCATCCAACTGCTTAATTAAGTTAGGGTCTTCTTTATAAAAATCTTTAATTTCATCAAATAATTTATCTTTATCTACTCCGGTTGAAGCATTATCAATAGCTGCTTCCATAACTGCTGGACCAAAGGAGTTTCCCAGATATTTAAGATCTACCTTATCCATAGCTTTTGGGTTGTGTTTCCTCATAAGCTGTACATATTCTTTTATATTAGGACCATATCCTAATATTTCTCTTTTTACATTACCGTATGTTCTGGGATCAGCTAATGAGGTAGCGCCTGCGTGTCTCATAGAACTAGGGGCTACATCAGTTTGGTATGACATAACAGATAAGGGCCTCGTCTTTTCTACAGAATTTGAAAATCTGGGCGTACTTACCTGATCTTCAGAAGGAATAGAAATCGCTCCGAATCCTGTATCTATAAGAATGTTAGGCTTAGATCTGGGTTTATTAAGTATACCGCCGGGTCCTCTAACAACATCATCGGAAACATTAAAAAACCGGGAATACCAAGGTGATATTTTTTTGTCTCCAAGTATCTCTTTTATAGCTTTTGCAGGATTTTTGTGTCCCGCTGTTATTTCAGGCCCTCCATATTTTCTAGAGCCTATACCATAAGTCATGGCTACGTCCCTAGGTGTAGATAAATGGCCAGCAGCATAAGCGGCTGGGGGTACCGCGGCTATATAGGGTAAAGACTCTTTAACATCTTCTTTAGTAATTTCTGCTTTTTTATCCATTTTAGATTTTTTTAAAATATCATATAAGGTCTTACCTCCGTACAAGCCTAAAGGTATACCTGCAGCTAACAAAGGGTATTTAATTTTTCTTATAGCATCTTTTATACCTGTAGCGTATCCTTTTCCCTGACCTATAACATTAATATTATTGCCTAACATGTTCATAGCTTTACCTACTTGTCTATGATCTTTTTTCCAGGCAGGCCCACCTAGTATCCCTTCTTTTATTCTTTTAATAAGCTCATTAACATAGTCTGGATCTTTAAGGCCTAGTTTATCCCCGTGTGTGGCTATATAATCAAGTCTTTTTTCTATACTGTCGGGGGAAGGCCCTATTAAATAATCTCTAACCTTGGTAGGTATATTAAGTTCTCCTGATAAATAGCTAAGATGATCAGCTATAGGTTTTTTTTCAGTGTTTCTTAACTGTAAAAAATTATCAGAAAAACGTTTGGAATGTTCTTTATGTAAAAATCCGTATTTACCTGGCTCATTGACCATATTAGTCAGGACACTGCGCATATCCTCAGGAGAGGTAGCCCCTTCCAACGCTTCTTTAGCAGCAGTATTATTAGGGAATAAGGGAGCGTTCAAATGTTCTGCTATGGTCTGTGCTATTGCGTGCCCTCTTAATGTGTTAACTGATGCTTCTGGATCAAGAAAAGCAAGCATATGATGTAGATAAGTACTATAATCTTTACCTAGATTTTTAGATTCCCTAGCGTAATCTGAATAAAGTTTAGAAGCTTCTCTAGGATTTATAATAGCTTGTTTTAGTCGGGGTGTAAAATTAGGAATGGTTTGTGCTGCCTCGGACATCTTAACACCCTGCGCGTAGCCTTTTCCTACAGGTACACCGAATAATTTGCTCTTAGAAACATTCAGCATGTCTTTATTATAAGTATCTATAATATTGTCTGCGTCTTTCATTTGCATAGAGAGAGCACCTGCAGCACCTTCTGTAGCGGAGTCTTTTCCGGCAAACAAGGTTCTTTGAAGTTGCTCTAATGACTCTCTAGACTTATTTACATTATTATCTAACTTGGAGATATCGTAAAAACCTTTACCGGCAACAGCTGAGGTACCTAAAGCTGCTAAAGGTAGCGAGAGGTCTTTTAATTTAGTATTTTTATCTTCTCTTTTATTCATTATATATCTCCTTTAATGTATACTCTGCTCTATTCATATCAGGCCCCTATTTTTGGGTTATTACTAGTCATAAGTTATTTTATATTTTTACGGCCCCAATCTTTTTCTGCTGTAGGTCCTTTGCTGTCTGTGGGGAAAGGCTTAAGAGTCTTCCCCACAATACGCCCTCCTATAAGACCTGTTAAAGGCATACCAAGTGCAGACCCTACATATGACCCAGAAGCAGTCCCTAGTTTTTTCTGCGCGTTTTTTAAAACATCTTTAAGCCGCTCTTTGTTGTTGCCGTACTTTTTCTTGTAATAAGAGTTGAGAAGACGCATCCCTCTCTCGGAAGCTGTGAACTCCTGAGGTAGCGCCAGGAACTTACCGGCTGCAGGTATGCCCCTTAAAAAACCATAAGCCCCAGGATTATTTCGTTTAGAAAAATCGTGAGCATGGCCTAACTCGTGGGCTAGTATATCAGGATCATTATTATAAAGAGTTACAGCGTGGGAAGCCGGATTATAATGATCTGCTCTCGTTAGAGCTGTCGTTGCTGCTGTCGTAGGCCAACGCAAAGTAGATAGAATTTTGGTCAAAGCACTTGTTCTGGGATTCTTCCAGGTACGGGTAAGATCGTCAATAGGTTTACCACCACCCAAGTTTAAACGTAGTTCCATACCATCATCAGTTTTATCTTTTACCATTTCAATAATCTTAACTAGATCTTTTTTGTTCGCTCCTGGCTTTAATGGCGCTGAGGTACCTAGAAGCGTTGTTTTTAATCCACCTAATCTTCCTATTGTACTTGAGACGGGTCGAGTGTACATAGGCTCTCTATCCTGAACTTCTACGGATTTTTTTGATAAATATCCCTGTATATATGCTAACTTGCTCATGTTCTTTGTATCCTTATAGGGGAGTCAACATCTATATCGCCTCTTCTGTATGCTAATATAGCATCTTTTTCGCTAGAAAACACTGCAGGTTTACCGGGTTTAGGATCTTTTGTTGCAAAATGTGCACCCATGGCATATTCCATATCAGGCTTCCATAAGAGATTGAAATCCCTGGCTCCTTTAAGATTTTTGCCAGGAGACATCTTAGCTCGGGCTTCCTCTACAGCTTCCTGTGATACAGGCACGTGCGCTACCATAGTGTCTCCATCAAAGTCCCCTGCTATCGGTCCCAGCAGGAAATTACTTACCTGAATATTATCGCCCTTGATAAGAAGGGGCTCCAGTGCCACCATGCTATACTTATGCATTGTAGGAGCACGGTTCATAATAACAGGACGTTCTTTTATAACTTTCCTCATTGATGTCTCGGCTCTGTCAGTTTTCTCGGCAACGGCTTTTACAGCCTCACCCGCCTTATAGCCTGACTTAACCATATCAGATATTATAAACTGCTCATAAAGTTTCCAGGCCATGTTAATAGGAATACCTACCTGATCAACTTTTATATTAGGATTAGGTGTTATTACACCTCTTCCCGATACATCCTGAGGCCCACCAATCATTCTACGCTGGAACTGTCCACGCTTAGGACTGCCTTTACCAAAGATACTTTTAAGTATGCCTCCGACATTTTTCTGCTGGAGTTCTTTATTAGAAGGATCAGCCAAGCCTGTTATAGCTTTAAAATCTTTATAAACGGAAGATCTCACCTGTCTAAGCATATCTTCCGGAAGTTCGTCTTTACCGTCGCGCAGATCGTCCCTAGAATTAACGAGCTCTCTATATAGAAAGTTCACATCAGCAACCATGTTCATATCATCAGCGATGGTTATAGGTCTGTATTTAGGGGGCAGTACAGGAATCTTTGTAATCATAAAGTCTTCCGGTTTTACCTTATTATCTTTCATACTCTGCAGAGCTCTAAGTCTTTTTACCGCCTTGTCTCTCCTGGACTGGACACCTGATCTTATATCTGTGAGGGCTGTAAGTATTTCCTGATTCATATTTACATCTTTAAGCATCTGCTCCATTGCTTCTCCACCGCGTTTCTTCTTGTATTCAGTATCTCCTGAAACAACAGAATCAAATTCTTTGGTAGTCATACCCAGAATACGTTTAACAGGCTCTTCCATAACAGGATTGAGTATAGGTTCATCGAGCTGGATATATCCGAACCTGTCTCCTTCAACACCCCCAGTAGCTCGCTCACTAAATAAACCTCCGGGTACGGGCAGGAGCGTCCTCGGATCATATGTTTCCCCGCTTTTTATCTCGTGCCCCTTAGTCAGCTTATCAATATCATCTGCTGTCATGGCAAAAATATGTTCCCCCTCCTGATCATCATAAAGATTAACACCGGCAGCCTTTATCTGGTCCTTGAATTTCTTGTATATAAACAGATCATCAGGAGCCTTAGGTGTACGGCCCATTTTAAGCTGACGCCAGTATTCATCATTCTTCTGCCCTTTTATGAGCTTCATATCTCTCAGTACTTCAGGAACACCGTAGGATACCATGGCAGCTACCTCCATACCTCCTATACGTTTACTCTCGCCTCCTGGTTGATTATCCTGGGAATAACTTCCCAGGGAACGCGCACTCTGTTTGTTTTCGCTCATATGCTGGAGTTTATAGAAATAAGAGTTGCCTACGAATACATCTTTTATGGTACGGCCTGTGACAGGGTCTTTAACATTCTCTGTGTCAGACATTCCGTTCTTTTTTAATTCGTGCTGTGCTTTTTCAATAAGTGATTCATCAGTGAAAGCATCAACAGCATATCTTTTACCTGTCTTGGCCGCTACTTTACCCAGAGCAGCTTCAGCTAACTGTGCTGAGTTGGTACGCGACACTATACCTAATGGATCCAGGATGATATCCAGAGCTCTGCCTTCGGAATCCTGGGGCATCTCGGAATCGGGGAGTATCTTGGAGATAACACCTTTATTACCATGACGCCCTGACAGCTTGTCCCCTACCTTGGCTTCTGAGGTACTTCTTACAAATACTCTGTAACCGTCTTTGGTCTGTGCTACATCTGTTACCACACCTTTTGAATGGTGATCCCACACAGAGGAGGCGTCAGAGTTCAATTTACGATTCAGGGTACCAGGAGTAGGAGGCCTGTTTTTAACGGCCAGTATAAGAGGATCTCCTGTCTCTACAATAGACCCAGGTTTTATTACACCATCATCATCAAATTTATCCAGGATAGTTTTCTTGTAAGCTCCGGGGAATATACTTACGAATTTTCTTTTGTTAACATCAATATTACTCTCCTGTCGGAACTTGGTAGTATACATATGTTCACTGGTGAGTTTCTTTGCTGCTGCTTCTGAAATAGCAATACCGTCTTCGTGAGAATTATGAACAATAAGACCCCCGTCTATCATAAATGTATCTAAAGGCCGCATATCCATATCATACACAATATCCCCTTTAGTACCTTCTATGGTATCCACGCTTTCTACGGTATCCCACCATATAGGGGCTCTCACTAGAGAAGCAAGGCACTCAGGGAGTTGGTCTATATAAGGAAGCAGAATATCTCTAGATACAATATTATTATCCGATACGACTCTTTTTCCTATAATCTTATTAACTATTTTTTTATGCTCAGCGAGCACAGGTATACGATCTTTAGACCAACGTTGCTTCTTATTTTTAAGTTTAATTAATCTATCATTTTTCCTCTTTGAACTAAGAGCTGGAAATTTTGCATAAGAATAGGCGAAAACTTTAATTCTGTACTCATCCTGCCATATAGTAGGATATCTCCGGTATGTGGCTCTAACACCCATAGACCCTAAAAGAAAACAAATACCTTTTGCCAGTTCTTCGGATCTGGTGGAGGCTGTCAGCTCTTTGGTCACTGTACCGTCTCCACACCAGTAACCATCTATAAACCCTTCTATAATATCCTTGTTTGTTAGTATCTCTGCGGGTATCTTTTTCCCGGTGCAGAGATAACCGCAATATTTCTTCAACCACTTAGCTAAGCAGGCCCTTGTAGTCAAAACACTGTTTCCATTACGGTGATGGTGCATATCGTGTTTATTATAAAAATATTCCAATTTATTATTAAGATCTCCCTCTTTTGGGTGTATCGCTATATTCACACACTTAGTAGGTTCTCCTACTGCATAGCCTTCCGCCACAAACATACCTAGAAACCAACCAAAATCTTTATCCAGCTCTGTACGGAAAGAGGCCCCTCTGCCTTTACCTTGTATAACCAGTTGTTTCTGTCCTGTTCCTTGTATGGCAGGCTGAGCTACCGGTAACATAGTCTTTCCGGCCACCATTTCTCTGGGAGTTATCTCAGCTATTTCACCCTCCTCGTTCATAGCCATAAAACTATGGTAATCTGTAGCTTTATAAACAGATCCGTCTATCGTTTTTACCTGAATAAGATCATCGTCTGATATGTGTGTGCTCTTCCCGTAAACAGGTAGATTCTCGACTTGTTTATTTTTGCAATCCAGTGCGGCTGCTTTTATATGTTTATTAGAGGGTATATCTTCTATGTTATTATAATGAGGTACGCCTTGTTCATCTACCCAGTAAACCATACTATCTTTGCTGACAGAGTAACCCTTCCATGGCATATAACCTACTCTAAGATTAAGTCCAATGGCTGCGTCGCCTTTATCCGTGGTATAGTTGGAAGTAGCCAGTGTCTGGCCCTTCTTTACCATATCCCCCGCCTTTACCTTAGGGTAACTGTTAGTGTACGTCTTACGGGCATGTGGGAAGTTATGATACATCTGATAGGACTTCTTGTTACCTTCTTTATCTTTTACAATGATTTCGTTTTTACCCACCTTCTCTACAATACCATATGAATCCGCGGTAGTGTGATAAGAAAGTTTACCCATAAGTTGATTGGTGTCTGAGCCATCATAAAGCTTATTAGTTACCAATGGTGTTTCCTTAGTGGTAAGAGGCAGAGCCTGTAAACTCATTTTACTACCCATGAGCAGACGCATACCTTTTACTCCGGAAAACTGTGAAACATTATTCGTCATAGTACTAAACATTCTTGAGGAATGGGGTATGACATAATCTATTTTATCTCTGGGAACATATTTCAGGCCCTGTGTTCCATGTAATACCGCTAACATTTTGGACTTGGTATCTTTCATAGTTTCAGGAAAAGCTACATTGGATTTAGCAGCTATACTTGCCGGAACGAACTCCTCTTTACGAGTTTTAGGGTTATACAGTTTCTGCCATAGCTGTCCATCAGAACTGAACCGGGCATCCCTAGCTAGGTAATTATCCACTCCTATTCGTAAACTCTCAGGAGATCTAATAGGATCTATATAACCTAGAAAAGAATTCTGTACTGCACGTGACTCATCCGGGATGGCATCCATACTCGTAATTCCGCCGGGGCCCAGTCTTGTTATTTTATGATTTAGATCATACTGCTCCAGAGGGTTGATACCTTCTATGAGCTGATTAAGCCCTGAGTCATTGAATGTGGCATTTATATGTTTATCAAATACTGCGTGAGGCACCGCGCCTTTAAGAGTTCCCTTATTGGTAATCTTCCACAACATGTTCCTGGCTAGATAACCAGGATCCTTGGCAATACGATCAGCTATAAAATCCTGAGCTCCGTAAACTTTCTGATACTCCAGTGAATCTCTGACATCTTCCTTATCTTCTCCTCTGGACATTCCTAAAAGTTTTGCGGATGAATGCAGAAGCATCTGGGGGTTGACGTTTCCGTAAGGCAGACCCAGTGTAGACTCAGTAGCACCTTCGTTGAGTCCCGAATTGAGGAACGCGTCGATCAGGGGCTGGTGCTCGTTTACTTCTTCAATTTGTTCAGGTTGTTCTAGCATGTTTTATTTATTCTTTTTGCTTTGTCAAATTATCATTTAAGTACTCTGTCCATCATTGTTTTCCTGTCCATCATTATTCTCCTGTTCTTCTTTATTGTATTTAGGTACAAAAATATCATAAGCACTATTAACAGCGCGTTTCTCGTTAACTACTTTATTCTTATTTAGTATATCCTCTCCCCACGTCTGTTTCAAGTCATCATCAGTAACTCCCATAGCCTTAAGAACAGGATAAGCCGGGACCTTTCTACCGCCGGCTCTGAAATCGAACTGGGCTGTCTGTGGATCAAACTGAAGTTTAAACTGTGTACCCGTGCCTTGTTTAACATTTACAAATGTCTCAAACTTACCATCATTGGTCTTACGGGAATAAGCGCCTGGTACCATACGCATCTGGTTTATCATTACTGATTCATTACCATTACGTACAAAAGTACCACGCTGTGTCAGATAGGGTACATTGGCTACCACTCTGCGTCCGCCTTTCTCCAGAACATTGCCTGTAACAGTATCTTTAAGAATGAATCTACCCTTAAGCTGTTTGGCCAGTGTACGTCCTCCAAGAATGGCGTCCTTTTGTTCTCTTAAAGTGAAAGGCTTGTCCAGATCATCATAGTCAATATCCTCCAGCTCCAGTGTATAGCGTTCGTTGCTTAAAGGGAAGCGCTGTTTAGCAGCTTCCTTAGCAGCATCGAAAACAAGCGAGCGCCTGCGATCGAAGTCATCAAACTGGATAAGTTCGTCGGTAGGTGCCGCTGTTATTTTCTCTATATATTTAGCTGGTGGCATATTATTTACCTATGTTAGCTATAGTGTCGGCCCATCCGCTTTCTCTGGAGTCTTTCAGATCCCACATCTGTTTACGAATAGCTTTAAGGTTACTTGATTTAGCAGGTGTGAGTTTTCCTTTTTCGTACAACTTATCAGAAGCGTTGACGTAGGAGCGTTGTGGTGCCATCATATTAGCCATGCCTTTCTTGAACTCAGCTTCTTCCTCAGGTGTCCTTTTTGGGGCAGGGGCTGGTCTTTGTTTAGCTCCACCTAAAGTTTCCATCCATTTATCATCCTCTCTTCTTTTAGTATTAAAAGCCGCCTGACGTCTGTCCATAAGACCTCCGTCCTTAAACTCGTCTTTAGAGTCTTTGGCGTGCATATTAACAACATCTGCGTGAGACATTGGTTTAGCGGGAGTGCCGCCAAGATATGATAACGCAACACCACCTGCAGGTACTTTACCAGTTTTAGGATCAGTATAATAAGGCGCGTTTGGTTTACCGATACCAGCTATCTTCTTATCAGCTTGTGTTCCTATTTGCTTCTGGATCTTCGGAGAATTTAGCTCATTACTATAATCTGTAACTGGCCCGGCTTGCTTACTCATGTAACCTTCTAAAAATGCTAACTTGTTCATATTATAACTCCTTTATTATTGATTGTATATCTGCGTCATCCATAGCCTGGGGTACTGGTACTGTTAAATTGGGTTTCTCTGCGGATTTACTCATGTAGCCTTCTAAAAATGCTAACTTGTTCATGTTAGACTCCTTTATTATTATTATTGTGTTAGATTATTATAAAGCATATTACCCAATACTAAAGGTGTGCCATATGCTGCTGTGGTTTTAAGACCACCTACACCCATATCTTTCAAGGCCCCGAAACCCTTATTACCTATCTGCTCTTTATCTAATAAACCTCCTTTAGGTGCGATTACTGCTCCTCCCTGTCCTTTTGTGTCTCTCAGTAGTTTACGTAATTCGGGTGATAGAAGATCACGGCTTACCGTACCTTTACTAGACTCCCCATTACCAAACATATGTTCATAACTATATCTGTTATTATCCACTTTTCCTACGTTTGTTCCTTTATAAGAAGCACGTAACTCTTCTTGGTTTCTGCCTAATTTTTTGGCAATGTTTTTTATATTAACCATATTGTCAAGCGATATCTGATCGTTAGCCTCTCCGAGTGCACCAACCCCCTTTTTGAACTGTTTGGCTTTAAATATATCCATCAAAGCCCCCATCCATTCTGCTTTAGCATCAGACGCCTTCTCCATATATCCTTCTAAAAATGCTAACTTGTTCATATTATAACTCCTTTATTATTGATTGTATATCTGCGTCATCCATATCTACTGTATCAGTCTGTACCGGTATAGCTTCCGGTGTTTTGGCTGGCGCTTTTCTTCCCTTCTCTCTTTTATATAATTCCATAGCAATAAGCTCTTCATCTGTAAAAGGAAGTTCTTTTATCGTAGGTGACACAAGACGTTCCCTATATAATCTGTCCAGCTTATTCAAGTATTCTTTATTCTGTTTTCTGTTAGGGTTATCTTCATCAGCGTAATTTTTACCTGTAAGAAACCCTGCGAGTCCCAAAGCCGAAGCGCCTGCTATAGCGGCGGGTGTTGATAGAGGGATATTAAAAGCTTTCTTATCTATCCCAGCTTCCCCTGCTCTAATTCTTAAGTCCTTTACAATCGCTTTCAGCTGATCTTCACTGGAGATTCCATAGGCATTTAATAGATCCTCACGGTAAGCGTCATTAACTGCGTCTCTCATTCCTCCTATCTCTCTGCGCTCCCCTTTAAGTGTATCTTCCTGTTTCTTGTCCTTGATAGCTGAATAAGTAAGATAGGCAGGCACAGAAGCGGCGGCGGCATACATCGGTATATCCAGAGCGGCTGAGTTCTTATAAATATTTTTATCTATTTCTGTTTCCTCTCCTGCTGAGGGTGACTCAATAGCCTGATACATTTTAATATTATTCTTAACTCTATCTGACTTATTTTCCTTAAATTCGTTGATTAGGATATCAGCAAGAACCCCTGATCCTACACCGGCACCAATACTAGAGACTATAGGTACTGTAGGGAATATCTCAGGTTTTTTTAAACTCATTCTTAAAAACCTATAGAATTTGTCCAGTAAATGCCCTTCTATGCTTTTTTTATCCATTTTTAATATCCTTTTTTATCTTAGGTTCTTTATATATAATATCAAACCATCTAAGAAGAACGCGCCATGATTTAAGATCACTGTCGTATATTTTCTCCTCGAATGATATATCATTAAGGCCGTCCGCTCTATCCTGGAAGATGCGGTTATATTCTTCCATGTCTTCTTTGTCGGTAAGATCAAACTGTTTTATATGAACTTTTCTACCAAGGACAGGTAAACAATCCTTGTCAACAGTGTAGGGCTTCCCTTCGTAAGGGAAACCTTTATACATCATTACCTTTTTCTTATTCTTGTCCACCTTCTGTTCCAGACCAGGCTGTACTTCTATTTCTTTCTTATCCTGCTCAGCCATATCCGCGTCAATAATTTTATCAAGGGGACTTCTAAAGTCTAATGGATTTTCCTGTCCCATTTAGAACCTCCTCTAATTTAGACAGTTTCTTCTTTTTATTTCTCTCTTCCAATATGTTTTTTAATTTCTCTCTTAGCAGATCAGCCTGGAAAGATTCGTACTTTCTGGCGGGTGGTGCTTTGGCATCACTGTAAAGTTTACCTGCTAGAGCCCCTACTAAAGGTGGTGCAATCATGTAAGCCGGTAGAGAAATAGCATCTATGGCTTTTTTCTCCATCATTTCATTTCCGAATTCTAATATTGTTTTCATGTTATTATTCCTGAGTTTAATACAATGCCTGCTATTCCCATAACATTCTTTAATTGTTCTTTGACCTGAGGTGGCTGTGCAAATACAGTGCCTAATACCGCCCCTAGTCTATTACCGCTTGAATAACCGAATCCAGCTCTTGTCAATCCTTTTATCAAACTCTCTGTTGATATAAGTCCTGCTCCTAATCCTCCGGAAGCTGTGTTAAGGCCGTTGTTTATAGCGCCGGCAACTTCCTGTCCCATAGCCTGCGCGTTTGAATCGATAAGTTTCATAGAGCTCGCTACAGGTATATCAGCAAACCCGTGAGTATAGAGAGGCCTCACATAAGGCATCTTTATATTCATTCCGTAGAATGCATCATTCTCTGCGTTAGCTCTTTTTTCAAGAAAGTCGTATATATACGACAATTCAGATGAGTATTTATTAAAGTCAGATATGCGTCTCTCTTTGAGACGTGATTCTTCCCTCATATTATCTACGGCACCTCCTCCTCCTATGGCGGCTGCTATAGCCCCTGATACCGCTCCCACCCCTTTATCGTAAGAAGATGTACCGCCCCATAGATCCTTACCCTCTTTCCAGCCATCCTTGATAGTGCCTGTATTATTGAGCAAGGGCAGAAGAGCTGCAGTAAGTCCTGTACCGATCCCCCACATATTTTTCTTTTTATCCCTCTCAGCCTGGAGCTGCACTCTGGTGGCATCTCTTTCCGCAGGATCCTGAATATTATCGATATATTTTTTCTGCCATGGGTTGTTAGACAATTTATCATATACATATCGTGAACCTAAATAACCCATGCCTCCCAAAATCAGAGACTGAATAACAGGAGAAGACAATAGACTTGTGTCTACTACTTCTTCTGCGTGTTTCAATAATTCCTGCTCAAGTTCTTTTCTCATTATATATCTCTTATTAAGGAGCTTTTATTTATTCTGCCTTCGGAACGGGGGTTGTTTTTTTCTCAGTTTCTTTCAGTGCGTCTTCTCTTGCTTTAGCTTCATCTCTTTGCCGTTTCTCCGCTGGTGTTTCTACTGGTTTTGCAGGTGTTTTATCTGCGCCCATAAGGTTCGTGAACCAACCTTCACCAACTCCGCCGAATGTGCCCTCATTAGCTAAATAGCCTGCCGCTCCCAGAGCTGCTGTGGAGAGATAAGGATGATTAGTAACCACATTACCACCACCGCCACCCATAGGTCCCATTTGATATCCGCCCATAGGTCCCATTTGATATCCGCCTCCGCCACCACCTGAGAACATATTATATAATATATAAGCAGCTGTTGCAGATTTTATAGGGTTATTACCCACCCAGTTCCACATATCCCCTATTCTCTTGCCCCAGTCACCTAGTGTTCTCTCTGTTCCCGGAGGAAGGGCTTTCTCATTCTTACTATTAGCTTCGTTAATGAACGACTGCTCCTTATATAGAGAATCTTGTAATTCTTTTCTGGTTTCTCTCAGCCTGTTTATCTGGTCCAGAACGCCTGGTTGATCTTTACGGTTACTCATAGAATCTATTGCACTATTTACTTCCTCTAGTGACGTAAGAACCTGCATTACCTTTTTATCATTACCATGTCCCATGGGGGAGGCTGTTTGGTCTACTATATCCTGAAAGTCCTTCTCACGTTTACTTACTCTTTTATTCACCTCGTAAATGCCAGGTTCATGATTACCTTGCTCGTAATCATCCCTATATAGACTATTAAGTCTGTCTACTTTGTTTACATACTGTTGACTATTTTCTTTATTTCCGAATCCTAAAGCATTCGATTTAGCCCACCAATAACGGAGTAGAGAATCGTCTTTTGTATCCTGTCTATCTGTTCCCAGATTCTGTGAAACCAATCTTCTCCTGACAATCTCATCCTGATCTTTTTTAAGAGCCGCGTCAACTATAGGATCCTTCCATTCGCCTGTCTGGTAGATATTTTTCTTATCTGCTTTTAATTTGGCTATCCTGTCCTTGAAATATTTTATATTCTTTTCCCCACGCTGCTGTCTATTAGGATCAACACCACCTTTTTTACTTGCAAATTTCTGGGCATTCTTTAATCCTTCCTCATAATTAGACAACGTTGTTTTATATTTATCATCCCCTTTTTGTTGTAAGGATTTGGCTTTGGCCTCAGCAGGATTCATGGGCGTTAACAGTTTGTCTGCCTCATAAGCTACGTCCTGCTCTTCGGGCGTGTAAACAGGTTTAGGGGCTACACTGTCTATTAGGTCCATTTCCTCACTGTGGGACATCCCTGTTTTGCTCCTGTCTTCCGGAAGAAGCTTAGCGCCTATTGGTGAGACAACAGCAGCAGACTTCAACATATTCGCAGCTACTTTCTGCATATAAAATTCTTGCATATCTATCATTATAAAACTCCTAAAATATTTATATTAAAATAACACTTAAAACGCCGTGATTCAACTACTGGGCAGCTCCCGGAAGAGGTATTTGTCCAGCTCTTGTCATATTAAGTCCGTTCTGTGCTGCAGCTGTTTCCAGTTTCTGCAGTTTCTGCTTAACAAGCGCATGCAATGTTTCATCAGTTTTACCAAGCTGGATAAGAGTGGACTTCCTTGTGGAAGGATCCATCTGCATAATTTCCTGAGCCTGTTGCTCAGCCTGCATATCCATATCATCCAGAGTAGCATCACCACCCGGTCCTGGCAAAGGCCCACCTCCGGGTGCCGGGGCACCACCGCCTCCGCCCTGCATCATAGATGGATCACCCGGTGCACCCCCGCCCTGTGCCAGAGGTGTATCCATAGCACCTTGCATTTCACCCGCAAGAGCTGCATCTCTCTGTGACTCCATCATCTTATTATCAAACATCTGCTGTTCGTCTATTATACGATCGATCTCATCCTCGTAATCAATACCGAAAGGACTAAGAGCTGTTTTATTGGATACTTTGTTGGAAGACAGCATCTGAAGTTTTACTTCCTTAGTCTTCTCATCTTCAAACACAGAGGACCGGATATATTTAATTCTGACATTTTCCCACATCTTTTTCTCACTCAACTCATTACTTACCCATATGAGAAAGTCTTCCAGCTGATTGAAAAATACACCATGCTGACGCTCGAATATACGAAGTCCTATAGGCGGTCCGGCAGCCTGTAGATTAGATACGAAGAATTCCTGAGGTATGCCCAGTGTATTAAATAATGTCTCCAGAGTATATTTAAGAAGGTCTACCGGTGCTAGTTGCTTAGCTTCGCCCCCTACAGCCTGATAAGTGACAGGGTAGGGTATAGAGTGGATAATAGTGGGATTCGCTCTCTGTGCCGCTATCATGCTCTCCACAGAGCGCATGAACTGTCCGGCATCAATATCAAGCAAAGGATCATTCTCAGGTCCGCCTTTGGAAGGTGACAGAAATCTGAAAGGAATAAGATAGTCGATGAGGATAGCCTCGTTGTATCGTTTGAGAAGATTAAGCATAACAACCTGATCAAAAGCAGCTAGAAATGGAGGTATTCCCCATCCTTTTAGTTTACCTTTGAGGGATGAGATACCTTCGTACTTCATATGCTTTAGACGATTATTCTCAAATTTAATGCGTTTATTTTTAATAACACTTTGTATAATCTTCCAGGGAGTGTTCTCCATATAAATTTTATCACCGCGCTTAATAGCCCCCAGAACATCACCGTTCGGGGTATAGAAATATTGGCAGTCCTCAGTCATCTGGTTATACTCAATGTGTATATCCCTGGGGTTCCATCGTAGAATTTTATAGCTCTCTTCTCTGCGTTTAGTATCACGGCGCTTGAACACAACATGTTTTTTACAGGAGAGGCATACTCCCTTGAACGATCCTCTGGTGTCGAAAGTATAATCAACACGACTTATAGGAAAGGCTGCATGACATTTAGGACAATGTAATATACGGTCAAAAGGCACGTGAAACGAAAGGAAACAGTTACCGTATATGAAGATATCTTTACCTACATCATAAGATGTTTTCATTATACCCAGATCTTCTTTCAGGTAATCTTTATATTTTTTCTTTATTTCGTGACCTTTCACACCGGACACTTCAATATCCACCAGGAAATAGCTGATAATTTTATTAATGGCCTGGGAATATTCACCGCATTTATTCCACATCCATTCTCCCCAGTCGAACAATTCATTGACAGTGGAAGGTAAGGGTAATCTTGAATATGATGACAAAGCGTTTATTGACTTGCTCTTAGTATCACTGAAATTATCATGAGAGTTATTCTGCATTAAAGCTCCTTTTTATACAGTGTTATGTCTGCATCCTCCGCAACCAGCCCACTGAAATACACTAAACCGGATAATTAATAAGATACTACTCCGTAGGGATAAAATCCAGTGATTAATAAAAAAAGCCGCCCGAAGGCGGCAGGGAAATGAGAGGAGGTCTCAATTATATACGTGTCAGGCTGTTAAAATATTACTCAACCCCCAGTACCTGTCTCCTTTAGTACCTTGTCATACTTGGCCCAGCCCTTTACAGGAATCTTATGCAGCTCAGGCGTATGTCCCACTGCTGGATTTTTTTTATCAGCAGAAGCCTCTTTCTGCATAACATATTCCATACTGTTAAAAGTGTAGCCGTCTAGAAAAGCAATCTTATTCATTCTATTCTCCTATTAATAATAATACTGTTGTTTTTACTTTTTGACTTTTCATATTAAATGTTATTCCCGGAGAAATAACTCTGTAAACTTTATCTTCTATTTTAAGATCAAAAGGTTCGTCTGATTCAGGCGGTGAATATGAAAACTCAGATTTTATATCTTCCACGAGTATAATATATATCTCATTAAGGTATACATCAAGATAAACCATATTAATTTTTCCGAAAGACCCAGCGAAAGTAACCTTAGCAGCGGGTTTTCTGGATTCCTCTCTAACCACAGGCTGTTCTACTGCTTTCTTGCTTTTCCTTCCTGTCTTCTTGGTTACTACTTCTTCCTCTTCTTCTTCTTTGTCTACTTTCAGGCTTATAGGTTTCTGCGGTTTCTTCTCAGCTATCTTAACGAATGATCCACCGGAAGGTTCAAAAACCTCCGCACCCACCGGACGCATAGGATTGACTTCTTTATGTCGTCTTCTCTCTATTTCGTCATCATCATCGTCATCATCATCGTCCAGGCCGCTGGTGTATCTTTTGACAACCACCTTAGTTTCCGCTTCTTCCTCGTCTGTCTGATCATCCAGAGTTATGAACTCCTCACTATAAATAGCGTCTCCTGCCATAGTATACCTCCGCGTTAACTATGTTATTAATTTCCGTAATTATATCCTGCCATATATCCGCCACCCTTGATTGCCTGCCTGGCCATAGCAGGGGAATAACTGTTATCAGGCCCATAATAATTAAGCGCCGCCGTTCCTTTGTTACCAGCGTCCATTAAACCTTTATTGTTAGTTATTAACCCTCCGAGAGTCAGAGCTAAGGGAGACATACGTATCATAGATACAGCGTCCATAGGGTCAGCCCACTGGTAAAATTTATGTCCTTCGGGGGAATGTAGGGCGTCGTATGCTGGTATTATATCATTAGCAGGTCCTTTTCCTGTAAGTATTTTTTTATAAGCCTTGTCGCCTTCTATCATTTTAAAACCGCCGGTACCTTTACCGAGTACACCTTCTATAGCACCTGAAGCTACGTGGCGCTGATTACGTATTGTTTTAATTTTATCTGTCCATATCTTCTTCATAGCCTTAAGTTCTTCAGGGGATTTAAACCATGTAGATGGACTTAGGGCTAGTTTCCTGCCTTGTCCCAACTTCTTTCCCGCTCCTACAAGTCCTGGAATATCTTTGGATCTCACGGTGGCTTTACCCGCCTGCCAGAAAGCATTAGGTACTTTGCTGAGTGTCCCTGCTTTTCTAGCTTTATTTACGAAAGAGAACAGTTTGGGTAACTTTTTTGCTACACCTACACCTGGGAGTATGCCCAGTGTGTCAAAAGCCATAGCAGGAAGCCTCTTAGCAGCACCCCCTATATTACCATGGAGCACATCACCAGCACCCCCTATAACATTCTTACCCAGATCATATGCACTCCACGCACTGAAAGGAATAGCAGCGGCTGCGGCTAATGCAGACAGCATACCCACAAGTGCCTGCTTCTCCATATAGGAAAGCTTCTCCATCTCAGCCTGTTTATTCATACCATCTTCAGATATATATGAAGAAATCTTATCCATACCCAGGTCTATGAATTCCTCGTAGGATTCACTGCCTGCCTGTATAAGTTCGGCTACTGTTACGCCGTTGGATTCAGCGGCCTGTTTAATTATATCAGGAACAAAATCCTGCCGCATCTGACTTATTATATCTTTATTCATATTTATTATCACCTAAAGTTAATCTAATCTTATCAGCTTGGAACTCTTTACCCTTCAGCATTCTCTCCAGAGCTTTATATTTTTCCAGTTTAGAACCTTTCTTAAGATAAGCCACAGAAACATGAGGGTTATAATCTTTAAATGTCTTTCCAGGAATACCTATCTCCTTTTCGATCTGCTTATGTATTCTTTGCAGATCCTCGCTGTCCACATCAAACTTGAGTACATCACTATCTGGGTTTTGGAACATATTAAGACCCCCCAGTTTTATCCGGGCGCCCCTGGGAAGCTTTAATAACTGAGATACTTTATCTTCAGGGAGCTCTTTGTCAAGACCGAAAGCAACAGTTATATGAGGATCTCTTTCTATGCCGTCTTCGGCCAGATCGTCAGGACGTATGTAACGGTGGAGCAATCTCAGACGTGCTCTGAGCTCCGGCGGTACATTAACACCCAACCACCCTTCGTGAGTGGTTCCTGATGCCAGTTTAATAAGCATTTCGACTAAACGCATATCAGTCCCCTGTTCTGGAATCCGTCATAGTTTCAGGTACATCATCTTTGGAAGCGCTTGTTATAGCCGCTGCTAAAGTCTGCTGCTTAGTAGGTTTATCTGCGTAAACAGAATTAACCTTAGGTTTGTCGGGAGCATTCTCTACAGTTTTCTCTTTCTCAGTCTTACCTGCGTATACCCCATAATCTCCTTCAAGTATTCCGGAAACGGCGTCGTCTGCGTTCTCTTCCGCAGGTACTACAAAATCTTCTTCAGACAGCTTAAGTAGATACCCTTCTAAAAAGGCAATCTTATTCATATTATCTCCCGTTCATGGCTAATGCGTTATTTTTTGCTTCATTCTTCTGTGACTGTACAACAGAGTTATCTTTAACACGCTGTTTTGCATATTTATCAGACTCCGCTATAGGTCTGTTTTTTCTGGCACTGGTTACTGCATTGCCTCTAAGGACACCTGGGCTATGAGCACCTGTAGGGTTCCAACCGTTTATCGCCACTGCCTGTTTACTGGCAGGTAATCCCATTTTGCCTGCATTCAGATTACTTTTCATTTGCTGGGTTTTCTGGTTGGAGGCTATACGTCTGTTGTTCATACCTTCTTCTTCTCCCAGCATTGATTTATAATTACTTGAAGGTCTAGGCATAGCTCCGTTATTCAGGATGTCAGTTACACGATCATCGACACCTTGGAGACGTTTGTTTTCCGCCCTCAGCTGTTCAATGGTCTTGTTCTGCCCTTTACCTATAGCCTGATTTCTCTGCTGGGCTATACTGGCGCTTTGTTCAGGTGTAATAGTAGCGTTCCTATTAACTACAGTATTATCGCCTGCTACCTGAGGTGCTGGTTCGTTTATTTTATTCTTAGCTCTCCAGTCGGCCATCTGCTGTACACCCTCTGATTCTAAGCGGGCGTCTCTCTTAGCTGCGTGTTGTGCTATCTTATTAGAATCGTATGCTCGTTTACCTTCCACCCATTCTTTATAACCGCGCTGTCCCGCCATCATAGGAGGTGTGTTTGTTTCGTATATCGAATTACCTTGTGCTATCTGGTTATGTTCTCCAGGTGTCATTTCTCTAGCAGGTCCCTCAGGCAGGGGTATAGTAGGAATACTTATAGCATCATTGGATGTTATTGTTCTACCTGGTGTGACGTCATTACCAGTAGCATTATCAGTCATAGAAAGTCCCAGATCTGCGTTAGCTCCTGTGTCTACAATTTGGGGAGCTGTTGGTTGTGTCCCTACTTCGCTACTGGAAGGTGAAGCTATTTCGTCAGGTTTGGTACCTGCCTGTGCGTTAGGATCATAAGCTACGCTCTGCTCTGCTTTCGCTCGGGCGTCAAGAGATACCGGATTCATAGTACCGTAAGTCATGCCGTCATTAATATCAGTATTCTCATTGATATATTTCTCAGGGGTAGCTGCTACCTGTTGCCCTGGTTCTATACCTCTTACAAAGTCTCCCCAACCATTAGGATCATCATTCTGCTGAGTAG
>Ga0136555_1000068_pt1 | contig 37910 bp, 34 predicted proteins | sample AntRauTorckE5432_FD_104927 | JGI IMG/M metagenome (GOLD analysis project Ga0136555, IMG submission 104927) | Saline lake microbial communities from Rauer Islands, Antarctica - Metagenome Torckler E5 #432 | ecosystem: Environmental > Aquatic > Non-marine Saline and Alkaline > Saline | place...
AGTTCCTTCGCAAGACTAAATCCTATGGTTAGGATTTAGTCTCCCTACAATACTAAGACTGAGATGCTGTTTTAGGGCTTGTCAAAGTTGTCATCCCTTCTCGGAAGATTGGCTCTGGGCGACTTGGTGAGAACCAGACTTCCGAGGTTTGAGCCTCGACCAAAAAAAAAATAAAATCTGAGGCAGCCCAAAGTCGATTTGGCACACGTAACCCCCAAAAAAATCTTGTCGGGGTTATGTTTCGCCGCGCCGCCATCGTGACACCAGCCCAGATCACGATGCTGACAAATAAAAAAAGGGACGCTTAAAGAGCGCTGTGCTGCGCTTTGAGCTCATTTTACAGCCAATTGTTTTTTTTTGACTGCCCTTCACCCCCCCCTCTTTTTTTTTCTCTCGACTCAGCCTCATGGAGCCCAAGCACATTATGCCCGACACCTGGCGCCGCAACCTCGACGAAGTGGAAGCCGAGCGCTCCCAACTGCGCCAGCGCCGCGATCGGCTTGGAAACAGGGGTGCACACCGCCATCCCAACGTGTTTGCCCTTTGGTTGCTGCAGATTTCCGACGACGAGTTTGCCTGCGAGGTCAGGAAGCAGCGTGGCGCCTTTGGGCGTCGCACGCTGGCCTGCCTAAAGCGCAACCGGCTGCTGTACCGCGACCCCCGCAAGCGCATGAAGACACTGGTGGCCAAGAAGCACACGTCGCTGCCTGGCAGCGTGGAGCGTGCTCTGGACGACATTGTCTTTCCCGAGTTTCCTCTGGTGTGGCACAACCTACCCGAGGCCAGGCCCCGCAGCTACTAGAGCAGCGCCGCCGGCTTTGGTTTTTTGAACTGATTTTAAATTCAATCACTGCATCCATTTTTTCAACGTTCATTGCCGCTTGCATCAGTCATGACCAGCCCTGCCCGCCCCGCCTACCACTACACGATTGCTCGTCGCCACAGCACTGGCCCGAGCATGCTGCTTAGCAGCCCAATGCCACTGGGACTGTGCCGCGACGGGTGCTGGACAGTGTCGTCACTTCGGTGCTGGACGGCCGAGCACCCCGTGACCCTGACGCGCGAGTGCGGACTGGCGCTGTCGGAGGGCCTGCGGTGGTACGAGCTCACTCGCGCCGGCGACCGCCTCGGCGCCAAGAGTGTGCTGGACTCGTTGGTCCGACTGTGCGTGGCAAGCATCGAGCCCCAGCCGCTCACCAGCGTGCAAGAGCCCGGTGTGGCCAACAAGATTACCAACCCTCTGCGCGTGCTTGTGTGTGCTGGCATGCTAGCTTTGACAGAGCGAGTGGCGAAGGCGATGTGTGAAACGCCGTTGCCCTAGACTGCTTGCTTGGTTGGTTTGATTGAACGAATTACAGCAGTGCACACGGTAGCAGTGTCAGACTAAGCTTGGTGGACCGGCTGGCCCCGGAAAACGGGCGCATGCGACGCGACAGCACAATGCCGGCAATGCGCCGACCGGTCTTGGAGTGGGTCAGCTGCACCCGGCGGCGCTCGGGCATGCTGCGGTTGACGTAGTTGTATTCAGAGGGGGTGTGAGCGGTCAGGGTGACGGCGTAGCGGCCGTAGCGCTTGCGAAACAGGACGGTGAGCGGCATGCCACCGCGAGAAGAAAAATCACTTGATGACGACGCGCAGACGACCGTAGGCAGGTGCCGACTCTAGTGTCCGGCCCACGAGGTGCAGCGCCATGTACTCGCGTTTGTACTCTGCATGGGCTGCGCGCAGGTAAGGACGCTCGGCCAACAGCTGGGGCCACGTTCGCAGCACCCAGGGCACAAAGACACGTGGGTTGGAGTCGCGGCCCAGGTCGCGGTTGGTGCCGCTCTGGATGGCCGCCTGTTCTTCGACCGTAGGAAAGTCCATGTAGACCATGGACCCGGCCATGACGGGTCGGGCGTTGTACGTGTGTACGTTGGTGGTGCCGCCGTGCGTGATGGTCAGAAAGCCCTTGACGTTGCCGCCCGTGTAGGTTGTTTTGGTGATGGTGCTGATGACGGGTGTGTTGGTAATGGCCACACCGGCAAACGCAAAGCGCGACACGTTGACGGGCTCGTCGCGCACCGCGTCCCAGTCTTGCAGCATGGCGTACCAGCGGTCGGGGCCAGCGTAGCCTCGGCCAGTGGCCCGGGCAAACCATCCGGGCTTGTCGGGCACGATTTGCGTGTGGTGCACCGACATCTGAAAGGGCGAAAAGCCAGTGCCGGTGACGTCGGCTGCCGCAAAGTCGGCGGGCAGCGCAAACTCGGTCTGGCTGAGGTCGGCCACGGCCACGGGCTTGACCGAGTCGGTCATGACGGCGTCGTGAGCGCAGTCAAAGGCCACAATCAGTCCGGGAAAGACGACCGAGTTGGCCTGCATGGGCAGGTGACCGCGCGCAAACGCGTTGGTGGCCGGAATGTCGGCGGCCTTGAGGGCCAGCGCGCCCGGTTCGAGGATCTTGCGGTAGCTGGGCATGGTCGCTACCTCGGCGTCGGCTCGGGCCCGAGTAGAGATGCCCGGCACAATCATGTCTTGGGTGGGCCCATACTCGTCGGCCGGCTGAGCCGACATGTTGGTGTTGTACACGGTGGCCATGGCGCTGCTGGACGACGGGCGGGGAGCAAGGCTTAATTTTTTTTTTGGAAAGGCTCGCTGCTGGACAGACAGACGAGCGCAGGCACACGAAAAAGAGATGCCCAGCTTTTACGCCGAGACTAGACCGGCTGGGCCCACGGGTTTACCCACCAGCACCTGCAGGGCCTCGTACGGGGCAGCATCGCGCAGGTTGAAGCCAAAGTACATGTAGTCGTGCACAACCGCTGGCATGAGGCCCGATGCGCGGCCGTGACGGCGCACGTACTGGTCTTGGGTCACGGGCACCCACGGCAGGAACGGCAACGGACGCCGCGCAGCCTCGCCCAGCAAGTCGCGGCGGGCCATGGGATCGTAGCGGCCCATCTTGAGGTGCTGGATTTCAGCGTCGGTTGGGTAGTCGAGCCAGAGCGGGACATAGGCGGGAATGCCCTCGTGGTTGTTGTTGAGCACGGGCGTCTTGCCGCGGATGGAGATGGTGGGCAGCTTGAGCGCCTGCTGGTAGACAAGACCCGAGGTAGTGCCGCGAGCAGCGTGCGTGACGTAGGGTGTGGTCAGCACGCCAGCAGCGCGAACACGAAACGCTCTGTCCTCCTGGCCGGCCTGCAGCTCGTTGCGCCGCAGTCCCACGTTGGCCGTGTACATGTTGTAGCGCGTGGGGTGCCACTCGAACCAGTTGTAGTCGGGAAACCCGCCCAGGTCGACCGTCTTGCCCAGCAGACGCACGTCGGAAACAATCTTGGGGTGCGGCTCGACGCTGCTGGCGCCCCCCAGGCACACAAGACACACGGGCAGCATTTCGTAGCCCTCGCTGGCGTTTTTAGCGCGCGGAACCACCACCAAGCACCCGTTGATGCCGCGCGGATTGGCAGCCCCGGGCCCGGCCCCTGCTGCCGGCGCGACTCCAGGTCCGGTGTACCGTTCTGCGTAGGTGCCAGCTCCGGCGCCCGGAGCCAGCAGGTCCAGCTCGGCTTTGTACTCTATCGCGGCCAGTTCAAACTCGTCGGCGCGCTGCGGGTCGTTTTCCGAGTACACTTGGGTCGACAGCGTGTGGATGCCCTGCATGTCGTGCTGCTGCACGCTGTTGCGAGTGCCCTGCATCATCATGGCCATGGCGAACGGTGCGATAGCAAAGTGCTTTGCTGTGCATGGAGCGGTTTAATTTGGCAGCGCTTTAGCTTTTTGCCTCAGGCCGAAGGACCGTCGAGAGCTTGCTCCTGCAGACGCTGGACCCGGGCTGCCTTGAGCCCTGTCTTGAAGTGCCGCGCGATGCGCTTGGCCAGCTGGCGCGGCGCGCTGCCGACCGTCTTGTGCCGGCGCTCGCGGAACCACTCTTTGCCGTACGAGACGATGCGTCGCCGCGAGTCGCCGCGCTTGTAGTTGATGTTGGTGGCCACCGCTGGCTCATCTGGATCGAGCGGTTCAGCAGGGCGTTGCTCTTGCCATCGCTCGTAGGTGCGCGCCACGCTGTAGGCGCGGGCCACCAGGTCGAGGATCTGCACCGTGCCGGGCATGGTGAACTTGCCCGTCAGGAACTGCAGCCGCTGACTGCGGCGGCTCAAGCGGCGAGCAGCCGGGTAGCGGTCCATGCCCAGCTGGCTGGCCGACTTCCAGTCGTAGAGCATGGCGTCGAGCTCTCGCTTCTTCAGCCGCTCGGTGGAAAAGCAGCCGCCCGGCACGGTGTTTTGCAGCTGCGTGAGGCCAATGCCGGCCGACGGCGCGCATCCCAGGCTGCGCTGCACGGCCAGCGAGTTGGCGTAGAAGGCCGGCATTCGGATGCGCGCGGCGCTGAGCGTGCTGCTGCCCTTTTGCGACGTGGCGCGCTGGCCCGAGTTGTTGAACTGCATCGTGTTGTCGGGCCCAAAGAGGTGCGACTGGTGCTCGGTGGGAAAGCTGAAGCAGCTCTGGTGGCGCGTGCGATCCAGGCCCATGAGGCGCACGCGGTACGCGCGCAGGTCCACCAGGTGCGTCTTGAAGGGAAACAGCTCGAGGTCCAGGGACCGCGGACCCATCCACTGGATGATGTTGCCCAGATCGGGCTTGTCGCCGTTGGCAACCAGCGCTCGCAGCAGCCGCAGCAGCGTCTTGGACGACGCACGGCCCAGATCCTTGGGGATGCGCTTGATGTGCCGCTGGCTCCAGTCGACGGGGGCCAAGCGGCACCATGGCTGTCGTCGCAGGGCAGATGGCATTGTGCTGCGCGGGCCAGGGAAAATGAAGGTATCGCAGCAAGGGGGTTGGTTTGTTTGTAGAATTGCAGAATTGCAGGTGGTTCAGTTCAGTTCAAAAAAAAAGCAAGCTTGCAAGCCTGCTTAGCACGTAACAGCGCGCTTGGCAGGCGGGTACGCATCGTCATCGTCATCGTCGTCGTCGTCGTCGTCGTCGCTGCGATAGACAGCTGCAGGCCGGCGCTTCGTCTGGGTGCGTCGGTCCTGCTGCATCTTTTGCAGGGCTTTTTGGAACGCAGACAGCGCTTGCACTTTTGCAGCTGGCGGTCTGGCCTGCAGCGTCATGGACGCAATGCTCGCTGGCAACGGGACGGGCTGGGTGCGCGCAACACTCTTGAGGGCCGCAAGCCGAACCCGTCTGACTCGCTCTTCGTGCGAGACAAAGGGAATCACTTGCAGGCGATTCGTGTTTTCGTCTTGTGCCACGCTGCCAGTGCTGCTGGCACCGCTGTCGCTGCAAGAGCCGTCGCAGTCGGAAGGCACGGTGTGCACCTCGCGGGTCATGACAACGTCAGGCTCACTGTCCGACGCGTCCGGTTCGGGGTCCTCGGGTGAAAACCGCCGAGCGTCGTACACTTCTTGGAGTGCTCGAGCTCTGCTGGCAGAGCGCGATGCCGGTGCCAACTTTGGTGACTGCGGCACAGCCCACTTGAAAGGAGTGGGTGGCGTGGTGGGTGGAGTGTGGCCGGTTGGAACTCGGTCAATCTTCCGGGCAAAGTGAAGTCGCTTGTCGGCAGCGCGTGCGCGTCGGTTCTCTCGGCGCCACGGCGAAGCGGTTCGGTGTAACTTGGCCAGGCGGCCATAGGCCACGCTGGCGTCCGAGTCGCTGTCGTCGGCCGCGTCGCGGTTGTAGACAATGTGCTTGCTGTGCCGCGCGGATCGATCGCCTGCCTCGCTGTCGCTGGAAACGACGTAGCCGTCAATTGTGGTGTGGCGAGCAAATTCTGAGCGCTTGTGTCTCTTGCGCGGAAGACCGCTCGAAGGTTCAAGGCTCACGCGTTCGAGCTTAGCGCCAACACGCGCCAGCATCGAGTCGATTCTCACTTCGACCTTTCGATCGGCTTCTTTGCGCTTGGCAGACTGGGCTGTTAGCCGCTTGGACAGCTCGACGCTGCTGCGCACGAGCTCTCTGATTTTGGCGATGTCCCGACCTTGCTCTGGTGAGCCTGGCAGGACCACTCGCCTTGCCGGCTCTTCGTCGGACGAATCCATGATACAGCGGAACGAGAAAAAAAAATAGACCGGGTGGTGGTGTGTGTGTCCGAGCAACAAGCAACCAAGGACGCCCGGAAAAGGGAGAGTGAACTGTACAAAAACCCCAGTGGGAGAGAGGTGTCAATTTGCAGCGTTTACACGCCTTTGTAATACCGCGTCACGGCCACAACCACTCGAAACACATGGGCGGTCAAGACTAGCACGAGCGCGGCCGAGAGGCCCGTGAACAGCAGCCACTGGCTGCCGATTTCCAGCACCCGGTTGCTGGTGCCGGGCGGTGCAGGGAGCGTGGGGTCCAGGCTTGGGGTCGGCGACGTGTCGGCAGCAGAGGTGGCCATGGCGATGCGGTAAAGAAAATGTCGCCAAACTCGGCCCAGGCGCCGTACAGAGCAAACAGTTGCCGTCTTGCAGCCATGCCGCCACCCTCGCACTTTGGCGCCCGCGCCGCCGAGCTAGACCCCACCCTTGGCGTGCGCCTCACGGCTCACGCAGATGGCTACCGAGCCGTGCTGCCGGTCGCCCACGCGCGCCGCCTCGAGACGTTTTGGAACGAGTCGGCCATTACCGTGGCGTGCTGCCGGTACCTGCACGGCTGGGTGATGCGCGAGTTTGCGCCGTGCCGCAACGCCGACACGCTGGCCTTTTGCCACCAGTTTGTGGCGCAGTCTCTGCTCTATGGCGTTGTGGCCGTCGACGTCAAACACACGCCCATGCGCGTGGTGCCTGTTCCGGTCGTGGAAATCGAGGTTGTGCGCGACGAAAAGCGTGGCACGTCCAAGCTGGAGGCGTACCTGCGCCACTCGGAATCGCTGGGCCGGGCGATGCGCGACGAGCTGGCCCGGCCCCTGGAAGTGTCGGTGCTCAGCATGCCCGACGTGGACCGACTGCGCTTTCGGCCGTTGCTGGGCAGTGCTCTGGGCCTGCACGCCACCGTGCGCGTGTCGCGCCTGCTGCAGACGCAGATCCACCACCGCAACGCCACGCGGCAAAACTACTTTGTTCGGCCACAAGGCGAAGACGCGTTTCTGCGCCAGCGCACCCTGGCCCACGAGGCGCTGGCGCAGGTCATGTGGGGCCAGCAAGAGGCCACAGACCTTGACGCCCAGATGGCGGGCGCCGTGTTTACCAACGCTGAAGACCTGTCGGCAGCCGTGGGCGGCCGCTCGGCGCAGCGCGTCAACCACCAGCAAAAGCAGTTTGGCAGCGCCTTTGACGTGATGCAGTGCACGACGCTGCGCGAAGACATTCCGCGCTTTGGCGACTTTAATGCCATGGCGCCACTCGACACGGGCACGCGCCTCGAGGTTTTGCCCGTCACCACCTACGCCCCGGGTCTTGAATCGCTGGCCGATCGGCACGAGCTGCAAATCTGCGCGTGCTTGGGCGTTAGCCTAGAGGAAGTGCGCGGCGCGTCCGTCAGCCGCCTGAGCCCATACGCCCAGACGCTTGTGCTGCACCTGGTCGAGCTGCTCAGCGCCGCGTCCCCCGTCGGCCTGAAAAGAAAGTCGGCGCGCGAGGCGTGCGGCGTGGCCAGCGTAGGCCTCGACAACCCCAAGGACATATTTGCGGCCGTGGGCATTGGCCTCATTAGCTACGAGCGCGGCCGCCAGCTGCTAGGCGAGGAGGCCGACGCGGGGCTGCCCACTCCTGCTATCGAGCAGCTGCCTGGCATGCGGCTGCCAGCCGGCGGCAGCAGCGGCGGCAGCAGCGGCGGCAGCAGCAGTAACAAGAGTGGATCGGTGGCGCCAGCCGCCAAGCGAGTGAAAAAGGCTGGCGATAGCAGCTCGATTACGGCGTGAATAAGGCACGGCAGGCGAGTGCAAAAAATTAAATTTCAGTGTGGTTCGAGCAGGCAACAGCAGCAGAGCGCACGCTAGCCCACAGAGCTCGAGCCGGGGCCAAGGCAGCTGCAGCCATGGTTTCGGTGCCCGGCGAAAGCATTGCGGCAAAGCACATGGTAAACACAAGCCCGGCAACCGACGTCGCGACAACAATGGCCAGCGACAGCACCAAAAGCCTGACCGCCAGCAGCGCGACGGACATGGCAGTCTGCTCGCGTGAGAAATGCCAGTGCAATTTGGGTTATAGATTAGAGGAGGGAGGGGGGGGAGAGATGGGCGTGTTTTTGAGCCACTCAAGCAGCGTCGTCCAGCGGCAGGACCTCTGGGATCAGCGAGCACACCACCCGTCCCTTGGCGTCGAGCGCGTTGTAAAAATGATTCATGTCACCGCCCATGGCTCGCGACCACTGGTAGCAATGGCCCGACAAGACAATGCCGTACGCAATGCGGTCGAGGTAGACGGCAACTTGGTCGTGCGTGCCCTGTAACCGGATTGCGTAGGGAGTCAGGCTTTGCGCTGCCAGGCTGACGACAAGCCATAGGCCCAGACTGTCTTTGGGAATGGCCGCCAGCCGGACTTGCTGCGATGCCAGCAGCAGCTCGTCCGACAGCATTGCTGGGTCCACCCCCATGAGGCTTAGCTGACAATCTGCTGGACAGGACTTGATCCAAGCAATCTCGGCGTCGTTGTTGCTTTCAAAGGCGCTCGTCAGGCGATGAGCCATCCACAGACCCAGAACGCGCAGGGCCCAAGGCACCCAATCATCAAGCTGCAAGCCGTCTGCAGCCAGCGCGTCTTGCACCCACGGCTGTCGCAGCTGCTGGCAGTAGGCCTCAACCTTGACTTGAATATCCAGAAACGCTGCACCAACAACCGGGCTCATGACGGGTGTTTAAAAGGTTGGCAAGCCGCGAAAAAACGAGACAAGGGAAATGAAGAGAAAACACGATTGAAACCGAGCTGTGCGATTCGATTCGAATTTCCCTTCTTTTCGCAAAGCGAGCGCCCTTTCAACCAGAGCCTTGGAGCAACGGAAGAATAAGCGAGCTCTGGCAGCCAGGCATGTGCCAGCGCACCAAGGCCTTGCCAACAACGCAGATGCGCGTGTAGGCCAGAAACTCTCGCAGCGTTCCGCACGACGTCTCTTTGGCGTACTCCATCTCGGCCCGCCAGCTGCCCAGGTCGTGCACTCCCATATGGGGTAGGTGGAGTACCAGGCCGGGCAGCGTGGCGACCGCCAGCCAAGCCCAGAGCGGTAAAAGCGTGCGGATCGAGCGCACCTCGAGCGATTTAGACACACCCATGGCCATCTTGAGCTGCCCAGCGGCAAGGTACTCGCTCCAAGGCGTCTCCAGGTCAAGCGCCAAGTGAATTGGCTTGGCCCACAGGTCCGCAAGGTAGGTCCAGGCCTCGATGGGCTGGGGCACCCGGCCGTTGAGCAGATGGCACAGACTGGTCCACAGAGTCATGGCCTCGGAAAAGCGCTTCTGGCGCTGCACCAACGGCATGGCGCGCCACTTTGCCAGCTCATGCAGCGCCTCGAGGCGAAACGGCTCTTGCAGCAAACGGCAGGCCATGTCTACTGCGTCTTCTTGCGGGTGCGCACTCGCGGCCGCAGGTTGTGGCCGCACGGCCGGCGCATCATTTCCCTCCACAGCATGGCGGCGTTCCATTCTGCAAGCACCACCCGAAAAGTGATTGACGCGTTGAATAACTGGAATCACGACGACGACAGCAGCGATGCCCACAACACCAAAAACAAAACGCTGCCGCTGCTAGACGAGGCGTCGATCCGGCAGCTCGATGCGGCCATTGCCGACCCCGAGGCCCATCTGCCAGCCCTTGTACTAGCGTACGGCGTGGACGATGCAACCGCAGACATGGCCGCCGCCATCACCGCTGCCCTACCTGTCCACACGGTGGTACAACCCAAGCTGCCAATGGGCACGGGATCGTGCGGAAATCCCGATGGAGCCGAGCCGCTGTTTCTCGTTGCTTCCAAGACCGACTGGGCCTGGCTGCGGCTAGTGTGCCTGCGGCGCAAGCTCAGTGCTTCGCAAACGGTCGATGAGCCTCCCAACGGCTGGGGTGAAGCGGCTGTGGACATTGCGTCCGAAGCCAACTTGGACGGCCACGAGTTTCGGCGGCTGTGGGAAGCGCTGTATTTAACCGTGGGCGAGCGCCTGCAGGCGTCAAACCCCGACACCAGCGTCCAAAACATGGCCATGCGGCTGGCCTCGCACCGGGGCGACAAGGTGTTTCCGCGCTACCGCACCGAGCCCACCTACGACGACGCCGCCAACGAGTTTGTTTACTCTCGCGAGGAAAGCCCGCGCAACCACGCTTTGGGCCGCTGGCGCAAGCGCGTTACTCGCATCGCCTGCTACATGTGGGTGCCGCGCCTCAAGCACATTCGAGTGCTGACGGAAACCGAGGTATGCGCCGACAGCCTCTGCATGCAGCACGCCAAGGTGGCCACGCTGCTGGTTGCCGGTCCGCACCTGGCCCTCTACGGAATACCGCCGCTGGCCGCCACCCCCGAGCTAACGCTGCTCGGGCCCATGCGCTCGGCGCGCGAAGCGTTTGCGTGGGCTGCGCAGTGGTCGGTCGATGGCTGAGTGTGCTGTGTGTATGCGTGTGCCAAGCCAATTAAAGGTCAGTGTCTGAATTGGCATCGCCTCAAACAAACGCAAACACGTTGGTCTCGCCCAGCGGCTCGTCGTCGCTGCTCTCGGCGTCGCTACCGCCAGGCGGTGTGCCCACAGTCAGGTCGAGGTCTAGCGCAACCCGTGTTCCCGACACGGCAGCCACTGGGGTTGCCGCCAGATGCTCAAAGTGGCGCACGTCGGCCGGGGCCAGTGGGCTGCTGGGTTGGCTGCCAGGGTGGTTGTGGTCTTTGATGCGGGGCTGCACGCTAGTCAGGTCGTTGCGCTCAAACTCGGCCAGCCGCTCGCTGTAAAACCCAGCGGCCTGCGTGCTGCGGTCGACTCGCACGTAGCCAAAGTTGCCGTCGCTGCCGTTGGCCGCCCGCTGCGCCATCTGCGCCTCGACGGGCCGAAAACGCTCGCGGGCCTCGCGCATCAGTGTCAGAGGCGCCGTGTCAAGCGACGCGTGCCATCCTTCGTGGCCTGCAAACAAGCGCGCCGTGCGTGTCTCGCACAGCAGCCGCTCGGGATCGCGCACCAGTTCAAAGAGCCGCTGGCTGTGAGGGGGCACGGCATAGCTGGCCGGGCGGCTCCAGTCGAGGGGGTCGCGGGCGCGCACGGTGACAATCGACACGGCGTCGCTCACCAGGTTCTCAAACGCCTCCTTCTTGCTGGCCAGCATGCCCACCACGCTGCCGCACAAGCTGGCGTAGAGGACGGCCATAATGACGGGCTTGATGCGCACCATAGGACGGCCTGTGGTCATGGAGAGGGCGTTGGGGTCGTCGGAAAAGCCCATGCCCGGGAGCGTCAGCAGTCGCGCAGAGGCGAGGCATCGCTGAACGTCCTGGTCGGTAACGGCAATGCCGTAGCGTCGGTTGCAGCCCGCGCGGATCTCGTTGAGGCTGATCTCGAGCGGCGGCAGGTTGCTTAGCACGGCCATGGCGCCAGGGTCGAGAGCAGCGTGGCGCACGCGCGCAAAGCTAATCTGGTGCGTGCCCAGCGCTCGGACGGGCAGCAGCGTCATGGCTTCGGGCCGCTTTCTGTCCAACTCGGCCATGACCTTGAGCACGTTTCGCAGCTGCTTGCCCGCGGCGTCGCTGCCCGGAAACACGTGCAGCGGCAGAGTGCCCAGTCCAAACGTGCACAGCTCTCCAATGGCCGTGCGATCGCGACTGGCCGCGCCCGTGCGGCTGCGCAGCGAATCGCGCAGCGCTTGCATCAGCTCCCACGTCAGCTCCAAACGCATCGATCCAGCCTCGCCAGTACCGTCGCGCACACAGACGGTGGCAGGGTCAAGCTGCATCCGCCGCAGCACTTCGATCAGCCAGTCGCGGCTCAGACCGGGGGTGCGAGCCAACAGCTCGGACACGCGCACGGCCGTGGTTGCCAGGACCAGCGTGCTCCACAGGGCCGGCACGGCCTCGGGCTGCAGCTCGACTTGATCAAGAAACGTCTTGTCGCACAATAGAAACGCCACGCGCCACGACGACAGCTCAAAGCCCGTGGTGCACGTCACCTCGGCATCGACGCCCGGCGAATGCAGCCAGGCTTCCAGCGCCTGGCACTGGCGGCTCTTGACAACCATGGGGCGAAACGGGTCGATCGGCACATCAACCCCGAGCCGGCGCAGGTACGGTCGAACCACTTCGTCGGGATCGTGCTTGACGCAGACAGCTAGCGGGCTCTGCTCGACCACAGGGAGAGGGCGGGCTTGCAGGCATTCGAGCGCCACGGCGTGGTCGCGACAGAGCTCGTCCAGGCTGTTCTTGGGGTTGCGCGGGCACACGGTGCGGGTAGAGTGCAGCAGCTCGCACAAGATGGCCCGGTGCTGCACTGTGTAGCTGTGGGCAATGGTCGACGGTCGCAGCACCAGCACGCGCTGTGGAATAGGGCGGCCCGAGTTAGGCCGATCATTCCTAGGAGCCCCGTAGTCGTCGCCGTAGTCGTCGTTGTCAGTGGTAGATGACGCGGCAACCCGCGAGTGCGCGCGGGTAACACCGACAGTGCGAATGGCGTGGCACAGGGCCAAGGGCCACGCCGTGTCGCCCAGTGGTCCCACGGCCCGCTCCCAGCTCTCGCTGCCCATCTCGGTTCGCAGGGTGGCCTCGTCCACATCGACGCTCGAGACGACGCCCGTGAGCTTTTCGTTGATCAGGCTGAGCGAGTGGCCCGGCTCGCGCACTGCGCACAGGATGCGGTCCAGCACCGACTCACCCGCCAGCGTCTCAAGGTACTGGTCCAGAACACTAAACACGGCGCCCGCCTGCACTCGGTGGTGAAACGCCTGAGCGTACGCAGCGACCACATACGTGACTGCCTCGGCACTCGTGGTCTCCAAGTCGATAATGCCCTGGTCCAGCGCCAAGCGCAGCCCCACGTGCACCGACGTGCTCCAGGTCATCTGGTGTGTAGCCATGGTCATGTTGGACCGCACGCGGTTGTCAACGTTAAAGTGCGAGCGCGAAAACGTCCGATGGGCCCACGCGTCGGTCGCCTCGTGCAGAAGCGCGCCCACCCACATGTCGATGGCGCTGGCCATGGGCAGCACGTCGTGATCAAAGGCACCGCCCAGCAGCTGCGCAATGGCCTGGCCCACGTGAAACAGCATCTTGACGGCCTCGGCGTGGTTCCTGGCATGCTTGAAAACCCGGTTCCACTGCGTCAGCAGACCGTGGCTGCCCAGCAGCTGCGTGTACATGCGCGACCAGACGGCCTTGTCGGGAATCAGGCCGGCGTAGTTGAGCGAGCAACTAAACACGTTGCTGGCCGGGCCCTTGCGCTTGCTGGCGCCATCGTCGCTCGTGGCAGTGTTGTCAAACACCGCCGCTCGGGTCGGGTTCACCTCGATGCCTTCAAACACGCTGTTCATGCTGTGTCGCAGGTCGGTGCTGTTCATGCTGGGCGCCGACACGGGCACCATGACCCCAGCCGGCATCTCGGGAATCGTGGCCACTGCTCCAGGCTGGCACTGCAGCAGATCGTTCATGCCTTGCGGAGTGAACCGGCGCGTGAGCATGCGCTGCAGGTGGCCCACAATGGCGTCGTTGGTGCCCTTGCCCGACGCCTGCGAGCCAGCCTTGTTGCCATGCAGCGGCACCTTGCCGTTGAGCCGCGAGTCGACGCTCAAAAATCCCATCAGCAGCGTAACGGGCGCGTCGTAGCTGTAGCCCGTGCTGGTGTGGGGCTTGATCTCGAGAAAGATGGCCTGGCCCACCAGCTCGCAAACCTCGTGCATGCTCAGGCCAGCCAGAACGCTGCTAAGCGACTTGGTGCGGGTAGCCAAATCGCGCAGCGCTGCCCATTGCTCGTGCAGATTGTCCGACACGCAGATGTACGAGCGGTTGGCCACGGCATAGTCGCGCGCTGCGCACAGGTAGTCGGTCAGCACCCGCACGCCGTGGATGGTGGCCAGTGACGGCACAGTGCCTGGCGGAAAGTGCGTCAAGCGCGACGCAAACTCGGCGTGCTGGTTGCCCGTCTCGGGCCGCGAAGCCAGCACACCGCGGCGCAGCACCGGGTGCTCCACCACGGCCGTCAGCATCTCTTGCATCTCCGTGACAATCTCGCCCTTGACACGCTCAAGCTGGGCCTCGTCCATGCCAGGCCCAGCCTTGAGAGGCGGCGGGCCAAAGCCCAAATCGACCGAGTACGAAGGGTCCATGCCATGCAGCAGCAAGCTCCAGAAGAAGGTGCCAGGGTCGGGCAGCGAAACTCGCGGCACTGGCGCCAAGGCTTCGGTCAGCGTGGCGCTGTTGCGTCGAAACACCTCGGTCTCGGGCTCGGGCTCCATCAGCAGTGACACGTCACCGCTGCTGCTCTCGGCCACGGCGCTCGCCGTCTTGCCTTGGCACCACGCGTCAATCACCCCCGAGCGCTGCTGCAGCAGCTGGCGCAGCGCCAAGGGGTAGGCCTTGGTGTTGACGGCGTTGGCCACGTAGGGCAGGTTGGCCTGCAGCGTCGAAAGACGAAGGCCTCGGCTGTTGTTGGGCAGCAGGGCCAAGACGCTGTTTTGATAGTAGCCCGCCACGCGCGCCAAAATAAACACGTCTTGCATCGGCAGCGACTGCATGCCCACGGGTGCCAGCTCGTACCACTCGGTCAAGTACTGCTGCGCCAAGTCGCGACCCCAGTGCTGCAGCAGCGTCTGGGTGAGCGCCTCCCAGCGAAACCAGTAAGAGGGTGGCTGGTCGTCGCCCGGGCACTGCGGCGCCAGCACGACCATGACGTCGGTCACCACTCGCAACAGAGGCGCAGACTGCCCTCCAGCCCGCGTGTCGCCGCTCAGTGCCACTGCGGCCATCCGGGCTGGATCCACCACTCTGCCAATGCTGTCGTCGATCTGGGCCACCTGCTGAGCCAGGTTGCCCCGCGGCACGCGGCCCACTCGTTCATCGGCGCCAATAGGGTTTTGCCGGCGCCGGTCGACCGTGTTGTTGAGGAACTGGGCCGCCACCGACACGTAGTGGTCAAACTGCTGGCGAAAGTCGACGGCGGTAAAGATGCCGTACGCCTTGGGCTTCTTGGCGGCGCCCTTCTTGCTCTTCTTCTTCTTCTTCTTCTTACCGCTGGCAGCAGCAGCGTCTGCCACACCATCCTCGTCGTCGCTGCTAATGCACAGGTCGTCGGCCAACACGTCCATCAGCCCGTTGGGGTCGTCGTCGTCGTCGTCGTCGTCGTCCCCAGCTGCCGGACCGTTGCCAGCCGCCTCGGCGGCCATGTGCTGCGCTTCGGCCGACGACACAATGTGCAGGCGGTTCTTGATGCTGTGCACGCGGTACGGTTCTGCCAAGACGCTGTTGGCCACCACCAAAAGAGCGTACCCCGTCGTGTTGCCACTGTCGTCGTAGTGCTGGGCGCCGCTCCAGCGGTGCTTGGTTAGACGCACTGTAACAGGGCGCAGCATGTGGCCAATGGCGCTGGTCAGCAGCAGGTGGCGGGCCAGCAAAAACAGCTGCAGCACCCGCCCGGCACCCGAGTTGGAGACGCAGCCTTGCTCTAGGTCAATGTACTTGTCCACCGGCAGCACCATGCCCAAGCACGTTTCCTCGCAGATGCTGGGCAAACTGAGGTCGTCGTCGGCTCCCGAAGCCGATGCCTCCTCGCCAGCCTGCAACCAGGCATTGAGGCTGGCCTGGCCAAGGGGCACAGCCTCGCACGGTGTCACGCTAGCGCCTTGGGAGTTGACAAGAAGCGCGGCAATGTCAAAAGGCTGCACGCCCTCGGCCCAGTAGCGGTGGAGCGTGACGAGCGGCATGGCCCAAGTCTCCTTTAAAACAGGGAAAAAAATGAAGGCTTCCAGCTCCAAAAACCCCCCTTTGCACCCATGGCAACTGCAGCGCTGACAGTGTCATTTTTCTCAGACCATGGCCCATCTTCCGGCCGCCGTGGTGCAGACGGCCTTTGGCAACCTGGCCGCGCTAGCACCACCCGGGTCGTTTCAGGGTTTGATCACGCAAGAGCAGACCAACATGACCAACGCGCTTCTACCCAGCACCCCCGCAGACCGAGAAGCAGCCGAAGACCAGCTGCACCAAGAGTGCGTCGACTGGCAACAGCGCAAAGCCGCAGGAATCGAGGTGGTGCCGCTGTTTGAAGAGCGGGTTTGCTGGCTGGCTTTGGCCCTGCGCCTGCGCCGGGGTACAGAGCTGGCCCACCCCAACATGATTCTCAACCTGGACGACCCCAACGCTGCGCACGCGGTCAGCACGCAGCCCACCTTGGCCAACGACGACGACAAGCAGCAGATGGTGCTCTGCCCGGCCGTGCTAGAGTCGCTCGGCCTTCTGCCCAACGAGATTGTCCTCGAGTCCCGCACACTGCGGATGCTGCTCGACGCCGTCGAGAGCGGCGCTCGGGCCACCGACGACGGGTACGCGCACGCCGACGCCATGCCGCACAACTGGGGATTTCAGCGCCTCGTGTGGGACCCGGCGCGCATGCGGCTGCTGGGGTACAACGCCATGCTCTTTGACGCCAAGCACCAGCGCCGCGCCGTGCCCGACGCAGGCCCGGACTGGCGCTGCTGCCGTCGCGACCAAGGACTGGCGCGCGATATGGAAGTGGCATGGCGGGTGGCCGCCACCTGGGCCACGGCAGCCGCCGAGTACGACCGCCAGCCCGCACTACAAGCCGAGCGGTCGCTGCTCTACACGCAGTATTGGCACGCTTGCACCCAGCGCCTGGCCGTAGCGGCCCACGCCTTGGACGCCGCTGCGACAGTTGTTATTAACCTAGGTGCTTTTTCCGACCCCACAGCTGCCCCAATCAACCTCCAGGCTGTGCACGCAACCCTCGACCTTCGCAGCGCGACCTCCCTGGCTGCTCCTCGCTTTCTCTAGCCCACTTCATCGCAACGATGCAGCTGTTTCAGCGCGGCAGCGGCGACACGGACGCCGACTTTGAAAAGGCGTCGGGCGTGACGCAGGAAATCCGCCTCTTTGACGGCCTTGCTCAGACCATCCCCAACCAGCGCGCTCGCCATGTGTTTCGCTCCATGGTTCACAGCCAAACTGCCAAGCGCGTCGTGGTGCTTTTTAACATGGCTGCGCTGATCCTGATCATGTACCTCTTTGTGGAGTCGACCGTGTTCCAGAGCAAGCGCGTCATTGGCTACAGACACCTCGACACGGCTGTTCGCAGCTTGGCGGACGACGATTTCTTCCCGCTGGTGGCTCTTCACTGCAGCCGAGAGGAAGACTTCACGCTCCGCCCTGCCACTGTAGGTGGCCCGCTGGTGGACCCGCCACCTGGCATGGTGGCCGAGGTGATGCGCGAGTTTTACAACTACGCCAACAACCACCACGACAAGCGCTTTGCCGACGTGCTCATGGCAATTGACATTGCCGGCGCGGTGGCCGCCTTTGCCGCCGCGGTCTCGACGCTTCTGCACTGGCTGTACCAAGTGGGCGCCGACGTTCAACACCATCGCGTCGGTCGCCACACTGCCATCAACCACACACTGTCGATGGCCTCGCACCTGCTGATAGCCACGCTCTTTGTCAAGGTGGTTTTGACGGCGATTGAGCAGCACTCGTTTCGCAACGTGGTGGGCCGCTGCAAAGGGATGTCGGAGTTTCTGGTCACGCAAGCCGTCGTGGCCACGGGCTTTGAGTACCACACCGACATGCACCACGCGTTCTACGAGGACAAGATCGACAGGCAGCTCGACACCATTGCCTGGGTGGCGTTTGGCATCTACGTTGCCATGCACTACGCCGTGCTGTCGCTGGTCAAGAACGCCTCGATCGAGGCTGCCTTGGCGGTTGCTGGCGTTATGCACACCACCCACATGATCACCGACGCAGAGGCCACTCGCATCGATCAGATGGGCGAAGGCATGATGGACGACGGCAAGACAATCGCCACCACCACCATGGGTCGCACTCGTCGACCACGATCGGCGCACCACCGGCTGTAGGCGGGGCTAGCGGCAACAACAAAAAAAAACAGAGTTTGGTGTGACTGTGGTGTCTTTTTGCGTACGTGGCTGTTGGGTAGTTCGAATTGAAGCAGTGTCAAGACATCACACGCACAGCCTCTCAATACACGGGCAAGCGCAGTCCAGCACAGACCTTGGCCAGCAGCTCGGCGTGGTCGGCGTACAGCTCCATGCCGGCCGTGACTGGGACCCACGCCACCTCGCCAGCGTCGTCGCCCGCGTGCAGCGGAATCTGGCCAAAGAGCTCGTTGCCCGTGGGGTCGTGAAAGTGCACAGCCGTCGTCTCGATCCACGCGTTGTCCGTGTTGCGATGGTCGTCCATGTAGCCCGCGTAGACGACCTGGCCATGCACGGCAAAGATGTTGGCCAGCGCCTTCTTGGCGCCCTTCGAGAGCCCCTCGAGGCTGTTGAGCGCCTCTTCGCCAAACTCCTTCTCGAGCGTGCGGCCCACCGTGTCGCCGTTCTCCACCATGCCGCCCGGCAGCGCCCACTCGCCCGTGTCCTTGCGCCGAATGAGCACGACTTCGAGCACCAGCACGCCGTCGTCGTTCACCAGCGAGCGCGTCACGATGGGGTCGGCCGCGTGGTTGGGTCCAAACTTGCCCATCAGACCTCGGCCGCGCAGCCCTGTACGACCGCGAGGGTTCATTGGCATGCCGCTGGCGGCCAGCTCGTACGGGCCCTCCAGCGACACGCGGTTGATGGGCTTGGCGCCCGTCGTGTCAATCGCGTTGAACTTGATGCGGCCAGCTACGAGGTCGGACGCGCGGTCGGCCCAGCAAGGCTCGGCCGCCACCGATGCGTCTACGTAGAAGGGAGGACTGTAGTCGGCAAAAGGTACTGACCACGGCACCAGCTCGTCCAGTACAGTTTGGCGCTTGACCTCGGAGGCACTGCCAGGGTACGCGGGGCTGCGGGCTTTGACGTGGAGCTTGAGCATGTTTGACGATGAATCAAGAAGAAGAAAATGCCAGGCTTTAAATTGTGAAACCGCACTAGCACGATTCACAGCAAAACCGTGTTGCGCAGCGCTACGACGGCGTGGCGAGGAGCCGCGACAGGCGCGGTCTGGCGGAGGCGGTGCATGAGAAGTTGGGCCTGCTGGAACACACCGTAGTACTCGGGCGTGTTGCAAAAGATCTTGCGCTCGAGCGTGGCCTTGACGCACCAGTTGGCCGACTGCACCCACACCGTGCGCATCTCGCAGCCCAGTGTAGTTCCAGCGGCCGCCGGAGGGCCATCGGCTCGGTCTGTTATGGTTACCGTCCAGTAGCCGCGCGTCGCAACGAAAAGCTCGACGCTGACCACGAGCGCCACCGCTTGCGCGCTGTGTTTTAGAGCAGAGGTATCCCCGCAGCCAGTAGCCGCAAAGAGCCTGGCGTCCAGCAGCAGCGAGGGCCCCCCTTGCAGCGGCCCGTCGAAGCGCCAAAACTCATCTTGGCAGCACGCTTTCAGGGCCCGGGCAATGGCGCTCCGGTACCAGGCCTGGATTTGAACGAGCGACAGCACGCGCGAGAGCTCAGAGGCCATGAGGCACGGAAATGAATTTTCAAGCCAACCGTTTCACCCACACACACGCCTAGCGCGCCTCGTCTGGCCGAGACAGCAAGCTCTGGCTGCGGGCTTGCGCTGCCTTGCGCAGCAGCTCCTTCACGGTAGTCTTGCTGCCTGATTTCTGCAAGAGCTGCCGATAGTGATCCGTCCAGTGCTGCCAGTCCAGGGGCAGCAGACCGTTGTGCAGCAGCGGTGCCAGCCACAGCAGCCGCTGCAAAGGAACGCGCTGCAAGCAGCACACAATCAGACTGGGCCATCGCATCAACAGCCGGTTCACAGCCAGAGGGTACAAGGGAGTGCGCTTGCTCGCCACCAGCGCCATGTCGCCCAGCACCAGGTGCGTCCATGGCTGGTCCAGCACAGTGTCGTCCAGCGCCACCGACGAGAGCTGCACACGGCCCGGGCAAGCCTCCATCAAACCGACCCAGTCGTCACTCGGCTTTTTCAGAGCAACGTCGCCCAGCAGCACCAGCACACGGTGGCTGGCGTTGGCACCCAGCACGCGTTTGATCCGGCTCACCATGTCGACTCGGTCGGTCGCGGCTGCTCGACGGGCGGCGGCCAGCTTTGGGACAATCGGGCTGGCGGCCAGCATGTCTTCCGGAAACACGTCAGTAAACGCCGCGCGCTTCAGGTCGTACGTCAGAGTGGTGTCGCGGGCCTGGGCACCCAGACCTAGCGCCACCAGCCTCAGCAGAGCACTCGTCACTGCCAGCGTCATTGTCCCGCGCTCAATCGCGTGCGTCCACAGCACCGACGCTCGTGCACACAATACTCGGCAAGACTTGTTGTTGATGGGCGGAATCCAGCTCTCCAGGTAGACGACGAGCGCCGCCGTGGGCGCCCGGACCAACGGCACGTCGGTGCTGCAGCGGTACTGGCCTGGAACCACAAAAAAATCGCTGGTCCGACCGGCCACTGGGCTGCTCAGATCAACGCCTGTTCGAATAGTGCGCGCGGGCAGGCAGCCTGGCGTGGCGAGAGCCGGCAAAAAAGAAATGGCCTGCGCCAGCTCGACCGCGGCCAGCGGGCCCATCAGACCGACGCGATCCGGGTCGCCCAGCACCACCCGCGCCCGGCACAGGCTGGCCCAGCAGCAACCGGCTGCGACGGCCTGTAAGCGCCGATCGGTGTCAACGCCCATGGCTGCCAAAAATACACCGCCACCCTGTCGAGCGTGCCAGCCGCCGATCCCCTGCACGGCAACCACTCCCACCGGCGCACCGTCTAGGCTGCTGGCGGAGCGGTGAACGCCAAACTGCTGCTCGGCGTGGTCCATGGTAGCGCACAGCAGCACATCAGCGGTAACAGGCCCGGGCAGCGGCAGATAGTCAACGGGCATGTCACAGTCAATCAGACGACAGGCCAGCTCGGGCGGTGCAACAGCGTCAACAGCCAGCGTCATGGTGGTGCGCAGGCACGTGGCAAGGGGCGTATGCTGCTCCCACACCAGCACGTTGAGATGCACACCGGGTGTCGATAGTAGGTCCTGCCACGCCGACCATCGAACGGCACCCGTGCTGTGGCTCGACCCCAGCATGTCGCGGGCCTCGGGCCGGCTCACAAACGAGAGCCACGCCTCGGTGGTAATGGTGGACGGCAGACTGGACACGGCCTCGGGCGCAACGCCAGCATGGACGTGCCGGCGAGTGCTGAGGACGGCCGTTGCCAGGGGCACAAAGCATGTGCTGGCGCGCTTGGTGCAACGTTGGCGGTTCACTCGCGACATGCTTAAAGGGCTGCGGCCAGCGTAGCACCGGCAAACAGTCGAAAAAATGCCATTTTGCCAGCACCGCCGCAGCATTTGCCTTTTCTGCACTGTCTTTCTGCCATGGCACCGCATCTCTGGGAGCTAACCAAGGACGTTGCGCTGGTCGTGCTGGTCGTGGCGGCTCTTGTGGACCTGGCGCAAAAAGTGACAGACGACCAGGCTCGCAGCCTGCAGCAACCCCACCCAGCGCAAGGCTCCGCAACGGCAGTCGCCGAGTCATCGGGTCTGCCGCTGGGTATCCGCCGCACCGCCGAGCTTGCACCCGTGTTTTCGGCCGCGCAAACCAGCAGCGCCACGGGTCTGCGCCCAGCGCGACTGGCCCGCTGTCCTGGGGCCATCGCGGCGTCGGACGGGCTGGGTCCATCGGCCCACATGCCAGCATCGCTGGTGCTAGGGCCCGACGCCGACGTGCTGCTGCTGCTGGACCAGGGCCGCGTAGCGTCGCTGCGCACTTGGTTTGCTGCCCAGCCCCACAGCTGGCGCCTGGCCGAAACACCCGACACGCCGCCCAGCCCATGCCTGTCGTGGCCCCAGAACGACGTGCCCTGGCGCAGCCGCGGTCTGCTGCCCGTCAGCGACAGCCTGCTGTGCGCTACCGACGTGGTAGGCACCACGTGCCAGTGGCGAACCGACTGGAGCCTAGTGGCTTGCCATCCCGACGAGCCGCTGTGCGCGTGTCCGTCGCGCGTGGTCTACGGCAGCGCCATCGAGACACTGTACCTGCACAACGTGGTGGACGACGCTGCCAAGACACTGCTGCTCACGGCCAACAGTGCCGAGCTGTGTGCCGTCGGAGCCGACACCGATGCGCTGCTGGCCGACACGGTCTGGACGGCCCAGCGCGTCACCAGCGCGTGCAGCGTGGGAGGCGTCAACAGCTACTGCGACCGCAGCAGCCAGCGTCGCGTGCGCCAGACAGCCTGGGCACTCAGCGTGCCGTGGCCACCGGCATCGTACCTCCCGGCGCTGCGCTCGGCGTTTAGTGCGCGCACGGCCCTCAAGCTGCACATTGACTCTCCCGGCTGCCAAGGCGGGCACGGCTGGGTCTCGGCGCTGGCCATTGACGGCGGCACCAGTGGCCGCGACGCCCGCATGGTGCTGCAGTGCTTTTGGAAGGCCGCGCTCAACTTTGCCGTCATGCCGGCCGAGGCTGTCGCCCTCGAGCCCCTCAACTGGCATGCGCACGGCGCCGCCTTCACGCTGGTGGTGGAAGGCCACCCCGAGCTGCGCCTCTCCAACTGGTGCGTCTCGCCGCTGGGCCACTTGCGCAGCTGCCTGGATCCCGCGCAAGCCCTCGTCTGGGTCGACTCGAGCACCCTGGCGCAGGCCACGCTGGCCACCGACGACGCCATTGTCGATTTGGCTGGCCAACCGCTTCCCGCCGTCGAGCTCGTGCTGGACGACTGGTACTAGCTCGCAGTCTCGTTTTTCTTTCCAAGTCTTATTGGTGTTTCAATTCAACACTTTTAATCATTTTTTTCGGGCTTTTTTTCTCGCAGCCAGCACGATGACGTCCCTCTCCTTTCAACGCAGCGTGGCCAGCCTCATGCTGCCCCGCCGCCTTTTGCGCGACCTCTCGATTGTCAGCGAGCTCCGAACGTTTGTCATCATAACCATTGGCGACATCAATCGGTCTTCGCCCGAATGTGAGACGCTGCACGAGCAATTTGAAGCTCGGTTCGAGGGCTACATCCACGAGCTTAGCTCGCCAGACACTCCGGCGGGGTCGTGGAACGTGATTGGCATGGCCGTGGCCTGGGCCTGCGACGGCCTGTACAAGAAGACCACCTACGCGACGTACAAGGCCGTGGTCCAGTTTGTTGTGCTGGCCGCGCTGAAGCTGGGCGTCCACCGCGCACGCCAGTTTGCCGCTGGCCTCGAGCTGGGCGACAACGCCAAATCGCGCATCTACCTCAAGCAGCTGACGCCGTGGCTCGCTGAGCACATTCCCAAGGACGACGACAACATGGACGATGACGCTTAGACTGCATGTGTGTGTGTGTGTGTGGTGTGTTTCCAATTGTATTTTTTTCCGTTTCTCCATTCGCCATGTCAAGCATTACCGTCAGCTACGCTGTGGCCGACACCCTGTTCGAGCCCAAGGACCGCCAGGCCCTCATGCAGGCCGCCCGAGTGCACAAGGACCTGGCGGCGCAGATGGACACTGCGATCCGGCTGTTTAAAGCGGGCCCTGGACCCCGAAACAGCCGCGCTTCTGCGGCGCTGGGTTCGCCGCCTGCGCCCCGAGGCGATGGACAGCGTTTGGCATGGCAGTCAGCGACACAAGGCTCATAGTGCCAATCAAAAAGCAAAGGAAAAAAAAATGATGCTTTGGAGCGCGTTTCAATTAGGCTAGACGACCACCGGTTGCAGCACAGGCTCTAGTTCAGCGCGCAGCTCGGCGCGCAATCGGCGCACGCGCGCCGAAAAGTGCCGCTCAGGCACCACGCAATCGGGCGTCAGGGCGTCCAGCAGCAGCACGCGCGTCGGAGCGCTGGCGAGCACCGGCGCGTCCAGCGAAAAGTAGCTCTTGGCCGGGCATCGACAGGAGCGAGCCGCCTTGACCACCTGCTTGGTCCACACGTTGGCGCGCAGCCAGGCCACCAGACCGCTGACATGGGCGTCTGGCGCGCAGTACATGTGCGCAAGGTCGCGCATGTTGATCACATGGCCATCGCCCGTGTACTTTTCGCAGTCGCTTACCGACGGCAATTGGCCGCGCTGCAGCAGGTTGTTGACCGCGCCCGTATAGCGGTTGTGCTGGCAGGAACCCGCGTACTCTTTCCACAAAAACATCTCGGCCCACGTCGCAAACTGCCAGTACAGCGTGTGCCTTTGCAGAACGGCCAGCTGCGATGCATCCAAGCGCGGCATCCCGCCCGTTAGCATCACCGTGATCATTGGCGCTGCCCGCTCGGCGGCTGGCTCGCGCAGCGCCAGCGCTAGCAGCCGAGGGGCAAAGTGGGACAGGTTTGCAACACTGGCGCGCGGCACGACGTGCTCCACTATCCCGTGGGATCCGCGCGGGATGGCCCGAAACAGAGTGCTCGCGTCCATCTCGCCGGGAAGCAAGAGCGACGGGTCGTCGTCGTCCAGCATGCGCGCGTTGCGCGCAGCGAGAGGGGTCAGAATGTACGCCGGCCCCAGCACGGCAAAGACCACGGCCATAGAGCGTCGCGGTCGCCCCATTGGCGGCTGGCGCTGCCACCAGCCCGGCTCTTGCAGGTCGGGCGCCACGTCAATCACGGCCTTGAGCCACTCCAGAGGCACGATCCGATCAAAAATGGCATGGCTCATCAGGCCTGCGGCGCTGTCCATGTTGTCAGCGGCGGTTGGCGCGAGAACCGAGAAGGAAGGGTTGGCCTGCTTCAAGATGGTCGCCGCAGTGCTCGGCGCTAGGCCCTCGGCGTGCATGGTGCACAGCTGCTGGCGCGCCAGGCGCAGCGACGGCGCAGTTGAGCTACGCTGAGCAGACAGGGCGTGCAGCGTCAGAGAGTGGTAGCGCGTCAGGTAGACGGCGTCGTTGCATGGCCAGCCTTCGTCGTACAGAAGCGAGTTCACGGCCCGCCGAAAGCGCTGGCACACTTCTGCGTACAGGGGCAGCAGGCCTCTGGGCTGGCGCTTTAGAATGCGGCGCAGAACGTCGTCGGGCAGCTGGGCAAGGCTCATGCTTCTTTTCTTTTTTTTTTTGCAAGAGAATGGCGTGAAAGTCGGAAATGAGCAGCTAAAAAAACAGCAATAAACAGTGCAGGCCTAGGGCCCAGCCGCGCGCGCAGCGTGTATCTGGGCCAGCAACCGCGCGCGTCGTTTTTGGGTGTGCAGCGGGTAGTACCGCTCGGGGCAGGCCCGGTTGGGCGTCAGGGCGTCTGCAACTGGCCAGCGCATCGACATGTTCAGCAGAGCGTAATGTCTGGACTCCATTGTGCCAAATCTCAGCTCGCCCGTGGCCAGCTCGCGGGCAGAAATGTTAGCCAGCAGCCACTCGATGCACTCGGGCCTGCACGCAAAGCAGAGGGACACGGCCGTGTAGACAAGGCGCATCGAGAGACGGCCGCCCAGCATCCGGTACCGCACCAGCTCGTCTAGCGTAGGCGATTGGTTGGCAACGAACAATCCGTACGCGGCGCCGGTTATGTGACCTGAGATCCCAGGCGCGTCTTCGGGCAGCAGCGAGACCCAGCGCAGCAGACCGGCCCACGAGAGAAACGACCACGCGTACAGGGGCAGCTTGCTGGTCGCAGGGGCGCTCAGGCGCAGGCCGTGGTCCAGCAGCACCGACAGCAGCGAAACAGAAGCTGGCCTGCCAGAGTGATGCACACAGTATCGCAGCCAGCGATCGGCCACAGGGCCGTGTGTCTCGATCGGGAATTTGGCCATCGCGGCTTTTAGCACTCGAACCGAGCTGTACGTGCAGATGTCGGCCATGCACGCGGAAAAGCTGCTAACGTTGTCAATGGCCGCGGGATCGTCCAGCCCAAAGAGCGACTCTGTGAGCTGCTCGGGGGTGGGCTCGAGACCAAACGCAGCCGTCACGGTGGCCCACGAGCGGTCGTAGCGCATTTCAGAGTAGAGGTAGCCGCGCTGGAGCGGCTCTGGCACACACCCAACAAGGTCAAGCATCTGCTTGAGCCACGTCTGCGCCACAGCGCTGCTAAACAGCGCGTAGAGCAGGTTGTGCCGCAGCCACGTCCGGCCATCGGCCCAGTCGTCGGGCGGGGTCTTCCCCATGTGGTCGTCGAGCATGGCAAGCGCCTCGGCGGCAGGCACGTTGCCATCTGAAAGCGCGTTCAGTGCAGGGTGGCCCACGCTAGCGCACCGAGCCAATGGGTCGGGCCGGCGCTGCACCGCCAGCCAGTACAGTGCCGGCGACCTGAACCGGCTGGCCAGCGTGACGTGCGGCAGCGGCCAGCCCACGCTAGCAAGATGCACGGCAACCAAGCGCGCCCAGCGGCGATTCACCTCGGCGTACAGCGGCACCAGCCCGACTGGCAGCAGCTCCAGGATGCGGCGCAGCGTTTCGTCGGGCAGCTGGGCAAAGCTCATGCTGCAGCGGTCGTTTTTGGGCGGAAGCCGCGAAATGCGGCAGCAGCAGCCTACTTGAAGCGCCTTTCTCCCAAAAAGATTCCGATTTGTCAGCATCAAACAAGCCTGGCGCCACGATGGCGGTGCGTCAAAAACAAAGTCCCAACAAGATATTTTTGAGTTACGTGTGCCAAAGTGACTTTGGGCTGCCTCAGATTTATTTTTTTTTTGGCCTTTGGCTCAAACCTCGGAAGTCTGGTTCTCAGCGATCTGGTCAGAACCAATCTTCCGAGAAGAGATGACAACTTTGACAAGCCCTAAAATAGCATCTCAGTCCTAGTCCCTTCGCAAGACTAAATCCTATGGTTAGGATTTAGTCTCCTTACAGTACTAAGACTGGGCTTCTGTTTTAGAGTTGTCAAAGTTGTCAGCTCGTCTCGGAAGATTGGCTCTGACCAGGTCGCTGAGAACCAGACTTCCGATGTTTGAGCCTCGGCCAAAAAAAATAAAATCCGAGGCAGCCCAAAGTCAATTTGGCACACGTAACCTCAAAACCAGTGTCAAAGGGCATCACTTCCTACACGTTTATTTAACGTGTCTATTTTACGTCGAGTTACGTGTGCCAAATTGACTTTGGGCTGCCTCGGATTTCGGAAAAAATTTGGTCGAGGCTCAAACCTCGGAAGTCTGGTTCTCAGCGATCTGGTCAGAACCAATCTTCCGAGAAGGGCTGACAACTTTGACAAGCCCTAAAATAGCATCTCAGTCCTAGTCCCTTCGCAAGACTAAATCCTAACCATAGGATTTAGTCTCTTCCTAATACTAAGACTGGGCTTCTATTTTAGGACTTGTCAAAGTTGTCATCCCTTCTCGGAAGATTGGCTCTGACCAGGTCGCTGAGAACCAGACTTCCGATGTTTGAGCTTTGGATGAAAAAAAAAATAAAATCTGAGGCAGCCCAAAGTCAATTTGGCACACGTAACCTCAAAAATTATACACGCGGTTTATTTAACGTGTCTATTTTACGTTGAGTTACGTGTGCCAAATTGACTTTGGGCTGCCTCAGATTTTATTTTTTTTTTGGTCCAAAGCTCAAACCTCGGAAGTCTGGTTCTCACCAGGTCGCCCAGAGCCAATCTTCCGAGAAGGGATGACAACTTTGACAAGCCCTAAAATAGCATCTCAGTCTTAGTATTAGGAGGAGACTAAATCCTATGGTTAGGATTTAGTCTTGCGAAGGGACAGAGACTGAGATGCTATTTTAAGGCTTGTCAAAGTTGTCATCCCTTCTCGGAAGATTGGCTCTGACCAGGTCGCCGAGAACCAGACTTCCGAGGTTTGAGCTTTGGATGAAAAAAAATAAAATCTGAGGCAGCCCAAAGTCAATTTGGCACATGTAACCTCAAAAATAATACACGCGGTTCCTTTGGCGTGTATAATTTTACGTTGAGTTACGTGTGCCAAATTGACTTTGGGCTGCCTCAGATTTTGAAATTTTTTGACTCAAAGCTCAAACCTCGGAAGTCTGGTTCTCGGCGACCTGGTCAGAGCCAATCTTCCGAGAAGGGATGACAACTTTGACAACTCTAAAAACGAAGCCCAGTCTTAGTATTGTAGGGAGACTAAATCCTATGGTTAGGATTTAGTCTTGCGAAGGGACTAGGACTGAGATGCTATTTTAGGGCTTGTCAAAGTTGTCATCCCTTCTCGGAAGATTGGCTCTGACCAGGTCGCCGAGAACCAGACTTCCGAGGTTTGAGCTTTGAGTCAAAAAATTTCAAAATCTGAGGCAGCCCAAAGTCGATTTGGCACACGTAACCCAAAAATAAAATTGGCCTGGCTTGTGGGTCAGCCATCGTGGCGCCGGACTGGCATTTTTGTGCTGGCACCCAAAGCGAAAGACGAGAAGGCTGCGGGCGGGAGGGTATGTTTTTTTTTTGTAAATTGTCACTAGGGAGGCCAGCGACGGTTCTCACAGCTGGCGCGAAAGCCAGCGAAAGCCGGCGCCGTAGCCCTGCTGCTTGAGCACGCTGCACATGCAGACAGCCAACGGTCGGTCTTGGGTCATCCACATGCCCAGGCCCAGGGCGTCGCGCAGTGTGTCTTCGCCGACGGCGCCAGGGGCATCAATCTTGTTGCCCAGCACCAAGATCGGGACGCTCTGGACTTGGTCGTTGTCCATCAGCCCGGCCAGCTCGCGGCGCGCCTCGTCAAACCGATCGCGCGCTGTTGCGTCCACCACAAACACGACGGCGTCGACGGCGGGTGTGTACGTCTGCCATACGCGGCGAGCCTGCGCGTGGCCACCCAGGTCGTGCGCCGTAAACGTCACGTCGCCAACCTGCAGCTCTTCCGACGTGCCGTGCAGAGTGGGGCTGGTGGCAGCCACGCGACCTTCACGCAGCATCTGCAGCAGCGTCGTCTTGCCGGCGTTGTCGAGGCCCAGCAGCACGAGCTTGGCCTTCTTTTGGTACAGGCCCAGCGCCGAGAGCGCCGACCAAACCCAAGCGGGAACGTAAGGCATTGCAGCAGCCAGCGAAGAAAAATGGCTGATAAAACAGTCTCCCGGCCAACTACTGCGGCAGCTGCTGGGCGCTACCGACAACCATGGCTCTGGTGCTGCTGGGGCTGACGCTGACACTCTGCTCTGCGCTGGCCGAACCCTCGCTGGCCGTTCTGCACGCTCCGCCGCGCATGGCCGCCCATCGCCAGGCAGCCGAGAGGGTTGCAACGGCGCTGCTCGAGGCGGAGATTGAAATCGGGCTGGCTACCAGTCTGCGCGCCATGCTGCGCTTTGCCGAGCCTGGCGCCGCCGGCAACGACAGTCTTTGGCGACCCGATGGCGCAGCCTGTTTGCGCGTGGTGGCCGACGAGATTTGGTACGCAATGCCGTTTTGGGTGAACGTCGGCCTTCCAGCGACCGTGCCGGCGCCCTCTCCGCCGGTCGATGCTGGCTGGCTGGCAACGCTGCGGCAAACTCTGGCAGCAGGGCTGGCGCCCTACGACATTACCGTGTCGGGCAACAACGCGTGTCCTGCTGGACGGTTGCAGCACACGGTTCGGGTACTGCCCTGGACGGTGAACGGCCGGTACACCATCGGGCGCGCCGATGTGTACGGGGTGGCGGCGATCGGCAGCTTTGGCAACCCGCTGTACCCGAGCCTGGTGTTTCTGCACCCCGAAATGGTGGCCAGCGGCGTCCGGGCTGGCCGAGCGGCGCTTCACGAGGCAGGCCACTCGTTGGGACTGGTCCATGACGCCGACCCGTTTGACCCCGACAGCACGTGGGATTACCACGACGGTGTCAGCCCGCTGCTGACTGCGCCCGTCATGGGCTTTCCCTACGCGGCCACGACGGCGCACTGGTCGCGCGGTTTGCTTTTCACTACAGTAACGGGCCGGGCTGCACAAGACGACGTGGTGCTCATCAAGCAGCGGCTGGCCCGCGAGCGACCCGTCTCGGCCAGCACCAACAGTACGCCTGCAGTGGTGCTGCTGCCAACCACAGTTGCGGGACCGTTGTGCGTGGGGCTGGGCGCTGGCTTGGACACCTTTGCCGTGGCCGAGTGCACGGCGCTTGATAGTTGCGAGCTGCACACGCTCAACGTGCACGTGACGCCCGCGCTCGACCCCAACGGCGGCGGGCTGCGCGTGACGTTGCAGCAAGACTTTTCGCAAGAGCTCTACGCCACCGAGGCGGCCGGGGTGGTCTGTGTCACCTACAGAGCCGTGGCGCGCGCGACGGCCACGACGCCGCTGGGTACCCTGCATCGCCAGTCGTTCCTGCAGCTGGTCGTGACAGCCACCACAAGCCGATGGGACGTGGTGCGGCGGTTTTGCCGCTGGCAGCCCGTGCACCTGGCTGGCTCGTACACGCGCTGTGTGTGGTACGGACTGGTGGCCACGCTGCTGCTGCTGGGCACCGACGTGTGGGCGCAGACTCAGCAGCCTATCCCGGAAACAGAGATCAAAACCGAGGCCAAGCCGTCGGACAGCACCCCGCTGCTGAGCGTGCCCAGGCCAGTGCGCCGTGCAAGACTGTTGCGCGATGCTTAACCTTTCAATTGCACTTGCGCATGCTCACACAGCAAAGAAAGAATCAATTGAAGCTCGTTAGCAGCTCAAGAATTAGCGGTCGCAGCGGCCGAGGAAAGAGCAGAAACCAGACCCCACACCCAGCGCGTGTCTCCATCCAGGATGAGCATGTAGATAAGCAGCGAAAACGCGTGTATCAGCGCGTACACGCATTTCACAAAAGCCTCTGCGTGCTCTTGCACCGAGTTCAGCTCGTACACGCCCATGCCCACTTCAAACGCGAGTGCGGCAGAAAGCGTCGCCCAGACCAAGCGATGTGGAAAGGCCATTGGGCAATTGTACTGGCTGCGCAAAGACAAATAAATGCGGCGCAAAAAAAACAGCATTCCGACTACGGTTCAGCACGAGCTGCGGTCGCGTCGATGGCTGCCCAGACCTCGGCGGCGCCGCCAATCTCGGTCGAGGTGGGATCGTGGTTGCGGCCGCCGAGTCTAGTGCCACCGGCCGTCTGGAGGCGTTGGCGAATCACGTTGGCGCACGGCTCCATCAGCGGCGCAATGCCCAGACGGTCGGCCAGCGCAAGCAGCGCCAGGATCGAGCCAGTGGGCACCTGAGCGCCGACAATCGCCTGCAGCGCCTCGGGGCCGCTGTCAATGGGTAGCTCGGCCAGCACACTCAGCAGCGCTGGCAGGTTGCTGTTGGCCGCGTTGGGCAGCGAGTCGAGAGGGTAGACGACGGGCCCCAGCTCGGGCTCGGCCCCTACGTCCTCAATAAGCGCTTGGTAAAAGCCCACATGGGCCGCCAGGGCGGGTGGCATGACTACGCGAGTGTCGCTGTAGGCGAGGACCAGCTGACGCTGACCAGCAAGACGCGCTCCGTCAGACATGCCGATTGCAAGTGCTCGAAAAGCTCTTGGCGATGGAAAATGTCTAAAAAAACCAACGCCAATTCAAACCTTTCGGGATCGCGATCGCGCAGCAGTGGTTGGGCCACCTGGTCGAGGCACCACGAGTCACCGTCGAGGTCGGTGTAGGGCTGGTGGTTGAGCACGGCCACCAGCTCGGCCAGCATGGTCAGCAGCGCCGTGAGGGCCATCTTTTGCTCCTCGGGAATGTGCGCCACGGTGTGGTTCTGGTGCAGTCCGTCGCTGATGGCGTACGGCGGGCGCCCGGCGTCTTGGATGCCACACGACGGGCAGCGGTAGGTGTCTCCTCGGGCGTTGGCTACCATCGTGCCGTGGCACGGCAGACACAGTGGCTTGTGGCACGTACCACACGCCATGCCTTCGCAGGTCACTGTGTAGCAGACGGGGCACTCGCACGCCCGCGCCACCCAGCCCGCGACATCGACCTGCCCGGGCCGCGTGGCCAGCAGCAGCTGGTTGTCGAGCTGCAAGAAGTGCACAATCAGCGGCCCCAGCTCTGCCGCGCCGTCCATTTCCGCAGCGCGCAGCAGCTGCAGGGCGCTGGCAGCCAGGACACTGTCCGGGCCTACCCAGTAGGTGGCTTCAAGGTGCAAGACGTCAAAGCGCGGCACCAACACGGCCTGCGCGTAGCGAGCCGGCGCGTCGATGTTTGGTGGCAGCCCCGTTACACCCACGGCCACCCAGAGCGCCACTTGGCCGGCGACATCGGCCGTCGGCGTGGCCTGGGGCTGATCGGCAATCACGTACAGCCTTTGCTCATCAGAGGGCGTCGGATAGCGGCTGGCGTGCAGCTGATGCAGCCGGGCGCGCCATTGCTCAAAGTCTTGGTCCGTGTGCGTGCTGCTGATCCCAAACCCGTGAGGCTCGGCCATGATGCGCGTGGATAAAGTTTGCAGGCCCGCTGCCCACGTGTCGACCTGGACAACATTGGGCAAACGACGCAGTGCCAGCTCGGCCGACATTTTCTTTTGCGCGGTGCTCGCCCCTCAGCCTAGAAAAAATGACTGCCGGCTGCGTTCTGCTGTGGCTGCTTGCCGGATACGCCGCAGCGCGCTCCAACCCATGGCTACCGCCCACAGGGCAGAACTACTCCGTCCTGACGCTGCTCAGCGCCGAAGTGGCCATGGGTGGGCCGTGTCGCAACATGGCGTTTGAAGACGTGAGTCACCCCGTGATTGGAGCCGCCGAGCCCACGGTGGCCGTGTACTTTAGCCCGGCGTTTTGCCCGCCGTTTGCCAACCCGCTGCTGTGCCTCAGCAGCTCCGAGGGAGCGTGCATGCCTAGCCCCGGCGTTCTTATGCGGGCCATGGTCAGCAAGTACGACTTGCGCTGCGCCGAAGCGCTCAGCAACGCGGATTGTGCCAGCCAGACCATGCAGCGCACTGACGCTAGCCTCACGGCGTCTCTCTCGGCGGCCCTGGCTGCCAACCCGCAGCTGGCCGCCAGTATCGCTGTGCTCTGGGGTGGCACTGCTATCCTCACGGGTCACAGCGGCAACCGTCACGCCGTCGACTCGCTAGCCGCGGGCCTGCCGGTGGCAACGTACGTGGGCGGACCGATTGTGCGGTCCAACACGGAGATTGTGGGCTACCCCACCGACCTCAACGACGTCGACCCGGCCTTTGACACTGTGCCGCTCTTTACCAACAACGAGCAAACAGACTGCCGAGGCGTTACCATTGCGGCCGACCGAGTGGGACTGGTCTTTGTCGGTAGCGTGGCTGGCATTGCGTGCGGGTCGGCCGAGCTGTCGCGCTACGTGCGCGATTACGTGATTGAGCTCGACACCATCAGCAACGTGGGTTTGCGTCGCGCTCGCATCGAGTTTGGAGTGACGCCGCGCCCGCCGCACGTGGCCGTTCACATAGCGGCCCGCCAGCTGGGCCTGGCGAGCCTGACCGAGCCCCTCGCCATCGACATCGAGCTCGAAGAGTGGACCAGCACATCGGACATTGCGCTGTGGGCCACCGACATCGCGGGTGTCACGCGCTTGCGCATTACGGACAAAACCGGCGCCGCCATCACAGGGTTGATGCTGGCATCGTCCAACGATCCTGGCCCGTGGCCATCGGGCCTGTTCAACGCATCGGCGCTGCTGCCCAGCAGTGAAACACTGAGCGAGCTGGCTGCAGGCTGTCCCAGCAGCACATTGGCTCACACGCTCATTGTGGGCACAATCGGCGGGGCTGTCATGATTGTGGTTGGTCTGCTGATTGCCGTCGTCGTGAGCTGCTGCCGCGGCGACCATCACGAGACGCATCAAGAGCTGCAGGCTTTGGCCGACGACGTGCCTCTGACGCCCGAGCGCCGCCGAACACGAACGGGCAATCGGCCCTCTCCGTTTTAGCATGCTTGAAGTGCCATTTCCTTGTGCAAGCGCATCGAGGAAAAAAAAAGAATTGAAATTCCGGCGGCATGGCCAGCAGCAGCAGCAGCATTGGCAACCCTTTGCCATCCGCCAAGCGCGTGCGGCGGCAGAGCACCATCAACGAGTACGCGGTGGCCGACGCTGCCAACGACAGTGACAACGACGCCATGGTCTCGGATCTGGACGACGAGGACGTGGATGGTAGCCAGTACAGCGCCGACAACGATCGCGACTTTGAGGTACGCAACGCCTCGGCTGAAAGCAGCAGCAGCGAAGAGGGCGAAGAGGACGAGGATGACGAGGATGACGACGAAGAGGAGGACTGTGACCGGCCTCTCAAGAAGCGACACGAGGCCATGGCAGCGGTCGAGCTGGCCGAGCTGACGGGTGTCTACGTCGAGGGCACGCCGGTGGTGGGTGTGGCCTGGAACAACGATGATCTCGAGCTCGAGTTTCGCGTAACGGGTGGCACGGCCAAGCGGGTGCTGGCCGACCTTGCCAGCAACGACGACGACGCGGCCATCCTGGACGACCTCTCGTTTGACCAGCAGAGCAGCGTGCTCGAGTGGGAGGCCAGCACGATTCACGATGTGGTGCGCTGCCTGCTGGGCCACTTGCAGGGCGATCGAGCCAACTGGCTGGACCGCGCGTCGCGCCGCAAGCGTCTGGTGCCATGTGTGCACGGTCTGCTGGTGGGCATGTACGGCGTGGGCTATGTGGGCTACGTTGCGCACCACTCGTCGGTGCTGCTGCGCTGGCTGGCGTGCGCAGGCGCCACTCACACCAATGTGCTGGACTTGCTGGACAACCAGAGCTGGCCCGTTGTGGTGCGCACCATGAGCAGCCGGGCACTCGCGGCGCTGGCGGCTGTCAAGCCCCTGAAGCTGCTGCTGTGCACAGCGCCTTACACGCTAGTGGCTGAGCGGTTGGCCGCGTACCAGGCTAGCACCGACGACGCTGCTGGGCGGGCTGAGCGCTGGCTCATCACAATGCAAGCCCTGCTCGGAAGCGTGCCACCGGGGCTGCGAGCCAAGGCGCTGGCATCGCCGTACATCCAGCACCTGGACGCCAGCCTCTGCAACCTAAGCTCGGTGGTGATTCACGGTCTTGACGTGAACGACGGTGACGCTGATGCCACCTGGGGCCAAAGCGCTTAAATTCAACCTTGGCTCGATTTTGGTTTTCTTTCCTGCGCATTTTCCCGTTTGGTTTTTTTTGCCAGCTGCAAATTCACCCTTTTTTTTTTCTCTCGGCTTGCTTGGCACCATGGCCTCTTCCACCCTCTCGTCCACGCGCAAGGCTGTTGCGACCTCGCTTGTTGCGCAGCTGCGCAGCGAGATTGATCGTATTGGTGCAGCCCCAGAAGCGTCGCCACCGTCGTCCAAGATGGTGTCGGCGTGGGTGGGCCGGCTGCCCTTGGTTAGCCAGCACTACTTTTGCGCCACGGGCGACAAAGAGACGGATTACCACCTGGCCGATGCGTACGCGCAGCTCACACCCAAGGCTCGCCAGCTGCTCTTGCAGCTGCTGGAGTTTACCGACGCCGACTTGGCGCAAGTGGAGCAAGACGTGCCGTGGCTCATGGCGCAGATTTTCCTGGACCACCAGGTCTTGTTTGCGCAGCCTAGCGCTACCATTCTGGCGTTTACCGAGCTGCCAGCCGTGACTCAGCTGCTTACTCGCCTGGTTACACCCAGCGCGTTTGAAGCGATCGACAAGGCCATTGGCGACGAGGCTGTCTACGCCAAGGTGGTGGCGCTGGTGGCCAAAGCCGATCCCGACATGGTCGTTCCGGCGTTTGCCAACTGCTGTTATTCCGGCGCCATGCAGTGTGCGCTGCAGCGCTGCGACACCTTTCACAGTCACCTGGGCAGCGCCCGTGTTCTCAAGGGCCAGCAAGTCCGCACCGACATTGCGGCCGAGCGCGACGCCAAAAAGCCCAAGCTGCAGCCTGCACCTACCCCCACCCCCACGGTCAAGCCAGCGACAGCGCCCGAGCCAGCTGCGCTGCGGCTCAAGCCCATGGACCCCAAGCATCGCAACAAGGGTCCAGGTGTCCCTGCGCCTCTCCTAGAGTTTGACGCGCGCGGCGGGCTCAAGTACACTCCCTTTTCGGGCTAGAGCACCAAGGCTGTTGTGATCTGAACTGAACTAAACGCAGCGCTCTACGGCGCTGGTGCAATTGATATCCATTTTTTTTTTTGCAACCACAAGCGCTAGAAAATGGCAGCACACACGCTGGTGTTGCTGCGCGGACTGCCCGGGTCGGGCAAAACAACGCTTGCCAACACCCTTTGCGCCCGCCACCCGGCAGGCCAGAGCTGCATTGTATCGTCGGACGATTCAGCCGATCCTAGCGGGCGGGTCTCTAGTCGGCGTGACGCCTGTGCCGAGGCGCGCAAGCGCGTTCGAGCTTGCTTGAAGGACGGTGTTGCGCTCGTTGTGGTGGACGAGTGTCACCCGATGGCCAAGCACATGACCCCGCTGGCCCAGATGGGCGAGCAGCATGGGTATGTGGTGGAGATTGTGGAAGTGCAGACGCCGTGGGCGTGGCGCATCGACGAGCTAGTGCGGCGCACGCCGCATCGCGTGACGCGCCACGCAATCACAAAGATGTACGACGCGTGGGAGCCCAATGTGACTATTATCGATGTTCTGGGTCGGGCGCCGCGCTGGGCTGCTCAGGTCGAGCCAGCGGTCGCGCATGGTCTGGCTGCCCTAGAGGCGCGACAGCGCTTGGAGCTGCAGCAGCTTGCTATGGAGAGGCTTTCGCTGCACAACAAGCAGCGGCTCGAGTGTGAGACCCTGACGCTCAGGCTGGCGGCGGCACCCGACTGGGGTTCTGCCACCCCAGCCCGCAAAACCCGTCGGAGGAAGAAAAAGGCGCCCCAGCGCCCGATTGACGCCCCTAGCTTTGTGCCGACCAACACAGGGCCCCCAGCACTGTACTCGTGGGTGTCTACTGCTGCCTGGGACGAGGCTGTCGCCATCGGCAGTGGCGGTGTGCTTGGTGTCATGGCCGAGCTGGCAGCGCTGCAAGCGGCAGCGGCCGACCGACCACCGCGTCGGACGCCAGCTCACCTTGGCCCCGAGATGAGCGTGCTGGTGGGCGAACGGGCGCGCTTGCAGCAGTTGCTAGCCGCGTGCAAGGGGCGGGCCAATCTCCCGGGCGCCAGCAGCTACACGATGCAAGTGGCTGGGGTGCTCGGCGACTGTTTGCGGCAGCTGGTTCGAGCTGCCAACGCTGCGATTGAGCAAGCGGCGTGAAAAAAAAAATTTCAATTGGGGTGCTGCTTGACGTTTGTGTACGTGCTATCGACTAGCCTAGCAAACACGTCCAGCGACCGCTGGTAAGGCTCTTGACTGGCAGCGCGTTGGCGGTCTGTTGGCTCAAATCCTACGCAGGCGTGGCCGCTGTAAGGCAGCGGGTTTCTGGCCATGGGCCCACTGCGCCAAGCGTCGAAAAGCCCGGCCAGCATGAGCCTGCTTCGGGCCTTGCGCGAGGGGTATCGCCCGCTGCTGCAATGAGCTGCGTTGTGCACTTCAAGCAGCATGCGAGCCACTCCGGCGTCGTCCACGGCGTCGATAATGTCGAGCACGCGCAGCAGATCGGGCTTGGGCCGGCCCCAGTAGCTACCTTCCACCTTGTAGGCCGGGTCGTCGGCCGGTTTCACCATTGGCGGCCCGGCCAGCCACACAATCTCGTCGTCGTCGTCGTCGACCAGCATGGGCTTGACTGCTGCAACGGCAGCCGGGCAAGGTTCAGCTGCTACAAGAGTGTTTTCCGGCTCGGCCGCAAAGGGGTTGGCGTCGTGGTGCTGCCAGCGGTAGATTTGAGCTGGCGTGGCAAAGCGGGCGCGGCGGCCCAGGGCCAGTGCAGTGGATGGCAGTGTCGTCGCCATAAGAAGAGTGAAACAGTAGGCTAAAAATGAGTGTAAAGAACTGAATTTTAATCAGTTGAGCACCCACAGCACCGCATGCGCCATGAAGGGCAAAGCCCAGGGTCAAGGGGGGCAATACCGAGGTAGACGCCGGCGAGCGCGCTGGGGACGATCACATCTCAAGGCAATCCTCAACCACTACCAAAGCGCCATTTTCCACGGTCGGCGCCTCGACCTCTTTTTTTTCTTCGTCGGTAGCCCGGCAGCATGCACGCTTCGTTGGTGGCATCGGTGGGTGCTTGCCTGGGTGCTTGGGTGGACATTCCCGGCGACACTGGCTGCCCGCCACGGTTTTTAGAGAGCGACCCTGACCAGCCCACTCGCTGGCGCTTGTGCGCGACCCGGCCTG
>Ga0136555_1000073_pt1 | contig 36973 bp, 42 predicted proteins | sample AntRauTorckE5432_FD_104927 | JGI IMG/M metagenome (GOLD analysis project Ga0136555, IMG submission 104927) | Saline lake microbial communities from Rauer Islands, Antarctica - Metagenome Torckler E5 #432 | ecosystem: Environmental > Aquatic > Non-marine Saline and Alkaline > Saline | place...
ATTTAAGCATTTAAGGCATGTAGGCACATATTTCTCGGAACCACCCACGTCAAATATATCTTTGTTGTCAGTGAGTTTTTTGCTAAATGCAGCAGTGGGTGTTTTGCAGTTATAACAGACAGCCATACGCATATCAATACAGCTGGCACAAGCAAATAATTTACTCATCCCTGGGAACATTTCCTGTTTAAAATCACCGTTGAGACCAGCTACGGTTATGTCAATTCCCATATATAATATCTCTATCAATTGTTCTTTGTCAGGGAAAAATTGGATTTCATCGATATATACATGACTTTGACTTTCTAGCTTAAAATTAAACTTAATGTCGCTTATTGCCGAGTATGAATATGCTTTGCAACTATGCTGATGTCCATTAATATCTTCATGTGACACAACGCTTCCTTCGCCATAACGTTTATTACCGCAGTATTTAACCAATACTGCCTTTTTACCTGTTAATAAAGTACGTTCGTATTGTCGTAAAAGTTCGGTTGTCTTGCCACTCCACATTGGACCAGTGATGATTGATAAAGTACCTATTTCCATTTCCATTGTTCTGTATATACCATCAATTTATACTAAAATCAAGTACGTTAACTTATAATGGAAGAACTAGGCCCTTACCCTTTATCACAGAATACGGTTGAGTTACCCGATGATTGTAAAGATGTGTATATTGTGATAGATGTACCTATATTGAAGGACAACAAGTTAAAATTAGGACATAGTTTTGAACTTTTCGGACATGAAATCATCAAGTCACTGAGGTTTTTAATAAGAATAATTTTTCCGAATACCTACGAGCAACAGTGCCACGGGACCATGATCGGGGCTTAGCGATAATGTTAGGCTCTGAACTCGATCTTACTGCAAAATATAAGGTTTATATTCCAGTACCAAAAGAATATGCAGCTCCCGTACTGGAACGTTTCGTGAACAGAACGCCACACGAAATATGGTGTGAGTACAATGCAGACTTACCGTCATCAGACTCAGGCAAAGTTAACTACAAGAATGCTACACTAAATATAGAATTCTCTGATGTTTCTACACTTTTCTCCGGACCAGTTGTTAGTCCTGACAGTTTTACTTACACGGTGCTTTATGATTGTATGAATTGGTATCGTGAACACAACAACATTGTGACGAGTATAATTTAACACGATAACAGTCACTCGCATTCTGTTCATAATATAGCGGGGTCTGGCTGACGCAACCTAGGATCTGCGATGTGGTAAAATGATCGGCATTTTTCATTATGTTCATCATGAATCGTTGCGTAAAATGTAAAGAAAATACTGAAAGTGCTATCTTGCAATACTGCAAAAAATGCATATGCGTTACATCCGAGTGTGATTTGCCTAAATATGTAGGGTGGGTATGGGATACAAAATCATACCGGCACTGCAAAGGTCACCGAGAACGTTGTCAAAGATGCAGAGCACCCGTTGATGAATATGCATGCATTGGATGCATATGCAATAATGATGGTTGTACAATGGTTAGATGGGGAAATAACTCATGGTGTTATAATCATCTTAAACACTGCAAAAAGTGCGATAAATCGTTAGGACATCAGTCAAACTTCTCAGTCGAGGACTTGGGCTTGGACTTGTATTGTCCTGAACATGAATGCAATAATGTTTCATGTAAGGAAGGAAAACACTGATGCGCACAACAGGATTTGGATCATCACATAAAACTTTTCCATATTGTAAAAAACATCTACAATGCACTAGTGACAAAGGCACGGAGAATGCAACAACATATCAACTGATACATCTAAATATTGCGCCAAATGCATTACTAGCGCTAAGAACATACATTAAGCTACCATAGTTCCCTGGGATGTATATATTTGTGAACACAACAATATCGTGACGAGTATAATTTAACATGATGACAGTCATTTACAACACATTCGCATTCTATACATAAGATAGCGGGGTCTGGCTGACGCAACCTGAGCTCACAATACGAACAAATACAAGCTGCGCACAAATCCGACAATTTGTATCTTTCACGTTCATGACAATGAGTACATTTACATTTTGTTTTGAACCAATCAAACATCAGTAATTATGTTTTGTGATCAATTATTTTATATCATATCAACAGCCAATTCGTCAGCTTCGCCATTAGGATCAAACTTAGCTACGAAATCATGTCTATCCATTCCGGGATTACGGCCCGATACTGCGGACCATTGCAAACCATGCTTTTTACCTTTGGCATCGGCATAAATCTTAAAATGTCCGGGTGTCCCTTCTATAATTAGAGGATCGCCGGCACTACCACCACAATCAAACTTAGCAACTCTTTCCTTTTTACCCAGTGATTTACCACCAGTTGCCCCCGACCATTGCATAGTACAGCCATTACTGTCTATGATCCGATAATTACCGTCGTTACTTTTTTCAATTAACAATGAACTACCCTGGACACCCTTCTTGGTGTTTTTGGTAAATTTGATAGCTTTCTCCTCGCTACCAACGCCGTGCACTCGTCCTCTCATATGGTTAACTCTAAGATGATACTTTTTATCACTGCTTCTTATCCTAACAGGACGATCGAGGTATGGTTTCCATGGATCTTTCATAGGACCGGTACACTGGCACCGGTCAGGACAGTTTTCTCCACCGCAATTAGCCGGAGGGCATTGTTTTTTGTTACCTTTTTCATCTAAACCACAGACCAAGTCACATTTACCTGCAGAATCCCGTTTACATGCGGGTTCCTTGCTTATGGCTGCTGGTGTACATGCAGTGGAGCACTTTTTGGCATCCCATATCCAATTTTCACATTGAGCACCTCTGGGTCCACACGGCGTTCCCTCCATGGCCCTGTGACTACCCTTGTCAGCACACCAACCCCATTTCTGTTCTTCGTTTGGACTGGAACTTTGACTTTGATTTTGGGTTTGAATACCCTGGCACTGCCCGGGCGGGCATTCTTTTTTATCCCACACCCATTGTGAACAATTACCATTGTAGGGGCCACGATGATTCCCTAGTAATGATCCATAGTTGTCACCATCATTGCACCAACCGTAAATGTATCCGATATCAGTGTCATCACAACCGGCGCCAGCATTACTATTAAAACATTTAACGGCATTCCCAGTTATTGTATTTTTCAGGTTTACACAATCATATGTGGCTCTGATATATGGTAGATTGCCAAAAAACCAATATATTGCTGTAAGAATAACAGTCATAATAATTAAAATGGGTCCATACAGTTGATAATACTTTTTCATAAAGTCAATCAAGACAATCATATATATATAAAAATGATATTAAATATTGGTCTATATGACTGATGCATACGATCCATACACACATGTTCGTGATGTAGTAACCAAACTATGCAAAACACACAAAATTCAAGACGATAAGTTAAATCATGATATCTTAATTGGTGGACTAGTTGATGGTCTTGGAGATGGTGGTGATAAAATAGTTGGGAAGTGGAGTAAAGATTTTGAGCTTGGTGGTGTTTTATACAATACATTTACAAGGAGAGTTTTGGCTGAGCCCGAAACTATAATAAATGGCTTCGGTGAAGAAATTCTCATAGTTAAGACACACTACATGTGCGAACTATTCCGCATACCTATGAACACAGAGTGCACGCTAGCTAATGTATTGAAATTGGCATGTTATGCAGCAATGTTGTCTTTTTCGCTAAAGAAAGATGATTTCCCAGAAGGAATAGTCAGAGCGTTCAAAAACATGGAGATGACTTCCTTGTTTTCATATTTAACTGACATGAAGACATATCTGGAAAATGTGCCAGACAAAGAAACTATAGACGAAGCTATTGTCATGATGATAGAAGCTATCGAATAAAAATCATAATATTATTATAAATGAATGACAGTATCATTAAACTCAAAGAACAGGCAATGTATGAGTTAAAACATCATGTACATTATGTAAATGGTATGTATATCAACGGTAAAAAACATGTTGTTAAATTATGGAAATCGCGAAAACCTGGATCCGGTAAAGTAAAATGTAAAAATGCTTTGTTAAGGGCAGCCGTGACTGCTAATCTCCTGGAACACGGTGAATTAAAGGGTGCTGATTATCAAGTAGATTTATGGCCTGTTAGAATATGGTCCACTTCCAAATCTAAATCTTCCAAATCCAAATCCAAATCCATGCCAATTATGCCGCAAATGTCGTTTAGACGCGCAATTCAAGTTGGTGGACAATATCCCGCAGATATGAATCCTGAAGGTTGTGATGGACTCAAGTTAACCTTGGATAAAGATGAATTAAAAACAGCTGTTGTTTATTCAGAACCGGTGGTCAGTAGCTTAAAATCTTGCGCAGCTGTCGGCATTTTTAAAAATCCCGAGCCTGGTCAAATGGAAACAGCTGTCAGCTATTTAGATTCAGAGGGTCCATACCCTGGCATGGGCAAAATGATATTGATGATGCAACCCATGACTCTCATTCAAGTATGCGAAGCGGGTATAATTAAGCCATCCTTCCGTCAATTTAAAATAGGTTTGGATATGCAATTTAGATCCAGTGACAAAGATAAATTCGTACAACAGGTGCGTAGTGCAGGTCTCAAAGTAAGTGAAAAATCATGGGATGACGGTAGTTTTGAGATCCCTGTAATGTTAGATCATCTGTACAATCATGCTTTTGCTCACAACGGTATTCAGGATGAATCTGAAATCCAAAATCTAATGGAACTGCTTGGGGGAGTTAGTATTGTCTCGGCACATGTTATTCATAGCTTGTTACATGTTTATGATAGTATGCACATATACCGTAAAGATGACCCAACATGGGCTAGTTATTTAGACTATTTAAAAGAGCGCGTTGGTAAATTAATACCTGATGAAACAGAACGCCGTTGTTTTTTTCGTGTACTGAATATGAATTCTGATAATTTCTTGGAAAAGGATGGCAGTGTTAAAAAATACGTTTTACCATACACTATCAAAGCCGAAGCTATGCCTGACAAAAATAGACAATACACAAGAGATCCTTCCATGTTGCTGGAGGATTTTCGTGCACAACTCACAACGGGTAAAGCACCTGTACAAACAGGTACTACAGGTAAACTTCCTAATGTGGAATAAATAATTTATATTGATTTATTGTCGAGACTATTTGTGCAGAGATATGCCAAATTGTAACAATAAAACGGATGACTTTCCGTTAGATTATCTAGATTGTGCAATTCGTAATCATCGAATTGCACAGAATCAGGGTCAGGTTCAGTATCTGATAGAATGCCTTTGCAATCACCTTTCACTATACTAGTAAAAACTGGATCGTTTTTCATAAATTCCTTCCGTTGAAAATTACTTTCGATTTGTACGGCTTTAAGCCAGTAGTTAATAGATACCACTCTCTTGAGATGGGGAATATAAAGCCATTGTTCTGACATATACTTTATCATATGAATCATTTTTTGAGTGGGATTTTTGCCCAATGGTCGGGAAATAAATCCTTAGTGTCTATATCTGTACCGAACCATAATTCGGGATAACAGATAATGCCTTCACCTTTTCCCAGATAGGCTCCCCACCAACTAAATGTACTGTTGGCAATTACTTTATGATTACACAAGCTAATAAGAAGCATTTGTTCCCAATCTTCCACGTCTGTGCTTACCATTATATATTCCAATTCAAATAGTTTTAATTGTTTTAATTGTTGTACCTTTTCTTCTACCAATAATTTATCGCAAGGTTGATAGAACACTATAATTCTTTTCACTGACTTGTCAGTATCTATTATATGTTGCAGTGCCCTTACATAGTATTCAACGGGCATAACTGGATGTTCTTTGTGATTGACGAAATCACCAATACGGAAATGTAACGCAACATCGCCTATGTATTGACCGTATTTAGATTTTGTGCTTTCACAACAGTCGTCTATTTCCAGGTAATCGCGTATGTCACTGCAATATTCACTGAAATATTTTGGTGACTGGAAATACCCCGCTAATTTAATATCATTCCCATTATCAGGTAAATCATGATAAGTAAAATCAGGTTCTTTGTAAACCTTAAAGTTGAATTTGGAATTATTTATCTTGGATGTATGTGCCTTTAAACATCCCAAAAAACTATTCCAGTATGTTTTCCGCGAAATACCTGTATTCAGTACAGTTTCGTCTGTAAACACGAATTCATAACCATTTTTAAAAGCATATTCCATCGTAGTAAAAATTTGGAACAACTGATTGCCTAACCCACCCATTAGATGACATGTGACAGAGCTCATTGTATGTAGTTGGTTATCAATTTAATGTTTAAATTGATGGCTACAGAATATCAATGGCCAAAGAAATTACAAGTGCTTTTTTTACGTACCTGCACTGCACATCATATCATCATACATTTAGAACTGGATTTGACAGGGCAACCGATGAAAATGTAAATCACGATGCGGGCTGGCCATGTTTTTACATTAAATTAGACCCAAAGACTGACTCATATTTAGGTTGCGGTACATGGGAGAAGTTAGGTGTCGGATATGATAAATTAAAACTGCAATGTTCAGAATGCAATGTTTATTACGCCATAGGAGATAATATTGATAGTATACGGGCTTTCAAACAACATTGGAAAAAGTCGCCGACATGCCCCATCATAATTCGTGAATAATGGTAATGTTATGGTTCTAGTCTTGCCCCACTGAAAAGCTAGGATTGCACTGAAGCATACGCATACAACATGGAGGTTCAGCTAACATAGAAAGCTGATTATCTTCCTCGCGATCCATGCCGAATGGTAGCATATCATCTGTGAGCTTCTTGAGACTGAGAAGACCACGGGCAATGATATTATTAGGCTTAAAATTAATCTTCTTAGGGTTTCGTTCTTTCCATGCATAATATGTATAAACAAAATCAGTAATGTCAATGTTGCTGATTGTACCAACATATGACCCACTGGGTACATCCGTGTGTTTTAGTTCTGTTATCAGCTTTTTTGTTAGGTCAATATGATCTTCGTACAGGTGACGCAGTTGTTTGCCGCAATTCGAACAGCAAGGCATAGGCATTGAATAAGCAAGTGAGGTGGCCATCTTATATGTTATGAATGATCAATTTTAATTATTATTCACTTGCATCTCGTGTCAAGTCGTAAAACATATGTAGATTAATTGTTTGTACTTTCCAGGAACTTTTAGGCAACTTCAACAAATCAGTGGGTGCGCAACGGAAAGCATTTAATGGTATATGTTTTTTAACGGTTTTGGATGCATCGTAAGATTCCATACCCATTATATCCTGATAATATTCATATAATCCCAATTGCCATGAAGCTATAACAAAGAGAGAACAGTACACATCGTTCTTATTCCTATCAAGACGCTGCTCTAGATCTTTAAGATATTGTCCAAATGCTGTTGATATTTTACATTTTGCATATTTGGCCATAACTAACCGGCATTTGCTGTTCGTATAACGCATATCGACGCTGTCAAGTAATTTTTTACTATATTCATAAACATATTTGGATGCTTTTTCGTCGTTGAATTTCAAAGTGGTAATATCTTTCCGTTTCCAAGTCACATCATTGATAACATACCCGATTTTACATCTGTTTCCTGCGCAATGCAGAGATTCCCATCCAGAATATACTTTATCTGTGTTCCGCGTTCCTTCGGCGTAGAGTTTGTCACATTAGTCGAAGAATACCCTGATTGATGCCATTCAGAGCGTTTATCCTTGTATGCTCTTTGATTTTTCACATACGGTTAGAGATCACCCAAAAATTACCTTGTATTTTTCCAAGATGTAACCATCTAAATAGATGGATTAAATCTTTGAAAATTGCGATGTATAAATATTTCATAATGTAATGACATAATACAATCTGCATAAACAAAAATCATTTGTACATGAGATCACAGATGAGTTCTGAACTAGAATCCAAGGAATCGCAGCAATTAAAGGCATTGAAGGAGTAAGCAGCGATGCATACGTGATTACCAAAGTATATATACGCCTATACAGGTATTTAATATTTTGTTACGGGAACGGTATCGTGATTATCGTCGTTTTCTTTTGAGATTTTTCACATCTCGCATGAATTTAGAATCTCCTAACGTCGCCAAACTGTTAATGACCCGTTTGGCCACAGTCCACTCTTTAAACGCACCATCCAGGAAACCCTCTTGATCACGTAATGATGGAATTGGATAATCTTTCTTGATAAGATGTCTTTTATGCATAAGCCACAATTTGGCTGATATGTCAGCATCCTTATGATCCCAACCCCCAAGAGGAAATTCATTTGGGAGCATAATGCATATGTAATCAATAATTCTATATGCAGATTGCTTTTGCATATGAGGCATATCTGTATGCATAGAACGTATAAATGTCACCAATAATGGTCCTAATCCATCACAAGTAAACATTGGATCAATCCGATGAACGTGTTTTACAACCACCGCGATGAATGCATGAGAGTGATCACTGATCAATGTAAACAACAGTGTATGTACTACCTTAGGTATATAATCGAGTCCCGACATGATACTATCTAATTCTATCTGGAGATCTTTGCGTTTACCTGCAAACAAATAATGTGTACAGGTATCTTCGGTTCCAAACATAGTTCTGACACCCGCTATCACAGACCCATACCAGTTAAGTAAACGTAGATCAACCGACCAACCTTCTAGGTGCAGCCACTTAGTGTCTGGGGGCATGAGGTTGCAAAATTGCAATTCAGATACCTTGTTGGTATCTATCAAGCCACGTGTATGACATACCCATATAGGGTGACCGTATTGAAGTTGAGTGATGTCATCTTGGTTAACAGATCGGACTATGTTGTTTCCATGGTCGACAGGCAAATCGCTACGTATACCACGATCAGTCGGTGTGTATTCCACATACACATCACCGCCTTCGATGACTGTGTTTTGGAGAACCATGAGTATACGGATACTCCTGTCCGTCTTTTTATCTCTTATGACTTTCGACTCAAAAGTCATAAGCAATTGACGGTGTTGACTATATATTGTCACCTTATCACCCAACATAGACCAACCATAAAAGTCATGGGCGTTAGTATACATATTGTTGTGTTCGGTGAGAAACACGAACACATTTCCAACACCGGTCGCCAACTGGTAATATGGTAAATCATCATTAACTGGAACATTGATGCGCAACATGATGCTGTATGTACCGATCTGTCATACATGCTCATCAAGGAATTCGCTGATCAATTTTTTAATATAATACGTCGATGAATTTAACTTGTTCAACAAGATCCATGAGAAAAATACACACCGGTGATCAAATCAAGGATTGGTGATGATGATTATCTGGATCTCCTGTAACTTCACATCCATCAAAATTTAACATGGGTTAATATGCAAACAACAGAACTCCACTCCCCAATTAACTTAACTCTGGTGACTTGAGGCTTCAAAGTATGTTAACGTTTTCAATGTCTGATTTAGATTCATTTGGTTAAGATTTGTAATGAGTGTCGCGTACGGAAGATATAAGATAAGATAAGTTACGATTCTGATGATAGGATGTGGAACGCCGATCCCAAGGGACCAACCGTTCTCAGAGACAAAGTCCCCTTTGCATATACATTTCCTGCATCACGTACTTTTGTTGAAACAACACTAGCTAAGATACAGCATAAGATGAAACAAGAAGGTGCTATGCATATTGCAGTGCGACAAGGTGAATGGGTGGTACACATGCATCAATCAGATAGTATCGACTAACTTATTCCTATGAAAGTTCATTCAAGTATTGTGAATGCAATGTTACAACACCAAATAATGTTTCGTTATATCGATTCATTAATCTGGCGCTTTTCCAACTGAATAGCTTCTTCAGCCAACTTATAGTTTGAATCCTAGGTATATAAACAAACAGTCAGAAAGTTTTACCATGATATACTTTCCCCCGTCTCATCATGTGCATTTATTATTTTCGTGGTAACTGTGTACCCACGTTTTTGGAGATCTTCTCTCATATTGGTTGAGAGATTAGACCTGATCTTGGTAAAACATTTGATTCTGAATGGAGACATGTCGTATGGCAAACCGATGGTCATTATGCTTCAGGTGCATGGACGTTCTTTTGCAATGGGTACAAATTACCACGATCCGCAATGGGAGGAACATATGCTCCCCCGCTTTCTGGGACCGGATTTTATATTGCAGTGGGTGTCACCCATGATGGTCATGAAATTATTTCCAAGTTTTCACTGCGTTCAATGCGCGTGTCTCGTGGGCAACGTTACAGTGAAAACTTCATGCCAACAAGTGTCTTGCCTGTGGATGAACAGAGCATCATCGCTCTTGACTTTTCCATGGATTGTTCAAGGTTGAACATAGTTGGGAATGTTCAACAACTAACTTGTCAACGTGATGTTGAGTTTGCAACCTTAGAACGCAAGCAATATTCTGAACGGGCAATGATGGTAAACAAACAAGATGTTGAACGTTCAACCCTGGAACGAGAACACTTCACTGAAATGGCAACATTGAAATCAAGTCAAGAGACAGAAGAACTTGATGTTGAAGTGTGGTGTGACGCAGTCGAACCGTCACACCACAAATATGGTGTAAAGTGGAACACCATTATCATGTGTCTCCTTTTGATGGTGTGTTTATGTGTGCCGTACCATTGGTGGTGTCTCTTTCAAGGGGTTACCAATACCTTTATCTGGGGCTGCGCAACTTGCCGTTGCCAATGATATTGCAACGGCGTTCATACATCTTGTCCTGCAATAAAGGTGTGGCCATATTTAGAACCATCGCGAATGTGCGCGACCGTCATTTGAAAAATGGGCAACAGGACCACATCACCTGGCCCAATATCTGTATTAAGTAATTCCAAACCCCACATAGTTTGTATTAATTTAATCAACGCGGTATAAAAATCAACAAGGATGTCAATGTGATCCAAGAATAGAAATTTGTCATCATCGTCAGTATTTTCGTAGACTTTGTATAATATTCCACGTACATCGGAAGACGAGGCTGTCATAGACAATTTTTCTAATACGATGGCTACTGGGATACTAAACAATTTCCAAGTAAAAACAAGGTTCAAAATATCATTGATTTTGGAAATTTCATCCTTGTTGACCTTGTTGACCTTGTTGATTATTGTATCTATAAGTTCGGATATTAATAGTGTCATTTCTTTAGCAGAAGAATGTTTCTTCGATAACAACAAAGCAAGCTGCTCTTCGGTAAGTAATTTACCATTAAGATCTTTGCAGCTAATGCCTAATTTATTACAGGTGTCCCGAAGTTCGTCCATATAATGGTTAAGGGAAAAAATCTTCTAGTCCTCTGATTCTTGGATGTAATTGTGATTTGTATAGTTCTGTCTTAGAAATCCAAATTAACGTCCGTCCTATAGCAATCTCTCCGTCGACGGCATATTCTGCATTTCTGTACTGCACTAGGTCAAATCTATCCTTCATTGGAAGCTTAACAAAAAAGAGGACGTACTTACTTTCGGGTACCAGTATTTGCTCCGATGAAGACAAGCATGCATCAAGAAACTCAGCATTTAGAGGATTATTCTTCGGCTGAAGTTCGACGGGAGCGAGGCAATTGAGTTCCTCAAGTGTTTCTCTTTTAACTAAATCTTCAATACTTTCGTCTTCAGGTTCCGACTTTCCTCCGATGTCTTCCAAATAACTCTTATCATTACGTTGTTGCATAAGAAAATATGTGCGGCCGTTGTTCTTGATATAATACATGGCTCCAGCGCTTACGAAAACATCTCCATCGATATGAAAGGCTGCACGCCTTCGGCTATTTACTAATTTCGCGTCTGTTAGACTCATCCTACAAAAAAATAATGTGATCATTTTTACATCCTGCAGTGTGTTCTTCATGTTAAAAAACTGAATTTAAGACTTTTCTCGTCGCTTGGTGGCAGATATTATGGGATATATGATTGCTGTGTTCCTTTCTTTTTTATTGTTTCCGCAGGTCCTGAAGACAATAAAAAATAAACACACATTGGGACTGTCCAAGAAGACAATATGGCTAAACATTCTAATTTCATCCCTGGGGATCTGTTACAGTATTCTAATCGAGGAATATCCATTGTTGGCAGGGGAAGTGACCGCCTTTTTGTTTTCGATATGGTTGGCCATATTATACTTTACTTACAAGGAAAACACCTTTAGGTTATCACAAGAACATAAGCATACTGAAATTCCAATTCCTGTTCAGACCTTGGGTAAGACAGTATAATTATATTGTTGAAATGCGGGAGTTATGCATTGATTGTTTTATGGTTTAATAGACTATCAAACACTATTATTGCTGCTCTGTTTGTTAAATTTTAGTTAAGTTTAACAATTATCTGCTTATTTTGTGGATAATCATCTTCTACAATCTTAATTGCTTTGTACAGCATCATTAAAACGACTGTTGGTAATAACAGTATCAGTCTTATATTTATTTTATATGTTATGCTGGATGATATTTGTATTTTCTTTTGATTTTTCGGCCATATTTTGATTGTGTTAGGTATAATTAATCCTATACATTAGGTCATCTTGTTCAATCCGGCAAAAACAATTACAATCATATGCAAAATAAGCTTAACAAAATAGATATAAATTACAAATTATGCACTAGATATTTGATTTTTTCCCAATCACCTAGGAACTTGGAAATGCTTAGCTTTCTATGCACTAGCTAAGAGACTTGACTTTTGGAATAAGTGTCTCTGATGTAAAATTTAATTATCGTGGATAAAATCAAGTTTGACCGTAACATACACGCTTTTTGGTATAAAAAGTTAGGCGCCCAAGTGAAGAGACCTTATTCGTAATTCTTTTTGTGTTATTTACGAAACTGCAACTCGCCCCAATTGGCTCATTTTTCGACTGCAACTCGATTTTAATCGTACTAAGAGAAAACTGCAACTCCCATGACTAACAGACATGCATCCTATACACTATTAATTGTTAGATATGTCTTTTAATCAACTATTCAATCAATACGGTATAATTCCAGAATTCAATAAGTGTATTTTATCCACTTATACACCTATTGACCGATTTTATACAATAAAAAATCGCAAAAAATCAAGTACACAACTTGCATTAATGCACCTAGGTCTCTTGATAGATTAGCTTATACAGCATAGATGAATAGAGCATTAGAAGTTTATCCCTGATTTAGGTTTGATTTATTATGGTTTGATTATTCTTTTAAAAGTTATTGATTTTTAAACCCACTATCCTGTATAGTAGGTATCTGATTGAACCATCATTAAAAATACCTAACTGATTAAATTTAGATAACTCTATCACACAAGCAAAACCTTCTTAGATGTATTAGGATATACTTATTCTTCCAGACACATATATAGAAACCAAAGAAAGTAGTCTCACATGGAGTTTGAAAGTTTGTGAAACGGAATGGTCCTTGAGGACTTTGGAAGATCAGCACGTTTCTTTATGACATACGGTGTTCTATTTTTATGTTGTCTTGACCTGTATTATCTTGTATTCTAAAATTAACCATTATATAAAAATAACCTAATCAGTATCAGACCTTGTTATTATGCTAATTATCCACTACCAGATTTAAACCATATAAGATTTTAATGCGCAAATTGCAATAATTGTATACCTAATTTCTAACAGAGATGGATTATTATCCAGTACATATTTGAATGGTTGATAGGTATCTATAACAGAGTGCTTCATTGGATTTTAATTGTATTCGTGTCATATCTTAACAGACCTTGTTTCAAATATGTTATTACATTATTTTATAAGCTGCATATTTGGTCGTTGTTGATTTGTTACAAATCAACAGCTTATGCGTGCATAAGCTATTAAGATATACGAGCGAAAAATAGGTGGTTTATTTTTATACAACCGCTTAGATTGTTTATTTGATGCATAATAAATGCACTCTTGTTGATATAACAGCATCGAAACCATATACATGTTTTTATTAAGGTGCATACATACAACTAATGAATGATATGCTGTATATTTACAAATGTTAGATGCTCATATCTGTTAACACTTAGGTTATTTTTATGACTAGCTCTCATTTATACTGGATAAATCAATCATTGTGATATTAACCATATTTAAGATATCTTGTGTTTTATTTAGGTTTATATTTTCCATTTATGTATTTGCGTACGTGAAGTATATGTCGTTGATTGTTTTTATGCCACAAACGGAAAAAGTTTGTTTTTACAAACAAAGTAAATCATAACATATTGGTATAAAGATCAATGATGTCTGAGTTCACACGATTTGTTTTGACAAACATCACTTCGAATGGGTTCATTGTAGATTTATAATATTTATTGTTATACCATATGTCACCAGTTTCGACTTTTTGAATATCGCACACATACAATGCTGATATATCATAACCATTTTCTATAATTGTTGTGGACATACCTATCTCAAATTTAATAATAAAGTCCCTTTTACTTTTTTTAACAATGGCGTCATATTCGGCACATGACAGGTTGAAAATTTTTGGTTTCAAGATATCCAAGCCTATTTTATCTGTACAAAATATCATGGACTGAACATGTTTATTGCCCTTCTTGTTCCAGGGTAAATAATTAATACTCAGTCCTGATAATTTTACTTTATCATTTATTAAATTGCAAAACATAACATACCATTTTTGTTCATTAGATACATACCTTGGCAAAAAAGGACCACGCACTGTGTCGTTGATAAATATAAAATAATCAAAATCGGCAGTGTTTATATGTCGCAATCCTGTTGCCCAGGCCCCGAAATCATATCCTACATTATCTTTCTCGACAACTATTATGTTATCTTGAACGGGGATTTTTGTAGAATATCCTTTGACTGGTATAATCACATAATACACTTCATTATTATCAAAGACACCTTTTTTAAGAAAATACTGTAGATTTTTCTTGGAATCATGCGTCTCGAAATGCATATAAAAAACACAATATTTGTACATATAAAAAAGTAAGTGAATTTATCTCTAATTCACTACTTTGAATCTGTGATTTGGATTACCTTCTGCCCTCAGCGAAGATTTGGCCCCAACGGTGTTTTGGTAGGGATATGGGTTTCCCTCTTTTTTCTGGCTCTCCTCCGGAAGCCAATGCTTGAGCGTCCATCAGGCGATGGAACATGGTAGCATCCACGTAGAATTGGTCGGTTTCCCGAACAACCGCGTAGCCACCTTGTCGTTGCTGGTGAGCATGGTAAATAATGTTTGTTTGCCAAGTGTTAGACATAATGTCACTGAATGTTGATATCTGGCCGAGGAGGGGCAAATATCAATTTTAAATTTTTAACCATACACCCGTAGGCGTTTATAGTTAAGACTTGTTTACTTACTATGGTGTTCAAGAAACCATTTGGGATGTTTGGCAGGTTGTGCATTGTTATTATCAGCTAGTGCCTTGAGTAAACTTACTTGAGTGGTGCATCTGTTTGTTACAGGATTAATCTTACCAGGTCTGCTCTTCCAACCAGTACAGTCGCTACCGTTTGCTCCCTTTCGGGCAGCAAAGACTACTTTGCCTAAATCGCCACCGCGTTTAACGCAACGAGAACTTGACATGTTACGAATATAACCACGACTGCATTTTTTATCTCTTGCATGAATCTCAGCTATCCTAAAACTATCTTTTACCTGTACAATGCGACCGGCATTTACCATTTTGCGTAAGCGGTAGTTTAACTGAGCTTTATTTACATCACCTAAGTAACGCCTGATACCTGTACGTGATACATTGTGGTATGGTCTTTTGAGTGCTGAAATCGCTTCTGCTATTTTTGCTTCTGAAATAGATATATTAATTAAAAAAATGAAGCATGGGCAAGTTTTAATGGACGAACTTGGAGGGGTTGAAATAGATTTTGAAGATTATAACATGGACACGAGGGTAGAAAAATCATAATAAATGGAGCGACACGTTCACAGTATAATCATGATATTGCGGAAAGCTCAGGAAGCGCGGATACGAATGATGTGTTATTTAAAACTAATTTAACGGTAAAGTGTACCGATAATTACACTGTAATATATGATACTGTGTTGCTGATAAGTAGATTTTATTATTCCAATGATTTAAAAATGAAAATAATAGACTTTTTTGAGGAAAATGGTTGGATTACTGATAAATTAAGGGAAGATACGGTAAAAGAAATTTTTAAATACAATGATCCAGTATATCCTTTATCCTGGCCCATTTATCAATGGGCTCTGGATAATATGATAACGGAAGAATTTAGCTACAATGTAATAGGTAACCGAGCAGTCCAAGTGTATGAATGGCTTGCCCAAAATGGCAAAATGTCAAGATCTCGAGTTGTCAAACAATTATATAGTTCCGGTAATGGTATGCTGGATATCTGTTTAAAACACGACATAGATCTGGTTCAAGATATGAGACTTCTTGATCATATCATTACAATTGGTTCAGAGGAACAGATACGTCTGATGATAGGACGTTACATAGGAAAAAATAAATATGACCCTGTGCGCAGTACATATGAGATATTGATTCAGCGTTGCCCAGATTTAGTGCCTGATGAATATCTATGCAATGTTTTAGATACCGTTCTGTTTCACGGTAGTTTGAAAACTATCAGGTACATTTTGGATAAGGGTATTAAGTTTCCTGATAAAGAATATCGTATTTATGTTCCCTGTCCTAATTGTTATAATGGCGAGGGTCACTCCTGCAATTGGCGTTATGTCAGCGCAAACTTTATCGTCAATTGCCGTTTTGAAAACTTCGGCCTAGAGAAACTCAATGATAATCCGGAAAGCTTGCCGGAATTATATAATTTCTGGGTAGCGTATGGCTATTTTGTAGGACCCTGTGATGACGAAGAGCTATACATACAATATGGTACAAATGAGACGGGTTGGGACGATGAATCAGAACAAAGAACTTGGGAGACACCTCCTGTCCATCAGTTCAGAGACAAAAAGCAAAAAGCTACATCTATGCCCAATCATATACCGACGTATTTTATTCCATTACGTTAATTGGCATTTAAAATTATTTAGACAATTGTATATCCTTCGTTGTTTAATACTTTGAGGTTCTTCTAATTCTAACGTTAACTTATCCCAATGTTGTTTTTTTGCGCCATGAAGACACAATATACCAATTTCTGTAAAAGCTTCATTGACACCATGACCTGTCACAGACGAACATTCCACCCAACTCATGTGATGCTTTTCGCAAAACGTGACTATTTCTTCTTCAGTAACATCTGGCGTTAAGTCGTTTTTGCACGACACGACGAGAAATTTCGCGTTTTTACTGTTGAACCTGGTAGCATCATCGATCCATTGTTCCAATTTTTCAAAACTTTCTCTGTTATGTCGGTTGAAACACAACAATACGCCATCAACACCTCGATAATAAGCGCTAATTATTGTTCGGAATCGCTCTTGTCCCGCAGTGTCCCAAATTTGAAGTTTAATTGTGGTATCTTGGTGATGTACTAACCCAACTTTGAAATCAACACATATGGTGGGTCTATATTGGTTTGAAAACATTTTGTCGCTGAAACTGTAAGTTAAAGATGTTTTTCCTGTATCGGCGTCGCCCACAACAATGATTTTAAATAGGTAATCAAACGAGTGTATGCTATCATGGTCAGACATATATAAATCTGGATTAATCATTTTCAGCAACAAAAATGATTACTGGTGATCATATACATGTCTGACACGAAAAAAACATCCGTTAAAGTTAAACCGGTTAAACCGGTTAAGGTTAAAATTAAAGTACCTGTTAAAATTAAACCGGTTAAGGTAGAATTGGAATTGAAACATGGTCCGGTAGATATCGTTAATGTAAACAAAAAGATGCTTACCGTACGTAACTGTTTGAGAGTTAGACAGTTACTGTTCGCCACCAAGGACTGTGAAGTTCGCATCAAGTTACGCGGTAAAGTTATGAAAAAGGATTTGCCAGAAGCCAAAGGTATTTCACCTCCTTCACCTCTGATACAGTTAATTAAAAAAACATATCCTGATCAAAAGTCCAGCCCTTCCAGTATTTTAGGAATTGTTGTGGAACATTTAATAAGCAGTAAAGTAGTCGGTGAGTTAAACTACATCGACATGCCAGTAAATTTGCCCAAATTAAGGGAAACAGTAGAACGAAGTAAAGTGTTCGTAAAAGCTATGACATCTACGGTCCAGCAATTACATAAACTGTATGCTGAAAAACAACCAAAATACAATATTGAACTAGGTAGCGGTCATGTTACCGGTCACCCAGACATTGTAGTAGGTACCCACATATATGAAGTTAAATGGACAACACAACTCAAAAAGAATTATCTGGGATTTCTTCTACAACTATTTACATACGGAGCACTAGAACCCAAAGCTACGCACTTGCATCTTGTTCTTCCTGCACAGTCAACTATTATGACATGGGACCTTAGCAAATGGAAAAAACGCGATCTTTATCGGACAACACTTCTTGAACTGGCAGAGAAAATCTACAATAAATTTAACAAACCAAACCATCTGTGGGACTTTAGAATTCTGAAATCAACACTAGGTATAGGTCATCACATTGGTAGGAAGAATGCACAGAAACTATGTCCATTTGTTCTAGAACAACAGAATTCTGTCCCTACCCAACTGTTTCTAAGGGGAAATTTATCAACTAAAGTGGACAAATTTACAGATACAGAAATAGCTAAAATGAGTGAACATGTTATTAACTATCGGCAACAAATTTTCGTACATGCACCATACAGTATTAATTTATGTATTACAGCGGGTACACAGGATGACTACAGTTTAAATTCATTGGTCTATAATTTACAGGTGGCTAACAGTGTTGGTTTTGCAGGTGTTGTTGTTCATTGTGGTACATTAACACGTGGCAAAACAGGCTATTCGCTAGAAAACATGGAAACTAACGTATGGACCGCATTAGCTAGTGCATCGGAAGAATGCCCATTATTGATAGAGACGCCATGCAGAGAGGGAGGCGAAGTCCTCAACAATCCAGAAGAATTAGCTGAATTTGTAACAAGGTTTCATAAAGACTGCCCTTACGGTACTGCGGGACAAATGCGCAAAAAGATAGGTATATGCATAGATACCTGTCATATTTTCGCAGCAGGACATTTACCTCTAGATTACATACAAATTGTAGACTATTATGATCAAAGCATAATTAAACTGATTCATTACAATGATTCAGTACTTCCCTTGGGATCTGGTCTTGATCGTCACGAAACTCCCGGAATGGGCGAAATTCCATGGGAACAAATGTCAACATTTGCACAAATATGTTCTAAGAGGGGAATACCTATGATAACGGAATAAGTTCCAGTACGTCTATCAATTCGTTAAATTCCTTTTCTAGTATCTGTAATTCACGCGGAAGATTGTTTTTTGGTAGTTCCTTTTGTTTCCATTTTATTGTGTGACTTACGCACGCATGTTTAGCTGTATTGATTTTGTCGATATAGTTATGAAAATCAATATTATGAGATGTTTTCACAATAGTTTCTAATCTTTTGATGTTTATATTCTTTTGATTGAAAACATATACATTCTTCGGTTTGGTGTTTTTGATCCATTTAAGAGTGTTTAGTGTCATTTTGACGGAAATAGGATTCAGAAAAGCATTACGCTGCGAAATAGCGTAGTAATATTCCCACAAATGTTTTAAGATAATAATAATTGGAACACTCTTTGGTATTAAGTCATAAATCTGGGGCAACACTCTCACATATGCGGGCGTTTTATCAATAATGAATTTAGATTCACGCATTAGTACAGCAATATTACTGCCATTAGATTTACCCATGTTCTCGAACAATATGCGGTATTTTTCTTCAAATGTTTCCTTGTTTATTGTGATAGTAGAAGGAATGTTCCAGTGCCATATATCCATTCATTCCATGGATAACATTTTGGACTTTGAAAATTCTTGTCCAGTAAGACACCACATTCAAAGCCACAAAATATATCTGGTAACGATTCCAGTAAATTTTTAATATATGTTGTGCCGCAATGTTCAGGTCCAGTAACAACTGCAAATAATTTATCCATATATTATGAATGTTTATTTATAATTTGGCTACAATTTGTGGTATTTTTTGTGCAGGTACATTCATAGCTAGTAGCCAATAACCAACTCCATAATGAGCGTAAAGTTCACTGCCACTTTTAATGTTTTTTGAGGCTTGATAGAATAATTCACCGTTGATATGAATAATTTCCACATTTGCTTTGGATTGGGATTTTTTGATGTAGGCTCTAAGTAACTTCGGTTTAATGTTATTCGGTTTGGCACCATCATTTATTAGGACTCCGTTCTCTTCCAGGTCTTCAGAATCCTGTCCTAAAATTACTTGCTTATCATCTAAATCACGTGCGGAAGGATGAATACTTTCAACAAAATCATCAGGATCTTGTTGATATAATTCCATCATTTCTGTTTTCGAACAGATAATACCCATATATTGGCACACTAGTCCTGCATGGCGAACAGACCTTCCCCTGCGTTACTAATCACACTATCTTTGCATTCGAGTTTCATTATATTAAATATGATGGTCAATTTCAAAGTACTTATTACTTAATAATAGATAACTCTTCTACCTCCCTTTATCCCATAATATATCGTGCACCAGCCGCCGAGTTTGCGGCAATTAGGCACAGGTTGCATTTGTCTATGTCGCGCCTGTTGTGGACTTTGCAGTAAATAGTTCTGTGGCATGTTTGGCATGGCATATCCTGCCCATGTCGAGCACATTTGTTGTGTTTTAAACGCCAGCAAGGACAGGCCTTGCGTAAGTATTGCGGATGCTTTTTGCATGTTTTTTGACCCATGATCGTGATCATGATATGGGTCAATTTTAGATATCAAAGCAATAAATAATTAATAGTTAGATTCGAGTGAAGCTCCTATTTAGGCGGTCACTTCGGCGGTTTCAGCGGCTTTGTTTTCCTCGTTAGCCTTGGCCTTGAATTCCTCCTTCTCGTCATCAGTGACTTCAGCCCAGAGTGCGGCGATGTGGCTCATCTTCTCCTTGTGAGGGACAGTCTTGATTTCATCAGTGGCCATCTTTTCGCGAACGAAGACATTGTAGGCGGACTTCTTGCGACGGGGCTTGTCACCACTTGCTTTGGAAGCACGGCTTCTCTTGGGTGCCACTTCGGTTAAAGGAGTGGAGTGCTTTGTGAACATCTCAACAAGAGAATCAACGAATTCTTCGTCAAGTTCGTAAGTTTCGGTTACTTCTGTACGGAAAGCTTCTTGGGCTTTTTGAACGGCTTCTGCTACCTTGTCTGCTGGCATCTATGATATACTTACAACATAGTCTCTAAGTATCTTCACGATTATTTTTTATATTAATGATACTTTTTACGTTTATTATCTAAAACAATTAATAGTAATACATTAATGTCAGACACTAGTGAACAACTTGTTCTTAACCCGCTTGAATACGAGGATTTGTTACCTAAGCAAGATAGCAAACAATTACAAGCTTTGGATAACGACCAAGACAAAGAAGAATCTAAGGATGAAAAGGATGAAAAGGATGAAAAGGATGAAAAGGATGAAAAGGATGAAAAAGAATCTGAATCTGAGAGCGAAGAAGATTCGGAATCTGAAGAATCCGAGGACGAGGAAGAAGATATGTCTAGTGATGAAATTCATCAAGAAGTAGAAGATATGTTGGAAGGTACGGGTCCTGAAATAATTGAATTGATATCACTGGAACCTAAACGGTATTTGAATATTGTTCAAAATTACACTAAAATGCGTAATGGCAACACAATTTATTTGCCCGATCTATTTAATATTCTTGTACGCAGGGAAGGTCCAAATCTCCGTGTCAAGTTCAGGCTGACGGACAATAGTCAATGGTATGAAGTTGGTTATGACGGTGATACATTTACAGATCAAGATGTTTATACTGCCTTTAAAGAGAAGGTTAATTATGCTTTAAAGAGACCATTGGGTGCCCATCGCAAACATTTGGAAGACATTAGCAATGATGCTCCTCCTGTATCAAAAATACAGGAACAGATACCCGAGACACCTAAAGAACAGGAGAAACCTAAACCAGTAATGTCGCAAGGCAATCAACAGAGTATATCTAAAATCGATCGGTACTTGGGTCGCGAAGCTAATACAGAAGAAATATCAATGCCGGCAGCCAATACTGACCCCCGTCAAGCCCATACACGAGCTCGCGCTGAAGCCGAAGCCTTTGTAAACAATACTTTCTCCGATTCTGATTCTCAAGTTAATGTTAGAGCTCCTGATTCAGGTTTTGATGCATTGTTGGAAGGGTACAAGGGGCAATTAGCTGCACGAGTCCGAACGGTACGCCCTACACTTGTCAATAAATTGTGCAAATTAGAGTCACGTTGCAACAAGGTAGAATTAGTTGAATTACAACGCTTACAAAACATACTGCAAGCCGGATATGTGCAAAAAGAAGTAGTTGAACTCTTGCCTCAGTCAAGTCGCGGTGAAAGAATATTATTACTTGATTTTCTTGATAAAACATGCGGAGAGCAGGAGAATAACTTGGCTGATGATCTAGCACTGTCTGAAACGGATCGTTCCTTAGTAAGCAAGTATGGTATTAATCTAAACCAATTATAAATCCTAAAAGCCTGTGCAGAAAAATGAAAGCCATAATTTTTTAATGGCTGTAATTGCAGAAACAAAAGCAGTACCTATCAGTTCCATATCAATAGAGGGGTATGGAACTATATCCGAAAGCAAACTTAAGAAAGCCGTTGCTGGTTTCAGTCATAGTAACGGAGGCCTAAATCTAAACATTCTCAGAGAAATAGCAAAACTGTGCAAAATCAAAGGCCGTAGCAAGATTAAGAGACCGGAACTAGAAGTTAAAATCCGTAGATTGTATTTTCCTGTTAAGGTCAGTGTAAGGCCTTCCATGCCGGTTAAACCCATTAAACCCATTAAACCATGTAACCCTGTAAGTGACGGAAGAATGGGATTGTATGAATCTCTAATGTCTAATATACAGTATCAGACATTGGATAAACTTACAACAAAGACTAAAGAAGCGTGCACCAACACTAAGGTAATGGCTCGCCACCACAAGCGACTTATGACTGACATCTCTTTTTTGTGTACCTATGGGTCGAGCGTATTTATTAGAAGTTCTGAAGGAGATATGTCTACTATACAGTTTATGATATCTGGTCCGCAAGGAACACCGTATCAAAATGGATTGTTTCATTTCACGTTGAGTATGAGCACAGGTTTCCCTACAAATCCACCGGAAGTCAAAATACTTAATACCGACCGGGGTCGCATTAGACATAACCCTAATTTATATGCCTGTGGTAAAGTCTGCCTTAGCATTCTGAACACATGGACTGGAGGTGCCCGCTGGACAGCCAAAACTTCACTGAATGATGTGATCATGGGTATTCAAAACTATGTTCTCTCTGAGCAACCGTGGGCCAATGAACCAGGACATGCCGAAAATAAGAAATCGTGTAAAGCATACAATCATATTATTCGGTTGAGTACTATGATTGAAGGTATGTACGATATGCTATTGAGTCCACCGGAAGGTTTTACGGATATCGTGTTGTTTCATTTCTATGGCCCAAAAAAGGTAGAGATCTTGCAACAGCTGCGTTTATGGAAAATGGAACTGTGTTCCCTGAAAGACTCTGATGTGGTGGGATACATGAAATCTTACACCCACTACAGTAGCGAATCTCAATTCAAAAAGCTGTTCAGGGAGACTGTGGAGAAACTAGAGTCATTGTACCAAAAAGTGCTGAACTAGAAGAGATTGTGATTGAAAGGATTCATTACATGCGAATTATAACTATTGAGAGCAGGATTCGCTGATTTAAAAGTTACATTAAAACGAGAGGAGGATATGCTTTTGAGAGCGGGCGAACCATCACTATTGTATATCTTTACTAACTTTGTTTCTTCCTTGTTGTCATAATCTACATCATAACCAATACTTAACAAATATTCCCTCAATTTACCAACTTGTCTTTTTGATAAAGAATGGAGCTCTGTATTAAAAAGTTCATCACAGCCTTTCAACACGAAACTTTGAAGGAAATTATTTAACATATTAGGATCCGCAGAAGATAATTCAAATCTAAAACTGAACGGAGGCATGGGTTCGTTGTGGAAAACACTATCAATAAAGCTATTCAATTCAAGTTCCATCTCTGTAAGTTCGGACATTAATAAACTTGCTCAATTTCTTTGAGTACACAATGGAAAATGATTGTTTTGATTTGACAATGGAATTAGACACAGGCGAAAATAATGAATATAATTTTGCCGATGTTATTGACACAGAGGAGGGGAACCAACTAATATTAAATTATATTAATCCGACAGCATGCGAGTACTATTTCGATAATGAATATTCAGTTAGCGTTACAAATTGCATATGTAGCCAGTCTGAAGGGATGGTATCAGCTGAGCCTGACGAAAATGTCATCGAATATCTGAATAATTGTTTTTCTTCGCATGCCGAAACCATAATGTGCGTCAACGATATTGACAAAATGCAGGACATGAACATAACAATAATATTTCCATACCAAGGAGAAATACAAGATGATGCTTTATATGACATTGAGTTGAACATGACCGGTTATATGATAACGGTATATCCCCATTACGTTGACATAATGCTTATATTTACCTGTTCAGGTCTCAAGCTTAGCTCTGAACTTGAACTTGAGTTTGAGCTTGGCACTGATCTTGAGCCTGAGCTTGAGCTTGAGCTTGAGCCTGAGCTTGAGCTTGAGCTTGAGCCTGAGCTTGATCTTGAGTCAAAATTAAATGAAGGATTTAAGAGACAAGTATTTGAAGTGTATTTTAAGTTAGTGCCTAATAAAATGATCATTAACGAATGTTAATGGGTATCAAAGGTTTGAACAAGGCTATAAAAGATACAGCGCCTGACGCGGTATTGTTAGGATCAATAGATGATATACCTAAAGGTGTGTACGGTGTTGATGTGAGCATCTATTTGTATCCAGGTTTATACAATCAAGAAAGCAAGGGTAAAGGTAGTCATATAAGGAAATTTTTTGATATGATCATAGACTGGAGAAAAGCAGGACATAACTTAGTTATGGTTTTTGATGGTGATACACATTCAATAGAGGCCAAGAAGGACACTATAGAGGAACGCAAGGAAATAACGGCAGCAAAATATAAAGACATTTTGCAGATTTGTCAGGAAATTACTAGTGAGGAAGTTGTACACAGCGGTAAAGTTATCGAGGTCACAGATGAAATGCATGAACAATTGAAGATAGATTCGGATGTGGAAACTATTGATATTAACGATTATGCTAAACATTTGATGAATAAGGTAAGTTGCACTGATGAACAATATATGATGTTAGAAAATGCCGTTAAAAAAAATATTAGTATAAAGAGTTCAGATATACAAGATCTTGTTGATTTATTTGAATTTACAGGTACTCCGTACTTGCGTGCTGAGGGAGAGGCTGATCATATGTTGGCCGATATGTACGAAGGAAATCTTATTGATGGTGTAATAAGTGAAGATGGGGATATGTTGACTCATGGCGTTTGTTATTTAATTCGTGGTATAAATGACCATAAATGCCGTAGAGATGGGGTAATTAAAATATATAATCTTCAAACTCTACTCGCATCTTGGAATATTACATATCGGCAATTTGTCGATGTCTGTATTTTGTCTGGATGTGATTACAATAAAAACAAAAAAATTGCAGGTATTGCCTGCAAAACAGCCCGAAAGTTAATATGTAAGCACGGTTCGGTCGAAAATTACTTATCCACATTAAAGGGTGATAAATTAGACACCGTACCGGAAAATTTCCTTCCTATTTACCATGAGGCTGTACGCATATTTTGTAGCATAAACGAACAGATACCAGAATCTGACAGTGTAAAACATTGGCGAAATGTTCCAGGAATGGATCAAGATGTGAGCTCTGCATTGAGTACATGGTTACAGAAAGAAACAAATTATACCTCTACAACAGTCCAGAAAAAAGTAAAGATACTGAACATGCCACTGAAAATAACCCGAACTGAACCTAATCCTACTCCTGATTCTAGTTATAGTTATAGTTATAGTTATAATCCTAAACCTAATCCTAAACCTAAACCTAAAATCAAAGTAACTGTTCGTCCTAAGAAACCACAGAAGATTGTAGTTAAAGTTAAAGTTAATGTTAATATTAAACAGCGAATCAAACCAACTGTAAGTTTAAAGTAAGTGTTTTAAATCATAATTATATTTGGATTTTGGACTTTGGACTTAGAACGTCCAACCATGTTAAATTAACATGACAGTATGTGTATTGTATCAACCAAGTGACAATGTTACAGAAAGAATAATACAAGTGGATTCATTATTAAACCTGACCAATAAGTTTTATCTTCAGGAATCGGATATTCCTGAAGCGGACAAACCGAGGTCGTATCTTACCGTTAACGCAGAAATAGCTAAAAAGATCTTGCAGGGAGACAAAAAAATACCTAAGAATTTTGGTATCAAAGTTAAAGTAGAAGTAGAAATGTCGAAACATTTACCAGTTCAATTGCATGAAAAAACCTTGGATTATATTAATATTAATGGCAACGACATTGTAGCTAAAGCTTATATTCAAAAATACAAATTACAGGATAATAATACTATAGTAATTTTATGGGATCAGCAGTGTAAAGCTAACATTAGCGGTGCGTATTTGAATACCGCCATACAAACATTAACTGAACATCGTTCCCTCAATAAAGAAGAATCTAACATTGTTATTTTTCTTACAAACCCAGATGGAAAACCTGCCCCTGTAATGGGTAAAGGATTGACGGTAGTATCTGGATTACCAGACGAACAATTGTTTAATGTGCTTACACAGTGCAAAAATCATGTCCTTGTAGGTAACAACATCGGGTTGCTATGTGCTACACTTACAGAAGATAGTTATTGTGTTTATCCTCATCCATGGAAAATAGAAGATACGAATTTTAAGTTGAACGATAAATGGCATGGTATTAAGTACAATTGGCCTTACACAAAATATTTTGATCGTGTATATTTCATAAATCTAGATAGACGCACTGACAGAAAGCTACATATGGAACAACAGTTGAACAAACTTAATCTAAGTGCAACTCGCATACAAGCGTTTGATGGTAAAACTATTAAATGGCGCAAGGAATTCGGTGTATGGTCCAAATATTGGAACGAAGGTGCTTTTGCGTGTTGCTTATCACATCGTCAAGCTTTAACAGATGCTTACAAGAATGGTTTTGAAAACATATTGATTCTAGAGGACGATGCCGTTCTTCAAGACAACTTTTTCGAAGTGTTGGACAAGGCTTGGCAGGAATTGCCAGAAAACTGGCATATGCTTTATTTAGCCGCTAATCATGGTGCTAAGGGTTCTCCTTCTTACCCTACAGAAAAAGATAAAATTGGCGAACATTTGTTTAAGTTAAAGGGTAGTCTATGTTCACATGCAATTATCTTGAATAAAGTTTGTTATCCAGCAATCTTAAATCATCTAGCTGCTCCATATGGACCTATTGATGTTTTTTACTCACTGTATCAACAGTTTTTTCCTTGTTACGTATGTAGTCCTGGTCTGGCTAAACAGATGGCAGGGCATAGCGATATTGTCGATCAGGTTGTTGGCTATAGTTCAAAGATTGACTACATTAACTATGCACAAGTTCCAGATCCAAATCCAAGTGCTGTTGATGTTGATATTTCTACATCAGGTGTGGCCAAAGTAGAAGAACTATAAAAGTTATTTAATTTTCGGGTAATGGTTTTATTTCAGATATTTGTTTTTCTGTAAGAAATGCTTTTAAAAACAGAGGTAACCAATATGATTCTTTGCAGTTATGACATTGTTTTACGGCTGCGGTATCGCAACCATATGGAAAACTTCCACGTAGTATTCCGACTTCGATACCATTGGTACCGGTGTTACATAGAGGACACATACGTTCAAATATATCAGACATATGTAAAAAATAGTGGATCATTTTTAATTCCAAAATGAAAATGATCGTACTAATTTATCAATGGGTCTATCTTGCTCTAAAAATTCCAATTCCAATTCCAATTCTACTAAACCTAAAAAATATAGTTCGAAAACTACCGATTATCGTCCAGCAGCAGCAGTCGCATCTACCCACCACACAGGAGTTGCGTCAAAACCTAGACCAGTGCCCGTTACTACCTCTCGAACTACCAATTATCGTCAACCAGTTGCATCGGTTCCGGTCACACGCCAGCGAAAAACGTATAGTCGAGGCTACGGACATAGTTCAGGTTACTACGATGATGATAATTGTGGTAGTAGCGACCGGAATACTAGCTGCGATTACGGGGGAAGTAGCGGTGGTTACGGAGGTGGTTGCGATTATAGTAGCGGTGGTTACGGAGGTGATGATTGTGGTGGAAGTAGCGGCGGATGTGATTAAATGACATTTAAACATTGTTTTACTAGCTATATCACAACCATATGGAAAACTTCCATGTAGCATTCCGACGTTGGTACCAGTGTTACATAGAGGACATACGTAAAATAGTGGATCATTTTGCAAATGAAAATGATCGTACTAAATTTATCAATGGGTCTATTTTGCTCTAAACCTAAACCTCAATCTAAATCTAAATATAGTTCGAAAACTACCGATTATCGTTCAGCAGCAGTTGCATCTACCCACCACACAGCTGTTGTGTCAAAACTCTGGAATCGATCTAAAGAACAAACATTATGGGTCCAAACAACGATATGTTGAAAGACAATCAACTTTGATTTGTTTCTTTGTTAAAGAGAAATTGATAAACATATTCAGGTAATGTCCGAACTAGATGTAATGAATATGCCTCCGGAAGATGATGAAGGACCAATTGAGTACAAGCTCACGCTTGACAATTTATCAGAAAAACAACAAGGCCATCGCGCGTCACAGTTGCAATATAGATTAGAATCTGCCCAGCATTATGGACAAGTTATATATATCATAGGCATATCAGATGATGGATTTGCAGTAGGTTTATCCCGTGATGAAATGACCAAAAGTATTGATAATATGAGAAAGATTGTGTGTATGGTACAAGATGCCGACATTTGCTCAATTGAAGAAACTGCGGTTGATATTTATGCTAACGACGAAGAAGATTTGAAACAAAAGTTCATAACAGACCCTAGATTTCATGGCGAAAACGGTAAAGCTGGCGATAACGTCGTAAAGAAGCGCAAAATCAACAGAGAAGGTGAGAAAGCAGGACTTGTTGTTCACAAACGCTACGTATCGGAAATCATAATCCGCAAGAAAATCGGTGACTATTGGGAAATCAAGGTAGCCGTTGCAGGAAATGTTGATTGCGGCAAAAGCACATTGCTAGGTGTTCTCACTAGTGGTAAATATGACAATGGGCGTGGTAGTGCCCGTTTGAATGTCATGAAACATAAACACGAAACGGATAGCGGCCGTACCAGTTCGATAGGACAGGAAATCGTAGGTTTCGACGGAACAGGCAACAGTGTTAATCACCACTTATCCAAGTTCGGTCACGGTACTAAGCATGATTGGAGTGACATTGTGAAAAGCAGTTCCAAGATTGTGACCTTTTTTGATTTGCCTGGACATTTAGCTTATTTTCCACAAGCTATTCGTGGTCTGACTTCTAACCAGTTGGATTATGCAATAGTTACTATCGGAGCTAACCTGTCTTCGTCAGTTGACGCAACATCTGGTTCTAGTAAGGACTGGATCAATATGACCAAAGAACATCTTAGTGTTGTACTTGCTTTAGGTATACAGTGTATTATTGTAATTACAAAAATAGATAGCACGCCGAAAGAAGTGATTGACGAGACAGTTTCCCGCATTGATAAGCTAATCAAGAAAAAATACGCCACTTATCGAATTAATGACCTTAGCGACGTTCACAACTGTGTCAGGTTGATGGAACCTGGCAACGTTGTTCCAATTGTTAGAATAAGTAATGTTACCGGTGAAGGTCATCCTGAACTTAAAAAATTGCTTGTATTGTTGCCACCCAAACGCGAATATGTCAATACATCACCACCTGTCTTGCAAATTCAAGAGATTTTCCGTAAGGTGGAAGGAACATCTATAGTTATCGCTGGACAGTTAACAGCTGGAGAACTGTTCACTCCGGCAGCTGGTAGATACTGCAGATTGAAAATAGGCCCACTACACAACGGTACTTTTCTTGAAACGCGCGTACGTTCACTACAATGCAAGAAAATGGATGTAAGTCGTGTGTCCGCTGGCCGTTACGTATGCATCGGTCTCCCGAAAAACGATGAAATTAACCAGAAAATGGCCAAGGGTATGTTCGCAGTGGGTGCTGAAACAGAGCCCAAATGTGCTTGGGAATTTTGGCTCTATACACGTCTGGCTAAAAATAAGTCCAGTCATGTCAAAACAGGATATACTCCTCACTGCCACATAGGCCACATCAAACAGACATGCAAAGTTGTTGGAATCTACAAATGGAATACCAAATGGACTGGTGAAAACACTATAGCTGAACATTTCAAGGATCCTGGTATGGAATGCCGTGAAACAGACGAAGAAACAGGTAAAGTGACCATCAATGATCCTGATTTTGCTCCGATAGAGAGATTGAGCGCAGGTGATCATGCACTGTTATTGGTTCGATTCTGTTTCAAACCCGAACTTATCTTCGACCATAACCGAAGCCTCATGTTCCGTGAACAAAAAATAAAGGGTGTAGGGGAAATTATAGATATTACAGATGCCAAATATACTGCGATGGACAACCAGGATGTGACCAAGGCTCATAAGACTCGACCATCACGTAAACAACGACGTGCACAACAGGAAAATGCGAGAGGTTCCGACTAATATACCAAGGCAGCTAAATCAGCGCGCCCACTCAAACCACAGTAAACACAGTAAACACAATTAAAATACATTTATCATTATATTTTACTTTGTACTTTGTATCGTTTAGTTATCGAAAAATGTTTTCCATAGAATTTATTATGCAAGCTAACGAAGTACCAGGTCGTTATTTTCTCAATGTTATAGATAATCTCTTAAGTCCTGATGAATGTCATGAATTAATCAAACATGCACATGGTATCCAAAACGATGATGCGGGAAATCGCAGTTGGCACGAACCCGGTACAGCCGGAAAATACAAACGATCCATCATGATAGATTCCGCATATGCTGATAATCTATGGGAACGAATCCAGGGACTGAAAATTCTTCCTGAGACATTTACAGGTGAAAATGGCACCCGTTACAAAGTGCTTTATCTTAATAGTCATTTCCGTTTCTCGCGGTACACGAAAGGAGGTTTATTTTCATTACACTGTGACGGAAAAAACTATGATAATAGTCGGCCGGAATTGACAGATGGTTATGCCACTGAATCACTACTTACCTTGAATATTTTTCTTAACGACAAGAACAGTATACCTGAACCATTGCTAGAGGGTGGTCATACTGATTTTTTCGAAACAGATGCTGGAGGTTTTAATTTTCATGAAAGACAGGGAGGTTCGGTTGCCCCAAGAGCTGGACGAGCCGCACTGTTTTGGGCCGATCAATATCACAGAGGAAATAAAGTCACACAGGGCCATAAGTATTTGCTAAGAACTGATGTCATGGGCGTCCAGATATAATATGTAAATTGAATTGACTTTAATTATAATGAAAATACCAATTGAAGCAAAACCATTGATATTTATGATAGGGGCAGCTCTGACAGGCAGTTCCGGTATGCTTTTTTATAAGTTATATGAATCTAAGCATTGGACACATAATCATATATATTCTACACGTGTAGTTGGCAAAGATGGTAACGGTGTGTATGATTATACATATACACGGTAATATTAACGGTAATAATATTTATTTCAATTCTTTATTGATTTATTAATTTCCCTGGCTGGTATTATGTCCTTCATTATATTACATTTACGTTGTTCATGTTTGTTAAAATCCAGTTTAACTCCCTTGGAATTGCAACGCACAAAGTCATAAGTTTCTTGTCATAATCTGGAAACCATTTGTTAATTTGTAGTTCTTTTAGAATGACATATAATGTAGAAGAATTCATATAATCAATATAATATTAAAACACAGCCTCCGTCATTCTTAAGAGACCGTTCTACCGCATTCGTCTTCAATGAAGAAAGTGTCCATGAACATATCATATGCATTACCGGCCTAATCTGAGTCAGTAATTTCCTGCTCTTGCTCCTGTTCTTGTTCCTGCTCTTCTTCGTCCAGCTTTACGGTTTCAAGCCTGGCCGGAACCATCAGCTTCTTGCCCAACATCTGCAAGGCCTCTGTGATTCGTTCAGTTACAGTATCATGAAACTTATCAATACATTTTGCCTTGATGCTCCAGTGCAATGGCCATGACCTAAGTTTGACAATCTTGTGAATATCGGACTTAATTACAGGAGTGATTACGTCCATGTAGTCCACGCTAATGACACGAAAGTCGCGCAGGTCAGGCGAGTTCCCAAACGGTGTCTAGCCACGTGTTCAAGATATCGGATGGCGACGAGCTATGTTTTGCAATGAAGTCATTCAGCAATGCCTGCTGTGTTACAATATGGTATTGTTAAAGTTCATTTTCCAAGATATGAATTTGTTCCGTCTTTTGCGAAACGGTGGCGGTATAAATTTGACGACTGGTGCTTGTTGAGTTACCCATTAATATTTTAGTATGTTTCAATTTTAAGTTTTAAATAGAAATATGATCTTCTTTTATTTATATTATGCCAAAAAACACGAAAGGTGGGTCAAAACATAAAAGAAAAAAGAATTATGTAGTAAAAGAACGTAAACCAGATGCAATCTGTAAGGATACAAATCCAGAAGAACTGGAAGCATACGGTAAGGTAATTAAAGCAGGCGGTAACCGCAGATTCTCCGTTTGTTGTCAAAAGATAGATAACCCTGACGAATTAACTATTTTAATGTGCAGAATCAAGGGTTCATTCAGAAAAAGGGTACGAAATGACGACTATGTATTAGTCAAACATTTCGGTTTCAGTGATCAGGCTCAAATTATTGATGTTTACACTAATGATGAACTAGCTGTTTTAAAGATGCGGGAACTATGGGATTTTCCGGAAGATGAGGTAGTAACCAAACACAAAGAACACGATTTATATGACTTGGGCGATATAAGCGAAAATGAGGATGAGGACGAAAAGAACAAAAATGGAAATGAACAGGAAGACTCAGATGAATCAGAATCTGAGGAAGATGTGGATATAGACAACATATAAAATAACTATGCTTTTGCACTTTTTACGCTCTTTTTACCTTTTGCGGGTTTTATTCTCTTCTTGACTACTGTCTGCTTTTTCTTTTGAATGCCCATCACAGCTTTTATAATGATCATAATGTATAAGCAAAATCCTTCAACATGGTATATGCCCTTGCTACTTTGTCTAAGTGATTGATCTCTTTCCGCCGCCTTCAGACATATCAAATATTTCTCGTCGTGATACTGCTTCGGTATTTTCTTCAATGTTGCCTGCAGTATATAATCAAGAATTACTTTGTGTTCTACACAGTAATTTACCAGAGAATAAATGATCTCCCTTACCCTGTCCATAGTATTTGCAATATCCGAACCTTTAACAATTGTATTAACTATATTTTCGCACATGATCATGGTGGGATTACATTTTTTAACACTGAAGTCCTCTGGCTCTAATATATACCGCTCCAAATAATTTATAGCCATTTTGATGTTTCGTTCACAGGATTCAGATATTGAATTAATTGCATCTGTATGATTAGGTTCCACTTTATCTGTTTCTTTGTGGTATATATCTGTTAGAATCGATACTATTTGAGGTTTGGTAGGAGCATGAACTCTGACAATAGCGCACCGACTTTTTAGCGGGTCTATAATTTTACCTTCATTATTTGATATAAATATAAAACGACAATGATTTATATGTGTTTCAAGAGTTTTCCGTAATGATTCCTGTGCTTCGGTGCTGAGAAGATCAGCATCTTCTATAATAATTATACGGTATGCTATCTTTGATATAATACTGTAAGTTATTTCGTTAAGAAACAACTTTAACAATGTTCTGTCGTAAATGTTATGGTTGTTGGGATTAAATTGGTAATGATAACTGCTGGCCAACAGGTTTATAGTAGATTTTTCCTCTGATTTGCCTTGTATTTTAAAATACATTTTAGTGTTGCTTGTATCAAATTTACCGTATTTTTCCTTAAGAAATAAGTGCGTTAGCAACTTTTTACCAGAGCCTCGGTTACCTTGAATGATCATATGCGGCATATTTTTGGCCTTTGATATGGCTTTAAGAAAATTACAAACATCTTCGTTATGCTGAATTTGAACCTCTGATAATGTCTGGGGTTCATATTTATCCACCAGTAATGACATAATAATATATTAATGCATGTCATTTTCAGTTGGAACCACATTTTAATCTTTTTTATTTATAAACTATGAACTACATTTATTAATGAGGATCAAAAAGAACAATATAAAATCTTTAGCAACGCACTATAGTGCATTAAAAAAGAACCTGGACGAAGCTAACCAGTCATTACACGAATGTAAAACCATATATGAACAAGAATTTACTCGCGAAATGGATGAACTAGAAACGGAGCGCAAGGAAAAAGAAAAACAACAATCCCAGCCATCCAGAAAAAAAATTAAGTTAGATATCAAGAGAAAAGAAGCGCCACCAGACCCTCCGGAAGTAGAATATATGAAAAAGGCAAAGGTTGACGTGAAAAAATCTAAACCTAAATCACCACCTAAGCCACCTGAACCATCTAAACCACCTAAACATCCTAAACCATCTGAACATGAACAACATGAACAATCTCGTTGCGCTGAACACCCTCCGGCAAAGCATTCCAGTTCAAATTCCAATTCAAGTTCTAAACTGCGGGAAATAGTAGAAAATTTATATATAACTCTGTGTAAAGCTTTTCATCCAGATCGTTCTGGTGAAGATGAAAAATTTCGCGAGCTACAGAAAAAGTATGAAACAGGTGACACTACGGGTATTATTTTTATGGGTTTGGAAACCGATAATTTAAATGTGGAGGAGGATCTTGGGGAAGATATGGTGCAAAATGTGCAACAGGAATTAAATGGAAAAATAAAGGTCATGGAACGTGAATTAGGAGAAATCAAAAATCATATTGCGTGGGTATGGTGTCAAAAACGCAGCAGGGATAAACAGCTAATTTTAAGGCATAGGATCATTCAGAAGATGAGGCAAGATGTTTTATATAAAGGTTCTAGTTAAGTCATTGCTTTTGGTACCAGCTGAACTGACATTGACAGGGTGATTTATTACAAGTGGTTGTTGGCTATGTGCACTCCTGTAACTAAGATCTTCCTTGATTTTGCTTAGGACATTTGGAACCATTTCGTGAATTACTAGGATATTAAGCTCCGCTACTTGACCTGGGATATCATTGGGTAGGTTTTTAGCATGATCTAGATACATTGACATCATAACCATAACCATGGGTTCAGTATTTTGTGCATGGGGATCAATAGGGTAGAGCCCACCACTTTGTTGATAAATCTGCTTACATATTAACTTTTTCAAATGATTAATGTTGGCATCTCCAAAGAATGCATCGCTCAAAGGGGAACGTTCTACCCTACTCTTTAATATATCACGGTATATTGTGTTGGGGCGTCCCGTTTCCTCGTACAGTTTATAGTCTGCGTAGTTTTGATCGAAAAAATGTGTCTGACTACGTGCCTCTAAAAAATTATTGGTAAATCCGGTTGGATTATTGTCAGCAAATGCTGGTGCGTATAGGTTATCATCGGCCATATATATGTATATTGTATATTATTAACTCTAAATCCCATTTCCGCTTATTTAGCATTCTTCTTCTTCTGATTCTGACTTCGATTTACATTTCTTACGCCAGCGTCGTTCTATTTCTTCAGCTTCCGATTTCTCTTCAGCGTCAGATTCATCATCATCCTCCGATACTTCTTCCTCTTCATCTTCCCGTTTGCATTCTTCTTTTGCGTGACTTTCTAGAGCTATTAATTCTGATACGTCGGTAGTTACAGGAATAGTTGCTATTGTCTGTATACGCAAGCTATCATCAAACTGAGCATAGGATGCCCTCCATTGCCATCCGGTATATCCGTAGCGTCTCATACCTTTATCGAAATCTGTTTGAAGCCAGAATTTAGTCCTAGCGATAGCTTTGCCACGATAATTTAAAGCCGGATGTGCACCAGGCAATAATTTAGTATTCCAACCATCATCTTGCTCAAATACTTGCTGCAGGTCCGAATCATTTTGATAATGTTCCATTGTCTCGATATCATTCCACAAGCCGGACATATCAAGATTCAGGTATTTCTGACAAAAGTCGGGAATTACCGCAGCGTTTAAATTATCACCAATTAAATGCTCTTTCATCGAAGAGGATATATTTCCGTTGTAATCAAATAACCTAACTAAGGGTTTCAAGGGTTTCAATGGTATTTGTATGTGTACTGTGTTGCTGTTCAGGTTAGACATCAATCAAAAAATGTGATCATTTTCGGGCATCTCATGCATTTTTCTGTATCATGAACTTTGTTATATTATTGAAGTCTTTACGTATGACTTTCCAGATCTCGCGATACTGTACATTGTCCCAACAGCGCTGACCCATATCGGTTGCTATGTTTTTCTTGTTAGTGATACAAGAACTGCAGTGCCATATAACTTGTTTTAGTAGGTCCTCATCATATTCGTCATGACGTTCCCACAGATAGTTACAGATGCCAGGGTAACAGTGAAAATCAATAGCTGCGCAGAACCATTCGTTTTTGCGGAGTTCAGCGGTGGGTGGTGTGACAAATATTTGTTCCCTTTTGAGCAATTGTAGAAAACGCGAA
>Ga0136555_1000074_pt1 | contig 36796 bp, 27 predicted proteins | sample AntRauTorckE5432_FD_104927 | JGI IMG/M metagenome (GOLD analysis project Ga0136555, IMG submission 104927) | Saline lake microbial communities from Rauer Islands, Antarctica - Metagenome Torckler E5 #432 | ecosystem: Environmental > Aquatic > Non-marine Saline and Alkaline > Saline | place...
AATCTTTCGTATATCCACGATGGTGGAAGTACCGGTCTTCTCTTTACATCCTCGACTGCTGCTGCCGGTGTGTATATTCATGATCTATCTATGTCAAATGCAAGCCTGAGTGGAGATTTGTCAGGAGCAGGAATATTTTTCGGGATACAAAATTATGGTTTGGATATAGAGAGAGTACGTGTCCAGGGTGAGATAAGAATTACTTCAGCTGGCCCATACTCCCGGAGTGTCGGAGGTTTAATTGGCCAAACGCAGTCTAATGATATTAGCACTATAGATACATATACTGATGTGAATATAATTAATAACTCAGCCGATAGCACAAAATTCCTTGGTGGATTTGTTGGTGATCTTGAGCAATTTAGTGCCGCAAGACAGACGTATGCAATAGGTAGTATCTCTGGAAGTGGTACTGGGTATATGGGGGCATGGCTTGGTACGTATAGGTATTTCGGAAGGACAGTTGATGACTCATTCTTCTCTCCAGCCGAGACTGGTATAAGTACGGCTTCAGCCCCAAATTCCCAGGAGGATTTAGAAGTCAATACTAATATCTCGGTATTATCCAAGGATATTTCTGATTACACCGCTGTCGGTTGGGATATCGTACCCATCGAAGATCATGACGGGCAGAAATCAACAGCAACCTGGTACATCGATGATGGAAATGATTATCCTCGTCTCTGGTTTGAGCGAGAAATACCAGATGCGGCAAACTGGGATGATGCCAGCTGGCCGTACAGAGAAAAGATTACAGTCGCTAGTACCTCTATTGCAGCTACATTGAACGACTTTCCGGTGTATGTTGACTTGGCAGATCTGTCGACACGATTCTTTGATAATGTTGATGCTCAGGGTGCAGATGTTCGCATAACGAGTGGAGATGGAACGACAGAGCTGGCCCGTGAGGTTGTGTCGCTTGATGTTGTTAATAATACCGGTGAGCTGCACTTCAAGGCCGACACTGTATCTTCTTCAACTGACAGTGATTTTTATATTTACTATGGCAACGCCGAAGCAAATGATTATGCTGCGACAGATACGTACGGCCGTAATGCTGTCTGGAGTAATGGGTATAATGCTGTATATCATATGCAGGAGGATCCGTCCGGAATTGCTCCACAGATTGTCGACTCGACTGGTGGTGTGTCTGCCACGACTGGTGGAACAATGACTTCTGGAGACAGTGTGGCTGGCGAGTTATCCGGTAACGCACTTGATTTTGAAGGCACTGATGATCATGTTCAGATGCCTCAACGAAACACTGCCGGAGAAAGTGAGGCAACACTATCTCTTTGGTTGAATCCAGCGACCTGTGCATCGACTGATGCGATTTATGATGAGGCTTGGGATGACACCTCTTATCCTCACTGGTGGCAGTTCTCTGTTGATTGTAGTACCTGGCGTACACGAGATACAAGCACTGGTCGTGAAGGCTCTAGAAATAATGACTTGTCTCTTCCTGCACTAAGCAATGGATCTTGGCAGTATCTCACCTTTGCCTACAGTGTTTCTAATAGTTACAAGCGTATCTACCTGGATGGTGTGCAGGAAGCAGAGACGACAACATCCGTTGACCAGCTTACAAGTGATGAGGCTGGATATAATTATATTGCTCGACCGGCAGATGGAAGCTATTTTGACGGTAATATCGACGAAGTCCGTGTCTCTTCAGTAACAAGATCCTCAGACTGGGTCGCTGCCGAGTATCTTAATCAGGACAATACGACAAACTTTTACACCGTCGCAGCAGGTGAGGAAGTTACAAGCAATGACGTATCACCGCCGACTCCAGATCCAGGCGAGTTCTCTGTTTTGCCGGATCAGACGAGCACATCATCAATTTCGATGACTGCCGCAACCTCTACTGATGGTGAGGGATCGAACCCTGTCGAGTATTACTTTAATTATCAATCATGTACTGCGGATAACGGAAGTGGTGGCACAAATTCTGGATGGCTTACCAGCACCTCGTATGCCGATGAAAATCTTCAGATCAATCAGTGCTACAGCTACCGTGTGAAGACCCGAGATAGTCTTGGTAATGAGACAGCATACTCGGCCACCTCCAGCGCCTATACCGCAGCCGCGGTACCAGATGCGCCGTCTCTTAGTAATCCGACTGAGACGTCTCTAGATCTGGTGAACAATGAAGGATTGAATCCGACGGTTAGTCCGGATACTAGTTTTGCGGTTCAAGTTAGCAACACGTCACCTGGTGATATGACCTGGACAAATCAGTATGTTGATGCAAGCGGAAATCCATCCCCAACAGCTGTATGGCTTACAGACAGTCAGCTTAGTGGTCTGACGGTGAATATGCTGGAGCCAAACATTACCTACACATTCCGGACCAAAGCCCGAAATCAGGATGGTGATGAAACCGGTTGGTCGGGCACAACCGTGGCTGCTACAGACTCTGACTTTCCGGATGAGACGGATACCTCTACACGTTTAAGAGGCGGATCGACTATTCGTGGAGGGTCCGGTATCAGTGGATCAATCCCAGAGATTGTGGATACCAATGCTCCGAATGTAACTAACATGAATCAAACATATGGAACCTTAGGAGGTAACGACACGATTATCTTTAATGCTGATATCACAGATGATAGTGGTATTAATACTGTCACATTCCAGTTCTCAGGACCATCTGAAACTGTTGAATTTACAAATATTTCACCCGCGAGCGGGGATACATATGAGCTTGTTCGTAATTACGAGTCTGGTGGTCAATTTGAGAACGATATGACAGCGATTGGAGTCTCTGATGGTGAGCAGTATGACTTTCGAGTATTTGCAAGTGATACAGAAGGGAATCAAACAAATTTTGTGGATAATGTATTAACGCTTACATATGATCAGCCTGAGTCAGGCGGCCCTGTAGCACCCTAGGGATTAGATGGTGGATCGACTATTCGTGGAGGTAGTACGGCGCAGTAGCCAGTAGTCCAGTAACCCAGTCAGCTTTTATACTTATTTACTCAACCCTTATTTATTTACTTCGCATAACCTGCAAGGTTTAATACGAAAATCGAGGAGATTCGTGATTTCTAAATTCTTTATTCTATATTCTTCTTCAGAACATATGCTCTGAAGAAATGTGGATAGAAAATCCTGGACCTCTGTTATACTGAAGATGTATCATTTTTCGCTAACCCTTTCCATGATGTAAGCTTTATGTCGCATAAGATCCTCATGTTTGGTTGGGAATTTCCGCCGCATAACAGTGGGGGTCTTGGCGTTGCTTGCGAGGGAATAGCGAGAGCTTTAGTCCGGGCCGGGCATGATCTCCATTTTGTGCTTCCACGATCCTACGAACTTTCTGAAAAGAATATCTCCTTTATGTATGCTGATACCAAGCGAGAGCATCTCAAGGTAACGCCAATTGTATCGACTCTCTACTCACCATATGCAACAAGTAGCAGCTACCGTGAAGCTGTAGAGAAAGGGTATATTGAGCCCGGTCCGTACGGTAATTCACTGCTGGCTGAAGTAATGCGGTACGGTCAGCAGGCTGAAGCAATTGCTAAGGAGGTTGATCCAGATGTAATCCATGCACACGACTGGCTGTCCTTCCCGGCCGCTATGGCAGCACAGCGTGCAACCGGCGCACCATTTGTAGCACACGTTCACGCCACCGAGTATGACCGCACCGGTGGTAATGGCCTGAATCAGCAGGTGTATGATATTGAACGAGCTGGTGTTCAGGCGGCTGATAAGGTGCTGGCAGTTAGTAACTTTACCCGACAGACGCTAATTACACATTATGGCCTTGACCCGGCCAAGTCTGGTGTGGCACACAACGGAATTGATAGTGAAGAGAAGAAGGGGATGGCACCGGTATTGCAGGATATAAAGAATCGCGGCGGAAAGATTGTGCTGTTTCTCGGCAGGATCACGATTCAGAAAGGACCAGATTACCTAATGCAGGCAGCCCGCCAGCTTCTTGATGTTCGTGACGATACATACTTTGTAATTGCTGGATCTGGAGATATGCATGATCAGATGGTTGAGCAGGCGGCTGCGTTGGGAATGGCTGATCGAGTCTTCTTTCCAGGATTTGTACGTGGAGCTAAGATTGATCAGCTGTATCAATCTGCAGATCTGTTTGTAATGCCGTCAGTCTCTGAGCCGTTTGGTATTACACCGCTGGAAGCACTAATGAACAAGACACCGGTGTTAATTTCAAAGCAGTCTGGTGTATCAGAGGTGCTTAATCATGCATTGACTGTAGATTTTTGGGATACAGAGAAGATGGCAAATCAAATGAATGCGGTACTTGAGCATCCGGCACTTTATAGTGAGTTATCCCGGAATGGGAACCAGGAGGTACATACAATTAGCTGGGATGATACCGCGACGGCTATAGACGCCGCGTACGGATCTGTTCTGTAAAAGGTATCGGATAGTGGTGTATAATATAGCTACATTTACCATGGCAACAGTTTGTTTTTATTTCCAAGTACATCAACCGTATCGATTGCGGAATTTTTCTATATTTGAAACAACGCACGGGGACCTTGATGCACCTCGCGACTACTTTAATGATCAGTCCGAAACAGCCAGAAATAATCAACGTGTGCTTCGAAAGGTGGCACGAAAATCATACCTACCAACCAACCAGGCATTGCTGGAGTTGCTAGAGGAGCATCCGGAGTTTCGTGTTTCTTTTTCCTTTTCCGGTGTAGCACTTGAGCAGTTTGCCGAGTTTGCTCCGGAGGTTCTTGAGTCATTTCAGCGATTAGTAAAAACTGGCCAGGTCGAAGTCTTATCCGAGACATACCATCATTCACTGGCATTCTTCTATGACAGAGATGAATTTCATAATCAAGTAGAGGAACATGGTGAGCTGATATATGATCTTTTTGGTGTCACACCACGTGTGTTTCGAAATACAGAACTTGCGTACAATAATGAGCTTGGACAGTGGGCTGATGAGCATGGGTATGCCGGTGTTCTTGCTGAAGGCTGGGATCCGGTACTGGACTGGCGATCGCCTAACTTTGTGTATCAGCCACCTGGTGCCAAAAAAACTCGACTACTTCTAAAGAATTACAAACTCAGTGACGACATTGCCTTTCGATTCTCAGACAAGAACTGGAAGAGCTGGCCACTAACTGCAGAGAAGTTTACCGGTTGGGTTAATGATCATAACGCCACAAGAGATACAAGCGGTGAGCTGATTAATCTATTTATTGATTACGAAACTTTTGGTGAACATCAGTGGGAGGATACTGGTATTTTTGATTTTCTTCGCAGCTTACCTGGCGCGCTTTTGGAACATCCGGATAATACGTTCATGACACCATCAGAGGTGATTGATAATCATGAAGTACATGATGAGGTTGATATCCCAGACACAGTGACATGGGCTGATACTGAACGTGATCTTTCTGCTTGGCTCGGAAATGAGATGCAGCAGTCGGCTGTGAAGGCGTTGTATGAGTTAAAGCCACATGTAAAAGAAGCTAATGATTCTGACATTATGGAGGATTGGCAGCGACTACAGACTTCTGATCACCTTTACTACATGTGTACGAAATGGTCAAACGATGGTGACGTGCATGCATACTTTAATCCGTACGACTCGCCATACGAGGCTTTTGTGACCTACATGAACGTACTCAGTGATCTGCGTGAGCGCTGCGGACGGCAAGGAAAGCCTTCCAAATCAACAGCCTCACTCGCAGTTGAAGTTTCGTAAATTTCTGCGTTATAATATAAAAGAACCTTTCAATATGCCACGATCGTTTACAGCTGGAAATGGAGAAATGCTTGTCGGTATTGATGAGCATGGCCTGCTGCAGGATTTATACTATCCGCAAATTGGCCAGGAAAATCACGTCGGTGATGAGCACCAGCACCGCGTGGGTGTTTTTGTTGATGGTGCGATGCACTGGCTTTCGGATAAGGGTTTTACCGTATCAGCCACCACCAATCCAGAGACAATGGAGTCACAGATTTCTGCTCGAAATGCGAGTATCGGTGTCACGATTACGATAAAGGATGTTGTTTACAATGAAAAACCAATTTTCATACGCGAAGTAACGGTGAGAAATAACTGGGATGTAGCCCGTGATATTACTTTATACTTTTGTCAGGAGTTTGAAATATCACAATCACGCCAAGCAAGCACTGCCTACTTTGATCCAGCAAATCAATGTCTTATTCACTATCGTGGACGCCGCGCCTTTCTTATTAATGCTGTTGATGATGACGGTTCATTCACACAGTACACAACTGGTGTATCTGGCATTGAAAATAAAGAAGGATCATGGCGTGATGCTGAGGACGGAAATCTGCAAGGTAACCCAATTGAGCATGGTCCGGCTGATTCATGTATGGGGTTTGAGCGATCCTATGCGGCCAAGGATGAACGCACAACATATTTATGGATGACGGCCGGAAAGTCTATAAAAGAGGTTGTTGAGCTCAATCAGTATGTTCATGATCACACTCCGCAGCATATATCACAGACCACAAGCAACTACTGGCGTGCCTGGTTGGAGAGGTGTCCAGATCATTATCATGATCTCTCCGATGAAGCGCAGGATCTATTTAGTCGATCACTTTTGGTTATAAGAGCTCATGCAGATAAGAAAGGGGGGATTCTTGCATCAAGTGATTCTGACATGCTGCAGCGAGGAAAGGACTCATACGAGTATGTGTGGCCGCGTGATGGTTCCTACATTACGCGAGCGCTTGACCAGGTGGGTGCCTGGAAGGTAAGCGAGCGATTTTTCTACTTTATGAACGATGCGCTCACCTCTGAGGGTTATCTGATGCACAAGTATGGCCCGGATGGATCACTGGGATCATCCTGGCACCCATGGTTTTATGACGGTATGTATCAGCTACCGATTCAGGAGGATGAGACAGCAACAGTTTTACATACATTGTGGGAGCATTACGAAGAGTCACAGGATCTGGAATTTATAGAAAATATTTACAACTCATTTATTGAGCCAGCCGCTAACTTTTTGATTTCATATCGTCATCATGAGACAAAGTTACCGAAACGAAGTTATGACCTTTGGGAGGAGCGAATCAGCGTCCATACCTATACTGCTAGTTCTGTATACGGAGGATTAAAAGCTGCTAGTAATTTTGCACAACTACTTGGAAAGGAGGTCGAGGCGAAGCATTATCGTTCTAAAGCGAATGAGGTCAAGGACGCAATTTTAAAGTATCTCTACGAAGAGGATGAGGGGTACTTTGTGCGTAGCGGAGACACAGAGAATGATTCATTTGTGCAGGATACAACCGTTGATTTCTCTTCTGCATTTGGTATCTGGTACTTTGGTGTACTTCCGCCGCGTGATGAGCGGCTTGTGAACTCGATGGCATTAACACAGGAGTCTCTCGGTGTACCCGGTGTCGGCGGATTTGCACGATATGAAGGTGACACATACTACCGTGATAAAAATAATGATGGTGTGACTGCTCCAGGTAATCCGTGGTTTGTGACAACACTTTGGTATGCGCAGTATGTGATAGAGCTGGCAGATAATGAGGAGGAGATCAAACAGGTTGAGCATATTTTGGAATGGGTTACTGAAAACACAACACCGTCTGGACTTCTGTCTGAGCAACTTGACCTTAAAACCGGTGTACCGTTGTCGGCAACGCCGTTAATCTGGAGTCATGGTGAGTTCGTGATTACGGTTGTGAAATATCTTGAAAAGCTTGATGAGCTTGGAATCTGCAGAAACTGTAAAAAGTCATAAAGTCGAAAGTCTAATGTCCAAAGTAAAAAGTGATGAATATCGAAAGATTTGAAGACATTATAGCTTGGCAGAAAGCAAAGGAGTTATCTTTGGAAGTTTATCGGTTGTTTGGAGACAGTAAAGACTTTGGTTTTCGTGACCAAATTCAACGGGCAGCTATATCGATAATGAACAACATAGCTGAAGGGTTTGAGCGTGAGAGCGACAAAGATTTCAAGCGATTTTTGTATATTGCTAAAGGCTCCAGCGGAGAACTTCGTTCCATGCTCACCGTGGCAAAAGAGCTCGATTACATCACTGGAGAACAGTACGATGATTTATATAAGAAGTCAGTCGAGATTTCACGCCTACTATCGGGATTTATCAGGAAAATCTAGTTGCAGCTTTCGACATTCGACTTTTAGCTTTTGACTTGTTGTTTTCGTGATTCTTAAATTCCTCATTCCATATTCTTTTTCAGCCTGCTACAGCGTATCCTCGATTGGAATAGTGATAACGGCACCTAAAAGTAGCAGGCCGGCAGCACCCACAAAGATAAATTCAAACGGAGCCAGTAGCAGTACAGCTGTAGCGAGGACTGGTGCCGTAATATAGGCTAGCGGTCGGATCATCCTCAAAACTGAAAGCTCGTCAGTGTCGAAACTCTTAACCTGTTTGAAGAAGTATCCATCAGCCATCACTTCGATCATAGTTGCACCGATACGAGTACCGAACAGTAACGCAGCCCAGACCCATATCTCTGTGGAGGTAACGAAGGCAAGTGAGGCGGTAAATCCAGCGGCGATAATAAAACCAGCGATGAGTAGCTCTTTTTCACCAAGGTATCGATCAGCAATTTCACCGAGCGGCCTACCGAGTAGGACGAATGGGATTAACATGATGCTAAAGATAATTCCAATCGAACTGAAAGGAAGTCCAATAAACTGGTGTAGATAGATTGGTGTATACACAACCATCATGGCGTAGAACATATACAGAATCAGCATGGCACCAAGTATAAAACGTACATTAATGTCCTTCCAGACTTTCCTCAGACTCTTCATGAGTGTCGTTTTGGCGTAGTTTGCGTCAGGAAAATCTTTGAACTTCTTTAGGAGAATTGTAAGAAGCGGGAGGGCAACAACAGCTGAAATAAGATATATCTGCCAGAAGGCATCATTGCCAACAGCAAATCCGGCAATAAGCGGGCCAATAAGAAAGGCGATGTAGGTCAGTGTTATCAATGTGCCACGAATCTCTCCAGTTTTACTGTTATCAGAGAACTTCTCCAAAAATACATCCAGATTAAAGCGAATTACGGCGGTAAGTATCCAGTGTGCCATAAAAGCTGTTATTAGAATCCATACCGGCGCACTTTGTACTGCCAGTATACTAACGGCAATTATTTCAGCGATTACAAGCGCCAAAGTCGTCTGGTAGTTACCAAACTTTGGTAACATCCTTGCTACGGCTGACATGGTCATAATGGCAAGAGCTGCAGCTATGGCAAAGGCGATGCTGGTTGAGGTATCTGAAAGGAGAGTGTCCAGAAAGTTAGAGTTGATATACAGCGGAAATACGTAATGCAACGTAAAAAAGAAGTACATGATGTACACAACAACACGTAACTCCTCCTTAGAGTCTGATTTGTCTTCAGTCTCCTTCGAGCCCTTATGTTTTAAGTGAAATGGTACGTGCAGCTGCATTGTTGTCTAAATTATTTTGCGAGTAGTTATATGTGCTTTTAATTATACCGTACAGTTTGGTGTATAAAAAAATGACATGTGCACAGACATGTCATTTTAAGATCTCTGGCTTTATTTCGACTACACCCCAATCACTACTGGGATAACCAGTGGTTCTTTGCCTGTCTGCTGACGTAGATACCGACGAGTTCGCTCAGTTAGCTTGCTTTTTACATAATCAAAGTTAACCGACTTTCGTCCTTTGGCAGCATCCTCGACAACATTACGGACAAGATCACGCGTGTTAGAGAGTAGCTCTTTAGATTCACGAAGATAAACAAAACCACGACTGATTAGGTCAGGTGACTTACGTAGTTTTCCATTCTTCGGATTGATGGCCACAATGATGACAAAGATTCCTTCGGTCTGAAGAATTTCTCGGTCACGGATAACAACATCCTGAATATCACCAATATTAAGCCCATCAACAGTCAAGGTTTCACCAGCAGCCTTTTGTGGTAGTTTTTCAAATTTGGTTCCACCTTCTTTTATTTCAAGTATTGATCCATTTTCAGGAACAATCACGTGATCGCTTGGCATTCCCATATCATTCACAGCTAGTTTTTTGTGCAGCTCAAGCATATATCGACTTCCGTGCTGTGGCATGAAGTATTTTGGCTTTAGTTTTTCGTGGAGCCACCGAATTTCACCTCGGTTACCGTGTCCGGAGGCATGGACAACCAGATCACCACTAGTTTTCGTTGTAATGATGTCAGCTCCTGATCGAGCAATATTATCCTTTAGAGCAGCGACTGACTTTTCATTACCAGGCACAACCGATGCAGAAAGTACAACGGTATCCTGCTCATTAAATGCGAGATGGTGATGTGTTTTGTTCGCCATTCTGTTTAGAGCTGCGAACTCCTCACCTTGTGAACCAGTAGCCAGAATAAGAATCTGATTTGGCTGGTAGTTGTCTGCATCCTTTCCTTGGATGAAGATGCCTTCAGGGGCCTTAATAAGACCAGCCTCCTGAGCGACGGCCACATTGGTGCGCATAGAACGACCCTCCAGGATAACCTTTCGGTTATACTTTCCGGCCAGGTCAATGATACGAGCCATACGTTCAATCAGAGATGCAAAGGATGCAATAACGAGTCGTCCTGTGGTTCGCTGAAATATCTTCTCAAGATCACGATGCACCTTCCATTCTGGTACTCCGAATCCAGGATTCTCGATGTTGGTTGAGTCCATCATTAGCATCAGCGTCTCTTTTTTAGCAACCTCGTCATAAACCTTCTGCTCTTCTTCAGATACAGTGCCGTCAACATGATCAAGCTCGAAGTCGGCTTGGTTGATGATTTGTCCGTGCGGGGTATCAATAATGACTCCCATAGAGTCAGGAATTGTGTGAGCCATTTCATAAAATCGCACTGGCGTGCTTCCGAGTGTTATCTCGTCATCACCATCTACTACGCGAATATCCAGCGGTTCATTGTCTGGAAACTCTTCTTGCCGCTTTAGAATCATTAGCTTTGAAAAGCTTCGACAGTAGATAGGGGGATTACCGATGCGTTCCATGATGTAGGGGATGCCACCGATGTGATCGAGGTGTCCGTGAGTAATTACTAGTCCACGAATCTTATCCTTTCGTTCTTCGAGATATCGAGTATTTGGGAGAATGTAGTCAACTCCCAAGAGGTCTTCACTTTCAAAACTGTATCCACAGTCAATAATAATGATGTCATCAACTGTTTCAATCATAGCCATGTTGCGACCAACCTCCTCAACTCCGGCTAGTGGAATGATGCGGTATTCACCCTCCTTAACTTCTGGTATTGGCTCACCCTTTCTCTCTTCAAGTTCTCTGTGCTGTAGATTTGTTGTTGTATATCGTCCCATATTTGTAAAATTATTATTAGTAAGTAATTCAATAAACACGCGGGATACAGGAACAATTGTTTGATCCCGTATCGGCAGGTTTATTTATTCTTTTGTATTGATGGTATTCATATCTGGTTAGCGGCTTGCACCCTGATTAGATATATCATCCCTCTGGATGAATATGTTCCAGAGCTTCTGAGTATCTATGTGCCAGGTATCTATCTGAGCAAATCGGTCAGCGGGTACGGTGATTGGTGGAACCGTTGCGTTCCTGATTTCCTCAGGTAGAAAGTAAATAAAATCAGGACTGTAAATGAAGCTGGCCGGGAGATCCTTCACAATAGTTTCAATAATCGTATCTTGTATTTCATCCCGTTGACTACTTGATGTGGCGGTTCGCCAGGCTGATAAGGAATCATCGATCTGAGTATTGGTATACATTGATAGATTTAGACCCGGATCATCCTGCCCACTTGAGTGCCAGAATGGGTACAGGTCTCGGCTTTGGTTTACAACCTGTCCAAACAGCAAAGCTTCGTAATCACGAGGGCGAATACTGCTGTTCGTTAGTTCTCTGACCGGTAGTGCTGTGATAGTAACAGAGACGCCTATATTTTCCCAATTTTTGGCAATTATATCAGCCGTCTGATCAAGTTCCGGAATGTTGGCTGTTACTAAACTGATACTGAGAACCTCTCCATTGTCATTAATACGCTGACCATCCTGAAACTCCCAGCCTGCGGCGGCTAATGCTTCGTTTGCTGCCGTGATCGTTGATGAGCTCACAGATTCAACTGTGTCTCCTCCGTAGACAGGTGGTAGTGGTCCGGTCAGAGAACTTCCGTATCCATACAAAGCGTCATTCACGATTCTTTTTCTGTCGATAACAGAATCAATCGCTTTCCGAACGGTTACATCTACTAGTGCGTCGTTGCTGTTTTGGTTGTAGTGGACAGCAAACACACGATTTAGCGGTCGGGTTATTACTTTGTTTTTATCTGTTTTTAGATCAGCCACATCGGACGGGTTGCTGCCATAAAGGGCTGAAACATCTCCAGATACAAAAGCTTCCTGGGCTGCCTGAGCGGTGGCGTAGAATGATAGATTAATATTTTCTATGTACGAACTGTATGGATACGTGACGGCTGCTTGAAGGTTGTATCTATCAGGAATACCTTCAGCATTACGGTTGATACTGCTTACTTTATACGGTCCGGCACCAATCGGTCGCACGTTCAGACCTGCAAAGGGAAGTGATTCTGGAGATTCATTCTGCCATAAATGACTGGGTAGGATTCCGATCCTGGTGGTAAACGGAAAACTTGTAAAGGGCTGAGAAAGTCTGAACTCAACAGTCTTTGAATCGAGTGCCTCAACCTGAATACTGTTCCAGTCTGATTGCTGTGGACTGTTTACTGCTGGATCCTGTATGAGAGAGATGGTGAATACAACATCATCAGCTGTAACTGGGGTTCCATCATGGAAAAAGGCGTCGTCGCGAATGCTGAAGGTGTAAATTTCACCATTGTTAGAAACCTCCATGCTCTCGGCTAGATCGAGCTGGATACTTCCATCACCAGCCAGTCTGGTTAGACCGGCATGTACTAAGGCTGTCACATCCTGATCTGCATTACTCCGGGCAAGAACCGGGTTTATGTGCTGCGGAAAGCCAACGATGCCTTCGCTGTACTGCCCACCACGTATCGGAACAGTAGTAGAAGATTTTTCCTGCAGCCTGCTTAGAAGCCCCATACCACTGACAAAGATGAGTACTATCAGCACGGCAAATATCACCAACTCAAACGGGGAGAAGTTTTTGTACGCACGTCTAAATTGACTGTAACCGGGTATTTCCATGTGTATATAAGGAGAGAGTTGTTATCTAACTAATAATGGGTTAGATAAGAAAACTCAAGAATGTTGTCAGCACAAACAGAATAGCAATAACAATTGTGGCCTTAAATAGTGTCTTTTCAAAACCGCGTCGTGTGCGTCCGCCTCCACCAGAATCTCCACCTCCAAACACGGCACCAAGACTGGCATCAGTCTGCTGCATTAAAATTGCTGTCACAAGAATGACAGAAAGGAATATTTGGATGTAGGGAAGAATGGAGCTCATAACGTTCGTGTGCAACTTATTGTAGCAGCTTCAGATTATTTTACCAGCCCCTTAAGAAAGTCACTTCATTTCGTCAGTCTTATCTACGGTAGGTGGACTAGGCATAAGCACTGATTACCTTAAAGAGAGGTGCGAACGACCACTTGATGTCAATAACCCACGGACGTATAATGTGCCTGCACTAATGAATTCTGTAGTTGTCAGTGCAGCTATTGCAAACCATGTTTGGTTGGCAATAAAAATTATTACAAACCTTAAAAATACACCAAAAATATGGCAAAGAAGAAAAAACACGTTGGTATTAAGCCACTTGCCGATCGAGTTTTGATACGCGAAGAAGAGAAGGATGAAGGTGAGAAAAAGACTGATTCAGGAATCATTATCCCGGGGTCGGTTGGAGATGATAAGAAGAACGGAACCAACCGCGGTGAAGTAGTCGCTGTTGGTGAAGGGAAGGTTGATGAGGATGGAAACAAGGTTGAAATCCCGGTATCTGTTGGTGATACAGTACTTTTCAGCTGGGGTGAAAAACTAACAGTTGATGATGTTGATTATCACATTGTTGATCAGGGTAATATTCTTGCAGTAGTTGAGGGGTAGGGGTTATTGTCACTAATCTAAAATCTATATTTATGTCTAAAAACGTTATCTTTCATGAGGAGGCACGCCAGAAGCTAAAGGCCGGAATAGACAAGGTTGCGAATGCGGTAAAGGTGACCATTGGTCCACGAGGACGAAACGTTGTGCTTGATAAAGGGTACGGATCTCCAACTATTACCAATGACGGAGTTTCTATTGCCAAGGAGATTTCGCTCAAGAACAAGTTCGAAAATATGGGGGCAGAGATTATCAAGGAGGTAGCCGAAAAAACGAACACAATTGCAGGTGACGGAACATCAACTGCGACAATTCTGGCACACTCCATTATGACCGAGGGGCTAAAGCGAACAACGCTTGGTGCCAACGCCATGGTAATTCGTGAAGGTATCGAAGAGGCGGCTCGTGATGCTGTCGAGGAACTAATGAAGACAGCAACAAATGTACGAGGTGATGATATTCAGCGAGTGGCCGCAATCTCAGCCGAAAGCGAAGAGCTGGGTGAAATTATTGCCGACACGATGGAGAAGGTTGGAAAAGACGGTGTTGTAACTGTTGAGGAGTCACGCGCTACCGGACTATCATCAGAGGTTGTTGAGGGTCTAGAGTTTGATAAAGGATTCGTGTCGCCGTACATGGTGACAGACTCAGAACGAATGGAGGCAGTGTACGAAGATGCTGCAGTTCTAGTAACTGACCAGAAGATTTCTTCTGCAAAGGATATTCTTCCACTACTTGAAAGCCTTGCTCAGGGAGGACAGAAGGAATTGGTTATTATTGCTGATGACATTGAAGGAGAAGCACTTGCGACTTTTGTTGTTAACAAGCTTCGCGGTGGATTCAATGTGCTAGCAATTGAGGCTCCAGGATTTGGTGACTCTAAAAAGGATCGTCTTGAGGATATTGCAACTGTTGTTGGTGCTCAGGTTATTTCTGAGGATACAGGTCAGTCTCTTGATAAAGCGACAGAAGCAATGCTTGGAAAGGCTGGAAAGATTATTGCATCAGAAGACAAGACAACCATCGTTAATGGAGGTGGAACCAAGAAGGATATTGAAGCACGGGCAGAGAAGCTTCGGTCTCAGGCAGAGCATGCAGATGCTAGCTATGCCAAAGAGAAGCTTGAGAAACGAGCTGCTGCGCTAACTGGTGGAGTAGCCGTTATCCGTGTCGGTGCTGCAACCGAGACAGAGATGAAGTATCTAAAATTAAAAATTGAGGACGCGGTAAATGCTACCAAGGCAGCTATTGAGGAAGGTGTTGTTGATGGTGGAGGAGCTGCACTTGTAAAGATTGGTAAGAAGCTTCGTGAGAAGCTTGAGAAGATGGATGCTAATGATGATCACAAGGTTGGATACATGATTCTGACACGAGCACTGGATGCACCACTAAAGCAAATTGTTCAGAATGCTGGTAATGAGGAAGCATCAGCAGTACTGCATGACGTACGAGTCGGAAAGAAAGGATACGATGCAAAAAATAACGTTGTTGTAGACAACATTTCTTCTGAAGGGATTATTGACCCGGCTAAGGTGGTTCGAACCGGGATTCAGAATGCTGCTTCTGCAGCTGCCATTCTGCTTACAACCGAAGCGGCTGTAGCAGAGGACCCAGATGAAGAAGATGACAACAAGGGCGGCGGTGGTATGCCAGGAGGAATGGGAGGCGGTATGCCAGGTATGGGAGGAATGATGTAGTAAAAATCTATAGCGGACAGTGATCCGCAAACATCTCTGCGCACTTGAGTGCGTCGAGAAAGCCACCGCTCCTCGGCGGTGGCTTTTGTTGTCGGACTAGACTACAAGGTTTTACACTGCGAGTTATCTAAAAGGGGTGACGACTATGTTTTAAGCTATCGATCCCCTTTGCAAGAAGGGACTGTGATCCATATGGTCATTCTCCGAGAGGTCTCATAAACAAGATACGTTCACTCAGTTTTAAAAAGATCGCTCCAGCGGTCTTTTTTTTGTGATAATATAAGAATATCAAATTAATCATTAATTAATAAATTTCATGCGTCGACTATCAAACAAGGCAATTATCGAGAAGTCTTTATGGACAATAATATCCACAGTTTTGGTTATCGTTTGGTTTGGCTTCTCATTTCTGGGCGACGGCGGAGTTGTTGAAGGTTCTGATTTATCGACGGGTTGGGCTATTTTTGGGATTATTGTAGTTTTATTACTGATTTTGGGATACACCATTTTATGGGTAAAACTTTTTCGCTACGAAGTTGCCCCAAATGAATTCAAGAAGGAGTATGGAGTAATTTCAAAAAGTTACACTTCGATTCCGTATCAGCGTATTCAAAATGTAGATATTAAGCGTAGCTTACTACAGCGAATGCTCGGTATTTCCAGCGTCAAAATCCAAACTGCCGGTAGTGAACTCAGTAAGGCAGAGGGTAGAATCCCCGGAATTGATAAACAGCTTGCCGAGGAGGTTCGTGAAGAAATTCTTAGTAAATCACGCACTGACCGACAGGCCGGAGAAGGTGCTCAAGAGGTACCCAACCCTGGAATTTAAGCAGTTGTGATTTATGGCTCAGGCAAAAAAACCGTCGATCGACGGTTTTTTATATATGATAATTTCTATTACTATCACTTGAGTAAAGTGTTATAATATTAATACTTACCAATAACAACATTTACCATGCCAACAGTATTAATCATTCTCATTGTTGTTCTAGCAGTGCCAATTCTATACGGAATCGTTCGTTACAATAGCTTCATTGCACAGGTGGCTCGTGTTGATGAGGCCTGGGCCGACATTGATGTGCAGCTAAAGCGTCGGTATGACTTGATTCCGAACCTGATGGATACAGTGAAGGGGTATATGAAGCATGAGCAGGAAACATTTCAGAAGGTAACCGAGGCTCGCACACAAGCAATGCAGGCCGGAACTGTTAAGGAGCAGGAGGGTGCAGAGAATATGCTTTCTGGCGCCCTGAAGTCACTATTTGCTGTAGCTGAAAGCTACCCAGAACTGCGCGCTACCGAGAATTTCCAAAAGTTTCAGGATGAATTAGCTGACACTGAGAACAAGATTCAGGCAGCACGTCGTTTTTACAACGCTAACGTACGAGACTACAACACTGATGTAGACCAGTTCCCAGCCAATGTAATTGCAAACATGGCCGGTTTTGACAAGCGTGACTTCTTTGAACTGCAGGAGGATTCAGTCGAGCGTGAAAATGTTGATGTTAACTTCTAACGTTAATCTTGTTTAAATTCCGAATTTACAGAACAAAAAAACAGCCTGAAGAATCAGACGGTGAGTATGATTACCATATTCGTCAGATCTTCCTTGGGCATCACTCAATCGTTACGTTGGCAGGCTTTACGGTTGGAGGTATTCTGATTGGACGCAGCCTTTATGAGTTACTTGTTCCCGCGGTTGGTCTGATGGGCACAATAGCTGTTGGACTACTATTATTTGCGGCGACAGGTCTATATATCGGATCCTTCCGCGGATAAGTTGGTAAAGTAAATTTCTTATGAATATATTGCCGCGAATAATAACAGCAGGCCTTATTACAGGGCTTGCTTTGTTTGTTTTCTGCCTTGTCCCTACTGAAGTGTCTGCGGAGCAAATTTCTGATATCTCTGTAGATATGCAGATTAATGAAGATGCCTCAATTACTATTACTGAGGAGATTCAGTATGACTTTGAAGGTGAAAAGCGACACGGTATTTTTCGCAATATTCCAGTTCAGTACAGCACAAAACTTGAGAACAGAAATATTTTCATAGATGATATATTAGTTCGACAGGATGGGGAGGAGGCACAAACCAGCGTATCTCGCCAGTCCGGTAACTTGCGAATTAAGATCGGGGATCCTGATAAGACCATTACTGGTCAACATGTATATACTGTCTCTTACAATGTTCGTAATGCATTAAATTTTTTTGACGATGGCACAGCTGAGCTGTACTGGAATGTCGTAGGTACTGGCTGGGAAGTACCAATTAGATCTGCAACAGCTCAAATTTCTCTGCCTGTTGACGTGAGTGAATCTAGTGTGGAATATCGCTGCTTTGTAGGTACTGTGAAAAGTGATGAAGTTTGTTCAAGCCTTGAATTCAGTGACGGAAATCTCACGGTAACCAATTCGGAGATCCTGAATCCAGGAGAGGCAATGACAGCGGTGCTTAATTTCCCAGATGGTGTGGTTACTCCGATTGGGTGGGCGACAAAGGCGTGGTGGTTCCTACAGGCGAATCCATTACTCCCATTACCGCTTATTGCTTTTATTCTAAGTTTTTATATTTGGTTTCGTTGGGGGAAGGATCCGAAAGGTCGCGGGGTGGTGGTGACCCAGTACGAACCTCCGGAAGGTCTTAAGCCAATTCTGGTCGGGGCGTTTATCGATGAAACAGTGCATATGCGCGACATAACTGGCGGTATTATTTATCTAGCTGAGCAGGGATTTATCCAAATTGAGCGTGAGGACAAGAAGTGGATTCTAGGTAGTCATGACTATATTATTCGTGAAGTAAAGCCAATAGAGGATATTCCTGATAAAACGTACAAGCATCTGGCGCAGTTACTGTTCTCTGTTGGTGGTCCTCTTTCCGTCTTCTCTTTCCAAGGTGACGAGGATTCTGATTATAGAGACGAGGTCCGGCTTTCTAAACTGAAAAAGTCAGAGTCCTTTGCAAAAGCGGTAAGGAAGATGAAGAAGGATGTAATGCAGGATATGCGTGATCGCGGATGGTTTGCGCCCCAGCACAATATGTCACTGGTCATTCTTGCTTTGCTTATCGCCGGTACTATCGCTGCTCTGTTTCTATTGGGTTCACGAGTTACCGGTATTAGTGTTTTAAGTGCGATTGTCGGTATGGTTATTACTGTATTCTTCATGGTTCTAATGAGACGGAAGACGGAAGAAGGAGCTGTTCTCCAAGAGAAGCTGGAAGGCTTCGAGCTGTTCCTTTCCATGACCCAAAAGGAGCGGCTGGATTTTCATAATGCACCCGAACGTGAGCCGGAGGATTTTATGGAGTATCTTCCGTACGCTGTAGCATTGGGCGTAGAGGAGAAATGGGCACAGCAGTTTGCAGGTCTTGATATACCGCCACCAAGTTGGTACCGCGGCTCTGGCACCTTTGCGGCGACAAGTTTTGCCAGTGACCTGTCCAGCTTTTCCGAAAGCTACAACCAGGCAGCCAGCGGATCATCCGGAATTAGTGGTGGTGGTGGTGCTGGCGGGGGGATGGGTGGTGGAGGAGGAGGGAGTTGGTAGCTGTCGTTCATACCCAACTTTCCACAAGACGCTCTTCAGTAGACTTTTAATCTCACTAACTCTATACTGATTAGTAATATGGCAACATTATACGGTGATCAATCCAGTAACAGACGCAAGACCTGGGCCCTAATGGCCGGGTTTCTGATAGTGATTATTCTTATAGGATGGGGGGCAAGCTGGTATTTCGACTCACAGATCATTCTCTTTGTAGCTGTGGGTTTCTCTCTTGTGATGAACGGAATCAGCTTCTGGTTCTCACACAAAATTGCACTAAAGACTGCTGGTGCCAAAGAGGCTGACCCAAAACAATATCGGGAGCTTCATAATCTGGTTGAAAATCTGGCGATTACTGCCGGTATTAAGAAACCAGGTGTTTATATAATTAATGATCCATCACCAAATGCTTTTGCAACCGGCCGTAATGAAGAAACTGCTGCCGTAGCAGTGACTACCGGACTGTTACAGATTCTTGACCGTAGTGAGCTTGAAGGGGTGGTTGCTCACGAGATAGCTCATATTACAAATCGAGACATCCTTCTTTCATCAGTTGTTGTTGTACTAGTTGGATTTGTCACGCTGCTCTCAGATTTTTTTCTGCGGTGGTCGTTGTTTGGAGGTGATAGCAGAGACGGACGTATTGGGCTCATTATGACGGTGGCAGGAATTGCGCTAGCAATTCTATCTCCAATCATTGCGACTGTTATTCAGCTGGCCATCTCTAGAAAGCGTGAGTTTCTCGCTGATGCATCCGGGGCATTGTTAACGCGATATCCAGAAGGGCTTGCGAATGCATTGCGAAAGATTGATTCCTCTGTCAGTGCTCGTCCGTTGGAGCGAGCAAATCATGCGACAGCACATTTGTACTTTGAGAATCCTTACGGGGGAGATGATTCAAAGAAGGGGTTTTTGACTAAGGCGTTTATGACACACCCGCCAACCAAGGAACGAATTGCTGCCTTGATGAGTAAGCAGTAGTACCAGACATTTACCAAAAGAGAAGTAGCGGTTACCAGTTTTAAAACATAAGCATTCATGAGTTTGCTATCTAAGCATGAAAAATCTCTATTCTTAGCCGTGATAAATATCACACAAAACTGTGGATAAGTCTACTTGACTCTGTGTCCGGTTTTGCTATTGTATGTGTAAGGGCAAGATAAGATCGTTAAAAATTAAAGTTGAGTCGGAATCACGACACGCATCACTACGATGCACACACCACACACTCACTCAACTCACACATTCTTAACATTCTCATCCTACCCTTACCCAATTCATCCACACACTCAAATCGCCATCAAGGCGATTTTTTTATTGGCATACACCTATTGACCACACCGGCTAATTAGAATAATATATGCTGTAGCTGAGCATAATTGCACGGGCATGCTCAGTCAGGTTGCTAGCTAAGGCAGCCGAACCAACGGGTCCGAGATTTGCAAATGCAAACTCGGACCTTTTTTATATCAATATCAAATTACTAAACACGACATCCAGGTGTCGTGTTTAGTAATACCTTCACTTTTTATAAACACAACAGACGAGTCGTAATTCGCATACTAGAAGCAGGATTCCTCAGCATGCATCTAGTATAAAACTGCTTAGCAGCGAACGGTGTGACTCACGCAAGTGTCTTCAGGAAAATATTTCTATCGAAATACTGATGACCCTCTATCAAGCTTTAGATCAAAAACAAGCTCTCCTTTATCTGTAAAGAAATACGACTGTGCTTCAATTAACATGTTTGAAAATTCTTGTTCCTGAGAACCTTCACAAAATTTACGTGTCATCGCAATATTATTTCCAAAGGTAATTTGATTATCTTTTGCTTCATAGCTTCCATTCATCATGTTGCAGTCAGTCGTGGCCGAAAATCTCCCATCACCTTTGAGGGTTAGGACAAATGCTCCTTTATCCTCTGGCGCTAGTTCAGTGTCATTGTTGTAGGTTGTTTTTTCCCACGTCCATGACTTCATTTCAAGAGTCATCGCATCTGGATCGACTTCTCCTTCAAAATTCTGCACAACCTCTCCAAATTGTAATGATTCTTTATCGAACTTGAGCCAGACACTTTTACCATCAGAAGGCTGATCAGACATTGCGTGGCCATCTGCTTGACCTACATAATTCACAACTACTACATTTTTATGATCTGGATTTTGGCTCAACTCAGTAGTTTGCGGAGCAATTCTATCACCCAGAAGATAGCCTTGTGAACCTACCCAGCCATTCTTTGTATTAAGAGCAGCTACAACATAGAAAAACGTACCACTTCCGCCAGTACTCTGGGTGAGCAAGAATACCTCATCTTTTCGTCCGTCGTTGTTTAAGTCGGTCGATACTTCATTTCCAAAATACTTCGTCACTATTTTTGAGGCAGACCCAGGTGCAGCTTCAGCCTCAGAAATCCCGTCTCTTAACTTTACAGGCTTTCCATCTATTATATATTCTGCGTCTTTGTAATTTGACAATGAGTCACCTTGTTCGTTTTTATCGCTGTTATTGAAAACATAAAAGACTCCTCCGACCACTACTAGGCCTATTATTACGTATAAAATAGTTTTGTTCATAAATATTTTTACCGTTAATTTAATAAATTATCCACTTAATCAACCAGTGTCTTTGTAGTGCTTTGCAAAGTTTTGGTTAAGCATAAGTAACACGCTTAATCACTACTATATGATACCAAATCATTACCCTAACGTGACTTAAAGGAGAGAAGATTTGACGTCGTTGTTGGCGTAGATTTATTTCGATTGGGTTACTGTGAACTTTACGGATATTTTTATATTTATGTCAAGATCGGTTTATATAAAATAATTACAATAAGCTACAATGACGTTATGTATTTATATCTAGCAATCGGAATTTCAATTCTCTTACTCGTTTGGACTATCGGTAGTTATGTTGCCATTAGTAATATAGAAGAACCCACATATACAGTTTTAGAAAACCATGATAGTTATGAAATTCGAGAATACGCGCCATATATTATTGCCGAGGCAGAAGTCTCAGGAAATTATAATGAGGCTAGCAGGGCTGGTTTTAGATTGATCGCTGATTATATTTTTGGGAACAATACTTCACAGTCAAGTATTGCCATGACCACTCCAGTTTTGCAGAAGCAATCAGAAAAAATCGCCATGACTATTCCTGTTATAACTAATTTTAGCGATAGCGAAAATCAAAAAGTTTCTTTCGTGTTGCCGTCAGAATATACGATTGACACTTTGCCAACTCCTAATAATTCACAGGTTATGATTGTTGAGGTTCCAAGTTATACCGCTGCAGTCAGACGGTTTAGCTGGTACACAACAGCAGAAAGAGTGCAGGAGCAGATTAATAGTCTTCTACAAGTGCTGGATAGAGATGGTAAGGTGGCAATCAGTAGTCCTAGTGTTGCTCGTTACAACCCACCACTATCAATGCCATTGATGCTGCGAAACGAAATTATTATTCAGGTTGATCAAAGTATTTAATTTGCTCAAAGTAAATTTAACCAGCCTCGTACACAAGGTATGAGCTGGAGTTTCAATGCGGAGAGATCGTATCCTTTGCGCGAACCTACTTTGACCAATCGCGAAGCGATTGAACCAACCCGCAACGCGCGGAGCGCGTGGTGATGCGAACCTGAATCGTACGCATTGGAGTTTAATTGCGCCTCGGCCCCGCGCGATTTCGCGCTTTCAAAACGCGAAGTTACATTTTGCGGAGAGGGCGGGATTCGAACCCGCGGTGCGAAGAACGCACACACGCTTTCCAAGCGTGCACAATCGACCGCTCTGTCACCTCTCCTTGATTAATTTTTATACACTGGCTTCTGATTAAGTATAACGGAAAATATGGATATTTACAGTATGTTGAGGTGGTATAATGGATGTAATCATGAAGCGTCATCATATTATTCTCACAGCTGTATTTATCTCACTGGCGATACTTCTTGTCGCTGGGTGGTATTTGCTACCGGTTGATTTATTTCCAGAGGAGAATGCCGAAACTAATAATGGCATAACGCAGCATGCTATCTGGCTTGAAGATGAAAGCTGCTTCCGCTTGGATGTGGCAGATACAAACACGCTCCGACGGCAGGGTTTGTCTGGCCGAGATTCCTTAGCTGCCGATGAGGGCATGCTTTTTCTTTACGATCTATCCGGAGAGTACGGCTACTGGATGAAGGATATGAATTTTCCAATAGATATCATCTGGTTGAATCATAATGATGAAATAGTCACAATTTTATCTTCTGTTTTACCTGATTCGTATCCAGAAACATTTTATCCAGAAGATTCTGCCAGAAAGGTCATTGAAGTCTCTGCTGGGATAGCTACGGAGCTGGATTTGGAAATTGGGGATATGTTAAATGTGTCCCCGGCAACCTCAACATTGTCGGTTGATTGCGCGATGCTTTGACGATGTATTTTACAACAATGCAAGCTAGTTCTCTTGTCGGTAAAAAGCCGGTTTTAAATATTTAAATCCATTTTCTGTAATATAATTGTATACACAACAAAATAAGCTCACAGGTATTTACTAGCTCTTAACGCCACATATTCTAAATGTTTAAAACCACATCCAAAGACACTGATGCAAAGGAATTTTCAGTCAAAGAGGCTGAGAAAATTGTTGGCAATGTGCTAAAACGAGATGGCAGTAAAGTCGCATTTGATATCGATAAAATCGTTAGTGCCATAATGGGCGCAATGAGTGAGGCAGAGGAAGGAACGAAGGAGGATGCTCGCGGTGTGGCGGAGAGCGTTTTGATGGAATTGGCACGTATTAAGAACAGATATGCCACATTTGTTCCGTCTGTAGAGGGGATCCAGGATCATGTTGAGAAGGAGCTGATTAAGGCCAACTACGCAGCTACAGCCAAGGCGTACATTCTCTACCGACATCGTCAGGCAGAGCTTCGTGAGCGCAGCTTGTTCCGTCCGCGTCAGAACCTTAAGCCATATGAATACCCTGAACTGGCCGAATATGTTGATGCAATTCGTCACTCCTACTGGATACACACCGAGTTCAACTACACGTCTGATATTAATGATTACAAGGCAAACATCACGGATGTTGAGCGTAGTGCTATCAAGAACTCTATGTTGGCCATTGCTCAGATTGAGGTAGCAGTAAAAACCTTCTGGGGTGATCTATATAAAAAGATGCCTAAACCAGAGGTTGGTGCAGTTGGATATACCTTTGCAGAAAGTGAAGTGCGGCATATGCAGGCATATTCGCATCTATTGGAAATCCTCGGTCTTAATGGTGAATTCAAAGATCTTACAGAGGTGCCGGTTATAAAGGAGCGTATTGATTACCTGAATCGGGCTGCAGCACCATCTCACAATGACAATGATCGTGAGTATACGCGAGCAATTTTTCTGTTCTCTTTATTCGTAGAGCATGTGTCACTTTTCAGTCAGTTCTTGATTATTATGGCCTTCCAGAAGCACAAGAATCTCTTCAAGGGTATTTCAAATGTAGTGGAGGCAACCTCAAAGGAGGAGCAGATTCATGGACTGTTTGGAATTGACCTCGTGAATCAGATTAAAAAAGAGGAGCCACGTTGGTTTGATGAATCATACGAGCAGTCAGTTCGAAACATGTGTCGTGAGGCAATATCTACGGAAGAAAAACTAGTAGACTGGATTTTTGAAGCCGGTGAGTTAGATTTTCTTCCAAAGGCTGTAGTGAATGAGTTTATTAAGCACCGAATGAACAACTCTCTAAAGTCGATTGGATATGCACCAGAGTTTGAGACTGATGATGATCTCGTGGCCGAGACTGCATGGTTTGATGAGGAAGTTATTGCCACCAAGCATGTCGACTTCTTCCAGAAGCGGTCCATTAACTACTCTAAAAAAACTCGAAGTGTCACTTCCGATGATCTCTTCTAGCCTTAGTTCCCAGCTCTCTTTATTACCTAATTTACAGTTACTGATATGTCATACGAATGGTTAAATGAAAAATCAACAACATTTTTAGAACGAGGTTATTTAGTTGGTGACCAAACTCCAAAAGGCAGAATCCGTGAGATTGCTGAAACTGCAGAGGAGTATCTTCAGAAGGATGGGTTTGCTGACAAATTTGAAGATTACATGTCCAAGGGGTATATCTCACTTGCTTCACCGGTTTGGAGTAACTTTGGTCTTGATCGTGGTTTACCGATTAGCTGCTTTGGTTCTGATATTGCAGATAATATGGCCAGTATTTTGTATACACAGGCAGAGGTTGGAGTGATGAGTAAGTTTGGTGGTGGAACCTCGGCTCATTTTGGGAACCTACGTGAACGAGGGTCTTCAATTTCAAACAATGGACAGTCAAATGGTCCGGTGCACTTTATGCAGCTTTTTGACAAGATGGTTGATGTTGTAAGTCAGGGTAATGTTCGTCGCGGAAACATGGCCACGTACTTACCGGCAGAACATCCCGACATTATGGAGTTTCTTGATATTGGTACAGAAGGAAATGAGATTCAGGGTCTAACCCACGCTGTAACGGTTGGAGATGAGTGGATGGAAGATATGGTTGATGGAGATGATGAAAAACGGGAAATCTGGGCAAAGATTATCCAGCGACGTGGAGAGATTGGGTATCCGTACATCATGTTCTCTGACAATGCTAACAATAACCGGCCACAGGTTTACAAGGACAAGGACATGAAAATTAAGGCATCAAATCTCTGCTCAGAAATTATGCTGCCCTCAGATGAAGATCTTTCATTTGTGTGTTGTTTGTCATCTGTGAACCTGCTTCACTACAACGAGTGGAAGGACACAGATCTAATCGAGACGGTCACATACTTTCTTGATGCAGTAATGGAAGACTTTATTGTCTCACTTGAACGCCTACGTGACTCTGATGAGGCAGAGGATCGCCAGTCGTTTGAGTTTATGAAACGGGCGCACAAGTTCGCTAAAGAGCATCGAGCTGTCGGAGTTGGTGTGCTTGGATGGCACTCATTCCTACAGTCAGAGAGTATTCCGATGGAGAGCCCAGAGGCTGATCAGCTGAACGTAGAAATATTTAAAAATCTCAAGGAGCGCACGCACGCTGCATCTGAAGAGATGGCAGAGGAGTACGGTGAACCAGAGGTGCTGAAAGGATATGGGCGTCGCAATACAACTACAATGGCGATTGCACCCACAACCTCATCATCATTCATACTCGGCCAAGTATCACAAAGTATAGAGCCATTGATGAGTAACTGTTACGTTAAGGATCTTGCAAAGATAAAGACAACAATTCGTAATCCATACCTAAAGGAGATTCTTGTAGAGAATGATAAGGATGACATGGAGACCTGGGATAGCATTCGCGACAAAGACGGATCTGTACAGCATCTTGATTTTTTGTCTGACCACCAGAAGGATGTATTCCGCACGTACGCTGAGATGGATCAGGCCAAGATTATTGAGCAGGCAGCTGTCCGACAGCAGTATATTGACCAAGGGCAGTCACTGAATGTTCTGGTGGGCCCAGAGACATCTGCAAAGGATATTAATGAGCTGTATCTAAAGGCATGGAGAAATGGTGTGAAGGCACTGTACTATCAGCACAGTATGAATGCTGCGCAGCAACTGAGTCGAAAGAAGATTTGTGCGGCTTGCGAAGCGTAGCTCGCACCTCTGTTTTGTTTCGGCACGAAAAGGCGCCCAGCGGGCGTCTTTTCTCATATCTCAGCCTCACTCCTCCAACTTACGTCGGAGACCATGCCCGCTCAGCCTCCGAAGTTCGAACAAAACAGAGCTGCTCGCTTTAAGGTTGCCTGCCCAAGCTTACGCGGCGCATATAATTTTCAAAATCCCGACTTGTTTTATACTGAGTCGGGAATTTTATTTATCTAAATAATCACAAAACACCTTTGGTGTATACATAGGTCGGACCTATGTATACCGCTCTTTTTATTTACATTGATTAGTTAATATATCAGTGCTATAATATGTATTGGTGATTGAGTAGTTGATCCAGCCTCCGGCTGGGTAGGAAAGTCCGAACACACCCTGATTTTTATAATCCGGAGCACGTAGCGGGTAACTCCCGTCGGTCGCAAGGCCGTGGTGCGAACAGTGACGCTGAAGCTTGAAAGGGTTTCAGCATCCCTCTGGGATGAACTTAGTGGCAACACTAAGGTGAAACGGCTAAATCTGTACGTGTGTGCAAGGCCGTATTCCAGCCTCCGGGCTGGTCTGAGCCGCTTGAGTGTGGTGGTAACACTACACCTAGACAAATGACTACAACGAAACATATCTTAATAAGTAGGTTTCCAAACAGAATTCGGCTTACTAATCACCAAAAAATTATGAAAAGGCCACCCTGGCGGTGGCTTTTTCTTTTCCTGAAAGGGTTTGAGTTATACGTATATTTTTTATCACAGCGCGCTATAATAGGAAGGCATTATGTTTAAACGGATTCTCTTTTTTCTTAGTAAAAAAATAACCGGCCTTCACCAGGCTGCGTATATTATTGGTTTCTTTACGCTACTTAGTCAGGTGTTGGGTTTGGTTCGGGATCGTCTTTTGGCCTACACGTTTGGTGCAAATACGACAGTCGATATTTACTACGCTGCTTTTCGTGTCCCGGACTTAATTCTTGTTGTGGCTGGGTCTATAGTGTCCATTTCAGTACTGGTTCCGTTTTTAACTAAAAAGATAGCACAGAGCAAGGAGGTAGCGGAAGAGTTTATAGACGTTGTATTCACAATATTCTTCATCAGTGTTGTTGCAATTTGTATTCCTCTGTACTTTTTGATGCCGAGCCTTATCCAGGTCGTGTTTCCCGGTATCACTGATGCAACTGCTCAAACTGACCTGATCTTTTTAGCTCGTCTTTTCCTTCTATCTCCGGTGCTACTTGGGCTATCAAATATTTTTGCCTCCATTATTCAGGTATACCGACGCTTTCTTATCTACGCTATTTCGCCGCTGTTATATAACCTAGGAATTATCATTGGTATCGCCGCGCTCTATCCTTACTTTGGTATCACTGGACTTGGACTTGGTGTAATACTTGGTGTTGCGATGCATGTTGGTATTCAGCTGCCGTTTATTATTAAGCAGGGCTTCGCACCTCGCTGGTTCTTTCCGAAGGACAGAAGCGAGATATGGAAGGTAGTACGTAACTCACTTCCTCGAACCTTCACGCTTTCGATTAATAAGCTGGCAATGCTGTTTCTTATTAGCCTGGCATCCCTTCTAGCTCCGGGTTCAATTGCGATTTTTAACTATGCCTGGAATCTGCAATCGGTACCGATGGCGCTGGTTGGTGCCAGCTACTCACTGGCAGCCTTTCCAGTACTTTCACAACTTTTCTCTGATGGGGATATGAAAGGGTTCATGCGTCAGGTCCAGACAGCCATCCGCCACGTTGTCTTCTGGTCACTGCCAATTCTATCTCTATTCATTGTTCTACGAGCACAGATCGTTCGGACTATTCTCGGGGCCGGAGAGTTTGGCTGGATTGCAACTCGGCTTACTGCTGCATCACTTTCATTGTTTGTTATCTCGGTAGTGGCACAGAGTCTTGTACTGGTTCTGGTTCGTGCCTATTATGCAGCCGATGATACGATGACCCCACTAATAACCAGCGTTATTGGTGGAACTACCATTCTTGGTGCTGCCTACGGATTAATGGCTGCCTTTCAGAACATTCCTGTTTTTCGATTTTTCCTGGAGAATCTACTGCGTGTTCGTGGTATTGAGGGTACCGGTGTGTTGGTGCTTCCGCTAGCATACTCATTTGGTATGCTGATTATGGTTGCAATCCTTTGGTATGTTTTTCAGGATAAGTTTGGTCGCTTCCCATTGAGTATGTATCGTTCGCTCTGGCAGGCTGCCGGCGCGGCGGTTGTTGGTGGCTTTGTTGCATACGGTGGACTGCTCTTCTTTGGGAACTGGTTCGACCTCACTGGAGGGCTTGGTATCTTTCTTCAGGGACTTTCAGCTGGTATTGTAGGAATCGCAACAATGCTTCTTACTTTATGGCTCATGGATAACAAAGAGCTTCATGAGATGTGGCAGGCCGTGCGTGAGCGATACTGGCATGTGTCTGTGGAGTCGATTGGTCCGGCAGAGCAGCAGTAATACAAAGCATGTATCAATATGAAAAATATTCGAAACTTCAGCATCATAGCTCATATCGACCACGGTAAATCTACCTTGGCCGATCGTATGCTTGAGGTGACCAAAACAGTCTCTGATCGTGATATGAAGGAGCAGGTCTTGGATCAAATGGATCTTGAACGAGAGCGGGGAATTACCATCAAGATGACGCCGGTGACCATGAAGTATGAAATGGAAGATACTGACTACGAGCTGAATCTTATTGATACACCAGGTCACGTTGATTTTTCATACGAAGTATCTCGAGCGCTACGTGCTGTAGAAGGTGCTGTGCTGCTCGTAGACTCAACACAAGGTATCGAGGCACAGACGCTGGCGGTACTGGCCATTGCTCGGCAGTTGGATCTGACGATTGTACCAGCGGTAACAAAGATTGATGCCAAAAACTCTCGCCCGGATGAGGTAGCATTGGAGCTGGCAGAACTACTTTCAGTACCGATGGATGATATTGCTCGTGTATCCGGAAAGACCGGAGAAGGTGTTGACGATCTGCTTCGGCGAGTAATCCAGGCTGTGCCAGCTCCAGCACAGCGTGATAGTGATATTCCGCAGGGATTAGTATTTGATTTTGATTACTCATCACACCGAGGAATTGTTGCATACACAAGAATCTTCTCTGGTCAGTTTTCTAAGAATAATAAGCTGAAGCTGTTGGCGGCAGATAGAAAATTCATTCCGGCAGAGGTTGGGGTTTTTAGCCCAGTGGCAAAGCCGCAGGATAATCTCTCTGCAGGCTCAGTTGGGTATGTTGTGACTGGAATCAAGGAGCCAGGAGTTGTATCTATCGGTGACACCATTACAAGTACTGATGCAGATATCCAGCCGTTGGCGGGGTATGATCCGCCACAACCTGTTGTCTGGGCGAGTGTGTTTCCAGAAAACCAGGATCAGTTTACTAACCTTGAGAATGCACTGGAGCGGTTGCTTTTGACTGATTCATCACTGCAGTATGAGCGTGAGAAAAGTGCCGGTCTAGGTCAGGGATTCCGCTGTGGTTTTCTTGGTCGGCTGCATATGGAGGTTGCCATCGAGCGACTGCGTCGTGACTACAATCTTGATCTGATAACCACAAGCCCTTCGGTTGCCTTCAAGGTAACAACAAAGGATGGCAAGACTGAAACAATTCGGACTCCGTCTCGATTTCCTCATTACGGTGAGATAGAGGAAATTCAGGAACCATGGGTGTCGGCTACAATCCGTACACCAAGTGATTACATGAGTGACATCATGAGTATCGTTTACGAGCATGAAGGTGAGGTGGTCGATACTGAGTCTGGAAAATCAGATAGATTGACCGTTACGGCAGAGATGCCACTGCGTGAGTTGATGCGTGGGTTCTTTACCGCTTTGAAGCAGGCCTCATCCGGCTTTGCCTCGCTTTCTTACGAGGTTGTTGAATACCAGCCGGCTGATGTGACACGATTGGAGGTGCTGGTTGCAAAAGAGCCGGTACCAGCCCTGGCGACAATTGTGTCTGAGCAGCGACTAGATCGCCGGGCCAGAGAAACGGTTGAGAAGCTGAAGGAGCTCCTACCACAGCAGGTTGTGTCTGTGCGCATTCAGGCCGAAGCACGAGGGCGTGTGATAGCCTCAGAAACACTCCGTGCAAGCCGGAAGGATGTTACGGCCGGTTTGTATGGTGGTGACTACTCACGCAAAAAGAAGAAGCTGAAGGCACAGCGTGAGGGAAAGAAAAAACTTCAGGACAGAGTAAGTGTTCGTATCCCGTCTGATGTCTATATTAAAATGATGCGTGATGACTAGCTCGTTACACCAGCGATAGGGGTGTACAGAAGTATCATTCCTAGAATAAGTATCACAGTCATGATGATCGTGATTATTCGTAGCTTTTTTCTATTTTCTTTTCCGAACATATATAATGTAAGTGATTAAAAAAGTCGTGTATCCAGTATAATGCCTCGACGCACTACAAACAAATTACAAAAAGTTCTGTATTCAATACCATTTCTAATTTTTATGGCAGTTATTGTTGCTGTGGTTATGTCGGCAGCATGGAACATGTATCAAACCAGCTACGGAACCGAGCAGCGGGTAGATCGACTTCGTGCTGAGCATCGAGAATTACAGCAGCGTGAAGAAATTGTTTCCAATGCAGCCCTGAATGTTTCAACCGAGCGGGGGTTAGAAGCTGAGATTCGAGAGAAATTTTCGGTTGCTCAGGAAGGAGAGCGTGTGATTGTGCTTGTGGATGATGATACGGAAACGGCAACAACCTCTGAGCCAAATACTTCCTGGTGGCGATCCGTGCTCTCATTCATGTGGCCGTTTTAGACTTGCCTTAGATATGCTACAATCACGATAGTTATTCGTAATTAATCACGAAGTGGAGAAATACCCGGACACACTTCGTTTATATCACCATGAAAAAAGTCACTATTTACAGTACACCTACATGTCAATACTGCGAACAGGCGAAGAAGTACATGAAAGAAAATGATATTGATTACAAGGATTATGATGTTTCCTCTGACACAGATCGTCGAAAGGAGATGATTGAAAAGTCTGGTCAGATGGGCGTTCCTGTTATCGTTATAGGTGATGATATGATGGTTGGTTTTGATCAAGGCAAATTTGAAAAGATGGTGGACTCACAAGAGGAGTAGATTACTATTGTATTTGCGAGGCTGATAAAAAACCACCCGAGGGTGGTTTTTTTAATGTCTCTCTGTCAGGAGTTGAACCTGAATCTGGTCCTTAGGAGGGACCCGTTCTATCCAGTTGAACTACAGAGAGTCGTGGTGCTTACGTTGCTTTTGCGCTCCCTGCCTACCTGCCTGTCGGCAGGTATTCAGTTGAGCTACGAGGAGATGTCGGCATAATAGCATTTCAGCATCAAAGATGTACGTATTGAGCTTTTTTGTTATACTATACCCATGGAAGATAAGGAATTTAAAAACATGGAACGGCAGTTGCGCGAAACGAGGGCATTGACAGAGCGTAACAATGAAATACTTCAGAAGGTCCATGGTTCCATGGTTTGGAGTAGGGTTCTTTGGATTTTTTACTGGGTTATTATTGTCGGAGTTGCAGTCGGTGCTTTTTATTTTCTCGAGCCGTACTGGGATACACTGGTGGCACTGGTGGAAACGACTGAGAGTCTTCGCGCCCAGTTTGGGAACTTCACGGTTCCACAAGAATAGTTTATAAAACTATATTCAAAATTATATGCTGGAGTAGCTCAGGGGTAGAGCACCTGTTTGAAGCACAGGGTGTCGTCGGTTCGATTCCGGCCTCCAGCACTTTATTTAAAAACACCACGTCTCTGTACGTGGTGTTTTTAATATGATTGTGGTCGGAATAGAACTGGAAAGGGGTCGGGAAAACTCTTGTTTTCCCGTGAAGGAAAGCAGCGAGGTAGAACCGAGTGTTGAGAACCGTAGGTTCTTAAAGAGGAGCGAAGCGACGAGTGAGATAGCGTAGCGTCCGGCCTCCAGCACTTTATTTAAAAACACCACGTCTCTGTACGTGGTGTTTTTAAATCTATAAGATTTTTTATTCTATGTATGCTACTGACTCTTGATCTCAAGCTTGGTTTCGTTGTGTTTGTTTATCTTTGGAAGGGTAATAGACAGTAGACCGTGATCCTCAGAGGCATTTGATTCCTCAACCTCGACCTCTTCAGGTAGTGTGATTGATCGAGAGAATGATCCCCAGTACAGCTCGCGGTGTAGATACTCATCTAAGGATGCGTCGCTTGGAGCTTCACGCCGTCCACGAATCACACACTTCTCACGTGTGATAGAGACATCAAGAGCATCTGGTCGTACGCCGGCAACCATGGCCTGAATCACAATATGCTCAGGAGTTTCGTATACATCAACGGCCAGCTCACCTTCATCATCACTAAATTCCTCAGGCTCCTCTTGGTATGTATCCTCACCCCACTCATTGTGAGGGTCTTGATACTGCTCCTGCTGATCATCAAACTCATCATGAAAGTCTTCATCATATGTATCATGACCTTCTTTAGGCTGCTGTTCTTCTGTATTGATACCGCCGGTCAGGCGTTCAAAAAATGATTTTTTACGTCGAGGCATAGTATGTTTTATTTACGCAAATGGATAAGGAACGGACTTTTTCTTCTACATTCGTTTGATTCCTTCGAACACGAGCATCAGGATGATGATAGCGACCCAGACAAATGCAAATACCTGCAAAACTGTCGCTTGTGCTGTATTCATTATAAGCAGATTGAATCCCCAGTGCAATAACGTAGCTGCAACTAATCCAATCGCTGTTGCTTCATGCTTAATTCGTTTATTTTTGTAATACGAGGCTGCGATTAGGGCTCCCATAACTCCCGAACAAACTACATGTACCAGAGTTGCACCAATGAATCTGAGTCCTCCGCTTAAAACGCTGGATAAATAGGCAGCTTCTGATACAGGTATAAGTAAAAACAACGTATTTTCCATAGCCGCAAACCCAAGGGCAACGGTAATCATGTAGATCATGGCATCAATCGGCTCGTCAAAGACATTCAGACGAAGGGCAACAATCCAGGCAGCCATAAACTTCAGCGCCTCCTCAACAAATGACCAGCCAAGCAGTACCTCGCTACTTATACCACCGGCTGCATCCTGAATAATATTCTGAATCGCCATGGCGATAAAGACGGTAATCATTCCGGCGATAAAGGTCTCGATCAGTCGCCCTCGTGGTTCAGGATGTGGATCCTCATGATTGAAGAACCACAGCCACAGAAGAGCTGGCAGCAGACCGCCGAAGAATGCGTACACAAGTGTGGATGCAGTGAGTACAGGCATGGATTAATCGGTTTTGTTATCTCCAGCTTCCGTCTGGGGCCAGCTGGTGATTGTTAGTAATCCATCGCTGTCTGGTAGCTCCTGCCAAAGCGTTTCTGTTAGATGTGGCATAAATGGATGCAGCATCTTCAGGCTAGTAGAAAGTATTTCGTACAACGTAAAGAGGGCTGAGGCTTTCTCGGCTTCATCCAAATCATCGCCGTAGACTTGTCCTTTGGTGGCCTCAATAACCTCATCAGCAAAGGTGTGCCAGAAGTAGTCGTACATTTTCTCAGCAGCTAGATTGAACTGGAATTTCTCAATGTTTTTGGTTACGTCCTCAACCTTAGCCGTTAACTCATCCAGGTACGCCTGATGCTCATCCGTAATCTCTGCTGGTCGGTTGTGAGTGTAGCTCTCCGGGAGATTCATCATGACAAACTTGGTTGCGTTCCAAATCTTGTTGGCAAATTTTGCCTGTCCGGCAATTTTCTCATCCGAAATATTCGAATCATTTCCGGGTGTGGTTCCGACAACCAGCGCCATCCGCAAGGCATCGGCACCGTGGTCTGCAATAACATCAACCGGATCCAGTACATTGCCTAATGATTTACTCATCTTCTCTCCACTCTCATCACGAACCATTCCGTGTAGATAAACATTCTTGAACGGGATATCACCTAGTAGGAATCCACTCATCAGCACCATGCGTGCTATCCAGAAGAAGAGAATATCATAGCCGGTCTCCAGCACATCTGTTGGATGGTATTTTTGAAAATCTTCTGTCTTGTCCGGCCAGCCAAGCGTTGAGAAGGTCCAGAGTCCCGAAGAGAACCATGTATCCAAGGTATCCGGATCCTGACTCCAGCCGTCACCTTCAGGTGCCTCTACGCCGACATGTATCTCTTCATCCTTGTACCAGACCGGAATCTGATGTCCATACCAGATCTGCCGAGAAATACACCAGTCTCGCAGATTATCAATCCAGTGATTGTAGTTTTTCTCGAATCGGTCTGGTGTTATAGAGATCTGGCCACTAGAAACTGCCTTCTGCATAATCTCCTTCAAGGTTGCTTCGCTTCCGGATGGAATTCCATTAATTTTTGAATCTTGAAGAGTGAAGGTCTTGTTTACATCAATAAACCACTGCTTCTTTGGGAGATGCTCAACAATGCCTCCGGTCCGTTCAGCTTGACCAACATTTTTTGTGATTTCTTCGGTTTCCTCAATCAGCGCAGCCTCATCCAGCTTCTCAACGATTGCCTCGCGAGCATTCTCGATAGTTTTTCCGGCCATATCGCCAGCCGCATCAGTCATTCGACCATCCTCACCAATAACCTGTTTGGAGAGCAGGTTATGTCGCCGTGCTAATCCTTCATCAGTGATTGAGTGGGCGGGTGTTACACCAACAGCACCGGTTCCGAAATCGGGATCGATTTCCTCATCAGCCACGACCTGAATTCCAAGCTCTACGCCTAGGAAATTGGCGGTCAAGGTCTCTCCAACGTACTCGCTGTAGCGATCATCCTCGGGGTGTACCGCAATAGCAGTGTCTCCAAACTTGGTCTCTGGTCGTGTGGTCGAGATTGGAATAGGGAAGTCGGCGTCGTATCGAAAGGTCCATAGCTGGCCGCTTGTCTCGATGTGTTCAACCTCGTCATCGGAAACAGTTGTGCCACCAATCGGGTCCCAGTTAACAACGCGGTCACCACGGTAGATCAGCCCGGCTTCATACATCTGCTTGAATGCTGTCCGAACGGCCTTTTCGCGTGGCTTGTCTAAGGTAAAGGCTTCACGAGACCAGTCCAATGAGGCACCAATCTTTTTCAGCTGTCCTTCGATGGTGTCATGACTATCCTGAGCGAACTCTTCAACCTTTTGCAGAAACTCTTCGCGTCCGAGATCAAAGCGGTCGTACCCGGTCGCCTCCTGAAGCTTTCGCTCAACCTTTGATTGAGTTGCAATAGCTGCGTGGTCAGTGCCTGGCAGCCACAGCGTTTCCTGACCGTTCATTCGGTGGTAGCGAGCCATGATGTCCTGCACTGTCACCATCATTGCGTGACCAACATGAAGCGTACCGGTTACATTCGGTGGTGGGAGTACCATCGAGAACGGCTCCTTGTCTGTATCAATATTGCTTTGCGTGTCCGGATTAAAGGCGCCAGACTCCAGCCAGGCTTCCTGCATGCGTGGTTCGTGATCCGCTGGATCATACTGTCCATCAAGATTTTTTGGTATATCCATATGTGAGTTATTGTAGCATTTTAAGACTAGTAAATAAAAAGCAGCTAACCAAGGTCAAACCCAGGCTGACAACTGCAACATATGTCGGAAATAATACCCAGCATAGTTTATGGACATCCGATGTCAACATACTGAGAAAGGTGTTATATAACAAATCATATAAATATAAGGTAGCGTCCGGTGTGATACACCGGTGTTGTGTGGTAAATAAAAAAGAATATGCAGATTAGGAATTTGCGGCTGATTACGGTGCTTTTGGGACAGAAACAGATAATTTTTGGATATTAGCCTTGTTTTGTCGTTTAGAAATTTTGATGTCGTTTATTAAATATTACGGATACACGCCTTATAAATAGCGATAAGGCGACTAAACGCCTAGTTTTGATTTTCCTTGACGCCTAGCAGTATTTTGGTGATTATGTATGTAGATAG
>Ga0136555_1000075_pt1 | contig 36713 bp, 36 predicted proteins | sample AntRauTorckE5432_FD_104927 | JGI IMG/M metagenome (GOLD analysis project Ga0136555, IMG submission 104927) | Saline lake microbial communities from Rauer Islands, Antarctica - Metagenome Torckler E5 #432 | ecosystem: Environmental > Aquatic > Non-marine Saline and Alkaline > Saline | place...
AAATATTTTTATTAATTTCTTTAATTTTTTCCAAACCTAATTTGTTAACAATCAGCTTTAAAGAAAATTTTGTTTGAATCCAGCGCAATCTATTATTATTTTTTTCAAATGAACTAACTAAGATGAATATAATATTTTCTAAACCTACATGTATAAAAATATCTTTTTTGGAATTATTTATTATAAATTGATTTATCAAATCAACATTTAAAGTCAAAACATTAAACTTTGATTTCTTACTAGAAACAACCAGACCTCTTTTAATCAAGGAATTGATGGGCGTATAAAGCGACATCCTAGGTTTATTTAATTCTCTGATTAAATCTGCAACTGTAGAGCTTCCTTCTTTAAAAAGAGTATTAATAACAAGACACTCCTCCTTGGAAAGTTTTAAATATTTTGGTAATTCAATGTTTTTCATATGACGGTTTTTATCGTCATATACTATACACATATGTTAATATCCTGTCAAATGTGAACCTTAAAAATACTTATAAAATATGAAGGAAAATACTACTAGTACGCAAGCCGCCTCAAAAGCACCTAGACCATTCTATATGAAAAATATTTATGGTTTTGGTGGTTCAACAGGAAAAAAAGAAAGGTGCCACTATTCAAAAAAAGAAGAAAATCATGATGTTAAGTTGATAGAAAAAGCTAGACAAAATCTAGAAGATGGATTTAACAATTCTCTAAGTGTGTTTTGGTGGTTAAAACGAACTCCGCGACTTAGTGAAATATCTTATACGTTAGAAGAAGCAATTCGTCTTCAGGGTTGGTATTACCTTTCATCGATAATAAACGAGAGCATATCTTCAACAGATCCAGATCCCACACCTAGTTATCACTTGGGCTATATAGGAATGAAGATAAAATCTGGAAAAGTTGTCCACCTCAAAGGAGAAGAGCGTAATAAAAAAATGAACGATTGGTATGAGCAACCTGTAGACAAGGATGTTCCCAAAAAACCTACGTCTGATGATTTTACTAAAGCAGGAATTACTGACCTTGTGTGTCAGGAAATTTTGTTTAAAAGAACAGAGTCAATTTTGTTACTACTTCTTTCAAGAATCCGAGAATCCAAAACTGATCATCAGTACCTCTACAATCAGATCGAAAAGTGTCTAAGGTATTTCCCTAGTTTAAAAGACAAGCATGAAATTAAAAAATACCAACTTCTGGAACTGGTTTCCGAAGGAAGAATAGTCGAGGCACAACTTCATGCAGAAAACTTCAGAATCCAAGATAAAAATTCCCTTGATAATCTTGAGAGGGCTCTGAGTTTAAAAACCAAACTTGGTCTAACATTTGAAGATGTTGGTTTGAATGAAGAAGAGGTTATAAAATATTTAGGAGAAACGAGGCTAGAAGAAATTCTGAAAAAACTTATGTCCTAAATAATGTTTAAAGTCTACACATTTCTAAAATGATGTGGGCTTTTTTATTTTTTTCTTAAAATTAATACGTGATTCAAGCTAGTGTGGGACACCCATTACTCAATAGATGAATGGGTCACACCGATACTTTGTTCTTGCTGCGGAGGCAGGTCATAGTCGCCTTTGGCTCCTTGACTCTGCACTTTCGCAAAATATAGTCATCGCTATGCTCTTTCCTTATTTTGCGGAGAGTGAGGGATTCGAACCCTCGAAGGGCTATAAACCCTTACTTCGTTAGCAGTGAAGCGCTTTCGACCACTCAGCCAACTCTCCATTTATTCAACAGAGACAATTTAACATAAAATGAGGGATATTTCTAATCAGCAATAGTTACTTTCTTAATCTTTCTAACGCCAGCTTTCTCCAACACTTTCACAGCTTCTCGCATTGTTGCGCCGGTTGTGTAGACATCGTCCAACAAAATGACCAAAGTCATTTTGTTGTCCTGCGAAGCCTTTGGCGAAGCGGGATTAATAGCAAAAGCATTTTTAATGTTTACTACTCTTTCTTCTTTGGAAACTCTAGTCTGGCTTTTTGTATTTTTAATTTTTATTAATAAATCTTTCTTATATATAAGAGGTAGGGGAGAGGGAGAAAAACTGTTAAGTTTAATTATTTCTTCACATAATAATTCACATTGATTAAAACCCCTTTCTCTGAACTTTATTTTTGAAAGAGGTATTGGAATTAACAGGAAGGTAAGCCCTCTACTATCACCGCGGGCAGTGATAGTAGTGAAAGAGGAATCGGACTGGTTTAAAGAATTTTGGTTTAAGGAAATGTAAAAAATAGAATTTAATTCTTCGTAAAGTAATTTAGAGAAAAGTCTAACTGCATCTTTATTTTTAAAATACTTCAACTCTTTAATAGATTTTCTAATAAAAGGATCGCCATATTTAAATATTGAAATATGATCTGAATTATCTAGATTGCTTTTATTAACTCTTGATATTTTGTTCTTATTTAATAATTCTTTATGAGTAATAGTAGAAAGAATTTTAGATGTTTCGCTCTTAGGAAATATAATTTCAAAAAGAAAAGAACCTAAAGAGTTGATTTTGTTGAATATATCACCCCAAAACATATGATAATGATATAATACTTTCATATATTATGGCTAAATCCTTTAAAGATTTCTTTAAACCTTTTTTAGAAAAAAAGAACCCCAGTGTTCTTGGTATTGATATTGGTTCATCATCAATAAAGGTTGTGCAAGTCCGGAAAAGCAATGGACAAGCCGTATTAGAGACTTATGGTGAACTTGCCCTTGGCCCTTATGGAGGTTTAGAAGTTGGACAATCTACAAAATTACCGGTAGAAAAAATTGTAGAAGCATTGATTGATGTTTTAAAAGAGGCCAATGCATCTACAATAGAGTGCGCAATTTCAATACCAATGAGGTCTAGTATGGTTTCTGTTATTAAAATGCCTGCAATGGATAGTAAACAACTTCCTAAAATGATTCCCATTGAGGCTCGTAAATATATCCCAGTTCCTATATCAGAAGTAACTTTAGATTGGTTCGTTATTCCAAAATCTTCCAACAGTGATGAAGATGAGGAAGGATCAGAAGAAGTTTCAAAAAACAAAAGAGAAACATCAGAAGTTTTAGTCGTTGCAATACATAACGATGTCTTAAATAATTATAACTCAATTATTTCGGGCGCAGGACTAAATGCAAAATTTTTTGAAATAGAAATGTTCAGTACAATTCGCTCTGTTCTAGAAGCTGGAAACAATCAACCCGTTATGATTTGTGATATTGGTTCGGGGGTTACAAAGCTCTATATTGTCGAAAGGGGAGTTGTTAGAGATTCCCACATAATTAATAGAGGTTCTCAAGACATCACCATGAATATTGCAAAATCAATGGAAATCGATTTTACATTTGCAGAAAAGCTAAAGAGAAATTACGGTAAAAATACTCCCGATCAAGACGAAAAAATAAAAAGTATTATTGATTTGATGATTTCTCCAATTTTGAGTGATACTAATACTGTTCTTGTTAATTTCCAAAAAAAGAGTAATAAGAATGTTTCCGAGGTAATTGTTGTTGGAGGAGGAGCAATGCTTGGCGGAGTTATTGAAACAGCTCAAGAGAAATTATCGATTACCGCTAGAGCAGGAGACCCTTTTTCACTTTTGGAATCACCAGAATTTTTAAAAGATGTTTTGCAAAAAACTGGATTTTCTTTTGCAACTGCAATTGGTTTAGCTATTCGAGAATTGCAAGACATGTAAGAAGATGTTTAATAGTGGATATGTTTGCATCCTATTAAGATTTATTTTTGTATAATTAAAGAATATTATGGAACCAACATTTAACACTTCATTCATTCCCAAAAAACCAATTCAAACCCAAGTAGGGAAAGTTGGATCTGCAAGGAAAGACGGAATTAACTTTTTTATGTTAATTGCAGTTATTTTATTTTTAGCTTCCCTTCTTCTGACTGCTGGAGTTTTTGCCTATAAGCTAACAGTTCAAGGATCTATCGAATCTCAAATTAGAACATTAGAAAAAGCGCAACAAGCATTCGACCCTAAGTTTGTTGTTAAGGCATCACGTTTAAATTCTAGAATTATAAATGCTAACGATATTTTAAATTCTCACTTGGCTCCTTCAGAAATATTCGACCTGCTTGAAGAGTTCACTCTTCAAACTGTAACTTTCTCTAGTTTTAAATTTGAAGATGGGGAAGATGGAACTATTAAAATTTTGGCAAGTGGAGAAGGAGATAGTTTCCGGTCAATCGTTCTCCAGTCCGATAAATTTGGCGAAAGCGGATATTTGAGAGATGTTCTGTTCTCAGGTCTTGAGCCAACTGAATTTAATAATATAGCTTTTTCATTCGAAGCATCTCTTGACCCTCAACTTATTCTTTATAGAAAGAGCTTGTCTCTTATTGAAATAGAAGCAGAGGCAGAGCCTGTTGTAGAGGAACAGGCCGATTTAGGAATTTTCGGAAACGATCAACAATAATATACATTATATGAAAAGATACCTACCAATAATTTTAATACTCATTGCTATCGGAATATTTTTTGTATTTGTTGATCCTCAATATGAAGAAGTTAAAAAACTACAAGTAGAAAAATCAAATAATGAAGAGATGCTTGCCCTAGCTAAAAAGCTCCAAGAAAAAAGAGATTCTCTAAGAACTTCCTTTAATAACATTAGTTCTGTAGAAAAAGAACAATTACAAAAACTACTCCCTGACACGGTTGATAATGTTCGATTAATTCTTGATATTAACAATATTGCAGAAACTTATGGAGTTGTAATTCGAAATATTGACGTGCAGTCTAATGAGGAAGACGTAGTTGAATCTCAAGTAGTTTCCTCTGTTGCAAGTGGGGATGTTGGAAGGATTACTTTGAGCTTCAGTATTGTTGCCACATACGATGTTTTCATTCAGTTTATGAGAGATTTGGAAGAAGCTTTGAGGATTGTAGATATTAGAGATTTAAACATTAATCGAATAGGAGAAGACGGAAACTTCTTGAACTATGGTGTGACTCTTGATACTTATTGGCTAAGATAAAATACTATGAATTTTTTCTCAAAATATAAAAAAATAATTCTAACCATATTAATAACCATTGTCCTATTCTTTGCTTACTCTTTCTTTTTTGGAGAAAGTTCACAGAATGATGAATTAATAACCAGTACTGCAAGTACCGGCACATCAAGAACTGCTAACGATGTTGTTGGTGCTGAAATTATACAGGCTCTAAATCATATTGAAGCCCTTAAATTAGACAGGACTATTTTTGAGGATCCAATTTACAGAAGCCTAATAGATCGGAGTCAAGAAATAGAGCCAGAACCAGTTGGTAAGAATAATCCCTTTGATCCAATTAATACGTCGGGCGTAAGTAGTAGAGATAGAACTATTCAAATAGAAGTTGAAGATGAAAATGAAGAAGGGCAAGAGGAAGGTGCAGAAGTGACAGAAGATCTAAACTAAACGCACAAGCGCTATGAGTATACTTGAATTTTTAGCAGAAAAAGATTTCATTGATGCTTCAGAAATTGATGAAATAAAAGAAGAAGTCCGTTCAAAGGGAAAAACCTTGGACGATATTTTGACTAGTAGGGCTATAATGCCGGCAGATTTGCTTAAAGCAAAAGGGGAATACTACTCTGTGCCTTCTAAAATAATTTCTAATGCAGAAGTCCCTTTTAATATTCTAAAGTATGTTCCTGAGGAATCAGCTCTTCATTATAAGTTTATTCCAATTGGAATGGAGGATGGGTTTTTGGAGATCGGAATGGTGGATCCATCAAATATTGAAGCTCGTGATGCATTAAACTTTATTTCAAGTAAGGAAGATCTTCCTTTTAAAATATATCTAATTTCTGAAGAAGACTTTTCTAGAATTCTCAATGTATATAAAGGTATGTCTGGGCAAGTAACACAAGCCTTAGAAGAGCTAGATTCTGATGATATTCAAGCGGAATTGGATTTAAATGCAAAAAAGAAAGTAACTCAAAAAGAAATTGTTAGTGAACAGCAAATAAAAGAGGATGCTCCTGTAACAAAAATAGTTGGAACAATTATTAGATATGCTGTTGAGGGGGGAGCATCGGATGTTCATGTTGAGCGAATGAGAGAAAAAATTAGAGTTAGGTTTAGAGTTGATGGTGTTTTAAATACTAGCTTGATTCTTCCTGCAAAAGTTCATTCTGCTGTTGTTGCACGTATTAAAATACTTTCAAAACTGAAATTAGATGAGAAGCGTAAACCTCAAGATGGTCGTTTCTCTGCAAAGATAGAAGACAGGAGAATCGATTTTCGTGTATCTACATTCCCAACTTATTACGGTGAGAAAGTCGTAATGCGTATCCTTGATCAACAAAAAGGCGTCAAGAAGATAGAAGAATTAGGCCTAAGTGATCGATACTTAAAGATGTTAAGAGAAGCCATTAAAAGACCTTACGGATTGATTTTAATTTCTGGTCCAACTGGATCGGGAAAGACAACAACTTTGTATTCTATTTTGAATGAATTAGATTCAGAGAAATATAATATTTTAAGTCTCGAAGATCCCGTTGAGTATAGTGTCGATGGAGTTAGTCAGTCGCAAGTTCGTGCTGAAATAGGATACACTTTTGCAACTGGACTTAGAACAACTCTTAGGCAAGACCCCGATATAATCATGGTTGGAGAGATTCGTGATGCGGAAACAGCCAGGCTTGCAATTCAAGCTTCTCTTACTGGTCACCTTGTTCTATCAACAATTCACACCAATACAGCTACAGGAATTGTTCCACGACTTATCGATATGGGAGTTGATCCTTATCTTATTCCACCAACCTTAATACTTGGAATTGCCCAAAGATTAGTAAGGCTTATTTGTCCAGGTTCTGGAGAGGAAGTTCCTGTTGAAGGAAGTATTAAGTCTATTTTTGATCAGAGCTTTAAAAATATTCCAGAACAATACATGTCGGAAATTACGAAAGGAGAGACTGTTCTGAAAATAAAACCAACATCTGAATGTCCAACCGGAACTAGGGGTCGAGAAGCTGTATTTGAAATGTTCGCAATGAATTCTGAAATAGAAAAAGTTATTCTAGAAAATCCTGTGGACTCAGTTATTTTCGACGCCGCTCGTAAAAATGGAATGTTTACCATGAAAGAAGATGCCATTAGAAAGGCTATGAAGAAAGAAATACCATTCGAAGAAGTGAATAAACTCTAGATTTTGATATAATATTTAGATAGGTATGACCGAAACTACAGAAGAGCAAAAAAAAGGAAAAAAGCTGAAAATTATTTTAATTGATGATGATTCATTCTTGCTAGATATGTACACATTAAAATTTAAGAAAGATGATTTTGAAGTGTACGGTTTCACCGATACTGATATGGCAATCGAGAAGTTGAGAGAAGGATTTGTGCCAGACATAATTATATTCGATCTAGTTATGGCAGGTGTAGATGGATGGACGTTCGCAAAAGAAATAAGAGAGAAAAAGCTTGCTCCAGAATCGAAACTGATTGTTTTATCAAACCAAGAACAAAGATCTGATATAGATAAATTAGAAGACTTCGATATTAGTGGTTTCATTGTTAAGGCACAAGCAACACCAACACAAGTTGTAGAAAAAGTTAAAGAAATTTACGAAGAGAGTAATAAATAATTATATGGAATATCAAACACTACTAAATGAATTAATCGATTCGGTTATAGCCCAAAGAGGTTCTGATCTACATTTATCTGAGGGCAGGAATCCGACTATTCGTGTCGACGGTGAATTGATACCTCTTCTTAATAAAAAAGTTTTGAGTAAGCAAGATACTGATGAGCTTCTAATGGCTTTGGTTACAAAAGAGAAAAAAGAAACTTTTGATAATAGGCAAGAAGTTGATTTCGGTTATCAATATAAAGATGGGAATCGTTTTAGAGGAAATGCTTTTGTTCAACAAGGAAAGGTCGGTATTGTTTTGCGTTTAATTCCTGAAGAAATTAAGTCATTAAAAGAACTTAATCTTCCTGTAATTTTAGAAACTTTTGCACGAAAAAAGCAAGGATTCTTTTTAGTTGTTGGTCCTGTTGGTCAAGGTAAATCAACAACCCTGGCTTCAATGATTGAATTGATCAATCAAGAGAGGGCTGAGCATATAATTACTATTGAGAATCCAGTAGAGTATATTTATGAACAAAAGAAATCTATTATTGATCAGCGTGAAGTAGGTCTTGATACTGAAACTTTCTCAGATGCTCTTTTGGGGACATTCCGACAAGACGTTGATGTTATTTTGGTAGGAGAGATGAGAGGAAAGAACACTATCTCTGCTGCAGTAACTGCTGCTGAAACAGGGCATCTTGTACTTTCAACATTGCATACAAATGATGCCTCCCAAACAATTGATAGAATTATCGATTCATTTCCAGCAGAACAGCAAGGTCAAATTAGGTTGCAGTTGGCCAGCTCATTGGTTGGAATATTCTCACAACGCTTAATTCCAAAAATATCAGGAGGAATGATTCCGGCACATGAATTATTAATAAACAATAACGCCGTCTCTAACTTAATTAGAGAGAATCGAACTCATGAAATTCAAAATGTTATCGAGACTGGTTCTGAGCATGGAATGGTCGACATGAACCGTTCTCTTGCTGATTTAGTAAGAAATGGTGAAATTACGGCAGAAAATGCTTACCTGTATTCATTAAGACCAAGTGGTCTAGAAAAATTAATTTAATATTCGCTTATGCTTTTTGTATATAAATCTATAGATAAAAATAATCAAGAAAAGTCGGGAACAATCGAGGCAATTAATATTGACGTCGCCATTTCTTCATTACAACGACGAGGTCTTGTTATTTCAGATATTCATCCAGCAGAGGAGTCAAAAACTATTTTAGGAAAAAATATAGGTTTATTTGATCGAGTTAGTAATAAAGATATTGTTATTTTGTCACGACAGATGGCTACTCTTTTTGATGCTCAAGTTTCAGCTCTTCGAATCTTTAAGCTTCTTGGAAGTGAGACAGAAAACCCTAAATTAGCAAAGAGTTTGTCGGATGTGGCAGAAAGTTTACAAGGAGGAAGTTCTATCTCAGCATCACTAGAAAAGCATCCGAAAGTTTTCTCATCTTTTTATATTAGTATGGTGCGAGCAGGAGAAGAGTCAGGACGACTAGATGAAACTTTCATATTCCTTGCCGATTATTTGGACAGAACATATGAAGTAACACAAAAAGCAAAGAACGCTCTTATTTATCCAGCCTTCATTATCTTTACTTTCTTTGCTGTTATGATTTTGATGTTAACGCTAGTAATTCCTAAAATTAGTTCAATTCTTACTGATTCAGGTCAGGAGATACCAGCTTATACAAAGGTTGTTATTGGAATATCAGAATTCTTCCTTAATTATGGAGTATTCCTGTTGATTGGGCTTATTGTTGGTGGATTCTTTATGGTTAAGTTTTTGAGAACAGAAGCTGGTAAAAATTCTTTTGATCATTTCAAATTATCAATTCCTGTTGTTGGGAACTTGTATCAAAAGTTATATCTATCAAGAATTGCCGATAACTTAAATACCATGCTAAGTTCTGGTATTCCAATCATTAAAGCTTTGGAGCTAACAAAGTCAGTTGTAGATAATAGGTCATACGTCGAAGCGGTCAATGAAAGTATTAAGGATGTAAAAGGAGGGTCGTCTGTTTCCATGGCTTTCTCAAAGCATGAAGAATTCCCAAACATTTTGGTACAAATGATTCGTGTTGGTGAAGAGTCTGGTAATCTAGGTTCAATTCTAAAAACACTTTCAAAATTCTATAGTCGAGAGGTCACTAATGCTGTGGATTCTCTAGTTGGGCTTATTGAACCTGCTATGATTATTTTACTTGCTTTCGGGGTAGGAACTCTGTTGGCTTCTGTTCTGATTCCAATTTATAATGTTAGCTCAAGTTTCTAGTTTCTGGATTTATTTGTGTATAAATAAAAAAAAGTTAATAAAATTAGTTATATAATTTATACATATGGATATTAATACAAATGAAGCAAATCAAAATGGTGGTGAAGAAGTAAATAGTAAAGAAGCGGGTGAGAAAGTTGTTGCAGTTAAAAATAATAAGCCTGTGGCTGTAGCTTTTATTATATTTGGAATTATTGCGTTAGGAATAGCTATTTTTTTCTATTTGGATTATAGAGTGAGACTTGTTGAAAAAGATCAAGAACAAATAATTTCTGGGTATTTAGAAGCATATGAAGGTGGATATTTAGATGAAGCCATTAAAAAAGGAGAGATTTTTATTAAAAAGTACCCTTCCGACCTAGAAGGGTATCTACAGTTGGCAAATTCATATCTTCAAAAAGGAAGCTTGGAGTTTAATGAAGAAGAAAATGCAAATATTGCCATTGAACTTCTTGAAAAAGCAAAAAGTCTAAACGAGACTAATTCGGGAGTATATAGACTGCTTGGTTATGCATACGAAATTAAAGAAGACTATGAAAATTCCTTTTTGAATTATGACAAAGCGATTGAATTAAATCCTGGAGATAGTGATACTTGGAACGCAAGAGGGCATGCATATGAATTATTTGGTGATCTTGTGACAGCCGAAAATGATTATGTAGAAGCTATAGAGCTTGATAGAACTAACGTCTTGGCTTATATTAACCTTGCTAATATTTATATAAAAACAAATCGTTCAGTAGAAAATGATGCGGAGGGCTTAATAGATTATGCACTAGAGAACGCAGATGATGAAAGAATTATTGCTGAAGCGTTTCAATTGGCGGGCGTTTTGTATTTCGAAAGAGGGGATTATGAGGAGGCTGCATTATTGTTTGATGATTCTTTAGAATATGATGATAGATTGGTTAATTCTTGGATGGGCCTTGCTTATTCGGACTTCATGCTTCTGGGAACAGAGGGAGAAAGTGAGTATGAATATGGAGAGGAATTATCTTTTATCTTAGAATACATAGAAGAAGCTCTTGATATTAATGAAAATCAAACATCCGCATATGTTCTCCAGGGTATAATTTCTGAAGGTACTGGTGATGTTGAGACTGCAAAAGAGATGTACACAACCGCTCTTAATGTTATTTCCGATGATATTACTCTTGGTGCACTTGAGAAAAGTGAAGTCACTAAAGAGGTATTAGAATTGCTCGCCAACCTTTCAGGAGGAGGTTCTGATCTGAGTGAGTTGAAAAAAGTCTTTGAAAGCACTCCAGAAATAAATAATGAAAATGAATAATATGAATAAAAAAACACAAAAACTAATAGCGATATCGTTTCTTGGAGCATTCATTTTATCTGTTGTGCCTGCCCAAATTAATTTCACTAACTATTCTAGGGGGACGTCACTTTCACAAGCCGTTTCAGTAGAAGTTTCATACGCTGATGCTAAGAGAAAGAGAAAATCTAGTAGAAAAAAAAGTACTAAGAAAAGGTCTAGTAAGAAAAAGAGCTCACCTAAGAAAAAGAGCTGTGGTTGTTCTAAGAAAAAATCAAAAGCAAAGGTTTCTTCTGTAAAGAAAACAGGAAGCTCAACATACAAGGTTACATATAGAACAAAGTCAGGTAAGAAGGCCACTCGTTATGTTAAGACAAGTAAGGGTGCTAAGTATGCTGGAAGTAAAGTTTTGAAAGCTGCATCAGGTGCAAGTAAGAATAGTTGTAGAAATGTCAGCTCTGCTTGTAGAGGAGGTTGTGGGAATGTGGCGTCTAAATTTGTACCTAAAAGAAGTTCTGGTCCAGCGCCTCGACCTTCTCCAGCGCCTCGACCATCACCAAGACCATCACCAAGACCATCGCCAAATCCAAATCCTGGACCCGGACCTGGTGACCCTACACCTGGAGATCCTGGATATATTCCCGGACCTGGAGACCCTGGATATATTCCCGGACCTGGAGACCCTGGATATATTCCCGGACCGGGATATATACCAACGGGAACATACGATGATCCTGTTACAGGAGAGATTGATCTTTCAGGAAGCATTGATCCTTCTATAGTCAATGCTGGTGGATTATGTACAATTTCTTATACTACCAATAATGCGGTAGCGTGTGCCTTAAACGGAGAAAGTTTTTTGTACGATTCTAACGACGGCAGGAGTCAATCTGGAAGCTTTCAGGTTGAACCAGGAACTCATACAATACTATGTGCCAATGATACAGACACTCAAGAGAAAACATTTTCTTGTAGACTAAATCCTGACATTAGAGAGCAATAGAAATTTAATCTAAATATGCTAATATAGCTTTCATGACTAAGAACGACGGTAAATATACTCCAACAATTGGCTTAGAGATCCATGCTGAATTGAAAACAAAAACTAAGATGTTTTCTAATTCTAAAAATGACCCTAACGAAGAAAAACCAAATATAAACATTAACCCTGTTGATGTTGGGCATCCTGGAACTCTTCCAACTATTAATAAGAAGGCTGTTGAACATGTTATTCGAACAGGTCTTTCTATTAATGGAGAAATAGCCAACTTTACAGAATTTGATCGAAAGAACTATTTTTACCCTGATATTCCAAAAGGATATCAGATCAGTCAGTATAAATATCCTATCGTTTCAGGAGGAAATGTTGGAGGAGTTGAATTAACTAGGATTCACTTAGAGGAGGACACCGGAACATCAAAACACTTTTCAACTTCGTTCAAAGCAGGCGATCAGGGAGATTTTTCTTTGGTTGATTATAATAGAGCAGGAATTCCTTTAATGGAGCTTGTTACCGAGCCTGTGATTCATTCGTCAAAAGATGCGGTGGATTTTGCCAAAAACTTCCAATTACTTATTAGGGAGCTCGGAGTTTCAGATGCTAATTTGGAGAAAGGAGAAATGCGAGTAGAGGCTAATATTTCTATTTCAGATACAAATGAGCTCGGAACAAAGGTTGAAATTAAAAACCTGAACTCATTTAAAGCAGTAGAAAGAGGAATTGATTTTGAAATTAAGAGAATGCTGAATTTAGTAGAGAAAGGAAGAGAAAGTGAAATTATACAAGAAACAAGAGGTTGGGATGAAAATAATGAAAAAACTTTTTCTCAAAGAAAGAAGGAGAGTTCAGATGATTATCGATATTTTCCAGAACCTGATTTACCCAAAATGAAACTTCATGAAGCTTTTGATTTGGATGCAATAAAGGCTGACTTACCAGAGCTTCCTTGGGAAAGAAAGAGTCGTCTGATTAAAGAAATTGGAATTAGTGAAGATGCTGCACATATTTTTATTACAAATGAAATTTTCTCTAATTTATTTAATGAAGTAACTAAAGATCCTAATCCTGCTACGCAGGACGGACAACAGGATAAAGAATTCATTAAATTAGCTTCTAACTATATTACTTCTGATTTAGTTGCTCTTACAAATGATGGCGGAAGCATTCCCGATGCAAAATCTTTTAAAGAATTAATCGAAATGATTCAAGCTGGCGATATTTCATCTCGTGGAGCAAAAGATATTTTAGCTGTGCTTTCTAAAGAAGAGTCTAAGCAAGATGTCAGAAAAATTGCAGAAGAAAAAGGTTTGATTCAACAAAACGATGAAAGCGCATTAAAAGAAATTGTTTCAAAAATTATTGCAGATAATACTACTGCAGTTGAAGAATATAAGGCAGGAAAAGAAGCTTCACTACAATTCTTAATAGGACAAGGAATGAAAGAGACAAAAGGTTCAGCAAACCCACAAATTTTGAAGAAATTATTTGAAGAGGGGATGTAATTTAAACCTCCAAATTTTCTGTTATAATAACTTCATTAAACAAATAATTTTAAAATATGAAGAAAATACGAGTTGCAATTAATGGATTTGGTAGGATTGGTAGAGCTTTTTATAAATTATCTCGAAAAAGGGAAGAAATTGAAGTTGTGGCAGTAAATGATTTAGGAGATATTGAAAACCTAGCTTACTTACTTAAATACGATACCGCTTATGGTAGATCTTCATTTGATATTGAAACAAAAGATGGGAATATTATTGTTGATGGAAAAGAAATTAAATTTCTATCAGATAAAGATCCCTCAAACTTACCTTGGAAAGATTTAGATGTTGATGTTGTTGTTGAATCAACAGGATTCTTTCGAAAATATGAAGACGCTCGAAAACATATTGAAGCTGGATCAAAGAGAGTTGTAATTTCAGCACCTGCCAAAAGCGATCCAAAAGATGAAACAGAAGCAACTGTACTTATGGGAGTTAACGACCATAAGCTTGCAACTTGCCAAGTTAGTTCAAATGCGTCTTGTACAACTAACTCAGGAAGTCCATTAATGACAATTCTTGATGAAGGTATTGGAATTGAAAAAGCAGTTCTAAATACTGTTCATGGTTATACTGCAACTCAATCACTTGTAGATTCTCCAAATAAAGGTGACTTTCGAAAAGGGCGTGCTGCAGCACAAAATATAATTCCTTCTACGACCGGAGCAGCGATTGCAACAACAAAAGCACTTCCTCAGCTTGAAGGAAAGTTCGATGGAATTGCACTAAGGGTTCCTGTAATTGTTGGTTCAATTGCCGACATTACTTTTATTTCTAAAAAAGATACAACAGTAGAAGAGGTTAATAAAATCCTAAAAGAAGCTGCTAAAGATGAGCGGTGGAGAGGAATCTTTTCAGTAGTTGAAGATCCTGTTGTGTCTCAAGACATGGTGGGTAATACTCATGCTGCAAATGCAGATCTTTCATTTACAAAGGTTGTTGGAGGAAATTTGGTGAAAGTTTTGTCGTGGTATGACAATGAAATCGGATATACAAATACACTAGTTGAACATGTTATTAGGACAGGAGGATATCTTCACCAAAAATAATGAGTAATCAGCCAAACGTCAAAAAAATACACATAGGAGCCGATCATGCAGGGTACGAAATAAAGAATGAGCTGGTTCTATTCTTAGAACAAAAAGGATTTGAGGTAATAGATTATGGAGCTTATGAATATGATGCTGATGATGATTATCCAAATTTTGTCGCTCCAGTTACAAAAGAAGTTTCTTTAGATCCAGAATCGGTTGGAATAATTTTAGGAGGATCTGGCCAAGGGGAAGCAATGCTTGCGAATCGTTTGCCTGGAGTTAGGGCTACGGTTTATTATGGACGTTGTGAGGCTGATGATAGTGAAGAAGGATTAAATGTTTTAACTCTTTCAAGATTGCATAATGATGCAAATATTTTAAGCTTAGGGGCTCGCTTCATGACTTCTGAAGAAGCGAAAGAGGCTGTTGAATTATGGCTTGAAACCGCATTTTCTGGAGAAGAGAGATATATTAGAAGAATTGAAGATAGTGATCAAACTTTTTAAAAAATTATAACAATGATGAAAAGAGAAATTATTCCAGCAATAATGCCAACTGATTATGAAGATTTAACTTCTAAAATTAGTAGAGTATCTCATTTAGTTAAATGGGCTCAAATTGATGTTATGGATGGTAAATTTGTTAAGTCTACATCTTGGCCATATAAAAAGTATAAACATTTTGAAGAGATGATTAAGCAAGAGGAAGGACTTCCGCATTGGGAAGATCTAAATTTCGAAATAGATTTAATGACATTAAGTCCACAAGCAGAAATTCCAAAGTGGATTGAAATTGGAGTTTCTCGAGTAATAATTCACATAGCCTCACTTGAAGATCCTAGAAGTATTGATCTTGAGGGGAATAGAAATACTGAAGAATCTAATAAGAATTTTCTTAAAAAATTAAAAGAAGATGGATTGGTTGAAGTTTGTTTAGCTATTACTCCAAATATTCCAAATAGTGAATTAGATAAATATAAAGACTTGTATGACAGTGTTCAGTTTATGGGAATAGAGCATGTTGGATATCAAGGTGAAGAATTTGTTCCAGAGGTTTTAAATAAAATAAAAGAATTTAGAAAAGAAAATTCTGAAGCGAATATTGGAATTGATGGAGGAGTTAATTTCGATACGATTGAAGATTTAGTTGAAGCTGGAGCAAATAGGTTGGTTTCTGGCTCAGCTTTATTTAATGCTATTGATTTAAAAGAAGCACTTGATGATATGAAAGATTTAATTTCTTAATCTATTTGCTATAATTTAACTAATGTTAAATCTAACTGACGACAAAATTTGTATACTTGAAAGAAAAGCAAACATAATTCGCCAATCAATTATAAAAATGTTGGTTGAAGCTGGTTCGGGGCATACTGCAGGACCACTTGGTATGACCGACATTTTTACTTACTTATATTTTCATGCACTTAAGCACGACCCAGAGAATCCTTCATGGATTGATAGAGACAGATTGGTTTTATCGAATGGTCATATTTGTCCTGTTCTATATGCTTCTATGGCACACTCAGGATATTTTCCAGTTGAGGACTTGAAAACACTTAGGAAGTTTGGATCTAAGCTACAAGGTCATCCACATCGAGAATTTCTTCCATCATTAGAGAATAGTTCAGGTCCTTTGGGTTCAGGACTTTCACAAGCTGTAGGAATGGCACTTGCCATGAGAATAAATGAAGGTAAGGCTGTTAATAAAGTGGTCTATTGTTTAACTGGCGATGGTGAATTAAATGAAGGACAAAATTGGGAAGCGATAATGCTCGGAGGAAAAGAAAAGTTGCACAACATAGTTACTATTGTTGATCGAAATAATATTCAAATCGATGGTAATACTGAAGATATAATGCCTCTTAACGATTTAATAAATAAATGGAAGTCTTTTAATTGGCATGTCCAAGATATTGATGGACATAATTTTGAAATGATAGATGATGCGATCGGAAAGGCAAAAGCAGTTTTTGATATGCCAAGTGTAATCATTGCAAATACAATTCCTGGAAAGGGTGTTGATTTTATGGAGAGACGGCATGAGTGGCATGGAAATCCACCAGGCAAAGGTCCTGAAGATAAATATAAAAAGGATGAACAAGAAAAGGAGGCATTAAAAAGACTTCATACTTTGGACGGTAAAATAAAATGTGAACATGAATAATTTATTAAATATATGTTAAATAAAAACCAAAAACTAAATCCAGAGATTTTTAATAAAGACGTTAAACAGGTTGCTATTCGTGTTGGGTTTGGTGAGGGGCTTTTGGAAGCTGGAGAAAAAGATGAAAATATTGTCGGGCTATGTGCCGATTTAACAGGCTCAACTAAGATGAATTTATTTGCGGATAAGTTTCCAAATAGATTTATTCAAATTGGAGTTGCTGAGCAAAACTTAGCTTCTGTTGCATCTGGAATGGCAGCGATGGGGAAAGTTCCATTTATCTCTAGCTATGCAATGTTTTCACCAGGGAGAAATTGGGAACAAATTAGAACTACAATTTGTTATAACGATGTGCCAGTTAAAATTGCAGGAAGTCATGCTGGGATTTCGGTTGGGCCAGACGGAGGGACACACCAAGCAATTGAAGATATTGCAATTACACGAGTAATTCCAAACATGGTTGTAATTTCACCTTGTGATTCTATTGAAGCAAAAAAAGCTACACTTGCTTGTGCTCAAACTAAAGAGCCTACATATTTAAGATTAGCTAGAGAGAATACTCCGGTTATAACAACAAGCGAAAGTCCTTTTGAAATTGGAAAAGCTCAAGAGTTATTTTCTACTGAAAAAAAAGCAGATGTGGGAATAATAGCCACAGGAGCTCTAGTCTATAGAGCACTTAAGGTTGCAGAAAGGTTAAGTAAAAGCGGTGTTGGCGTTAAGGTTTTAAACTTAGCAACTATTAAGCCAGTAGACAAAGAAGCCATCATTGATTTAGCTAAAGAATCGAGAGCTATTGTAACAGTTGAAGAGCATCAAATTGCTGGAGGGATGGGAAGTGCTGTTTCAGAGTGTTTATCAAAACATTTTCCAGTTCCACAAGAATTCATTGGAGTAAAAGATTTGTTCGGACAATCAGGAACACCAGAGGAATTACTTGAGCATTATGAAATGGGGGAGAGTCATATTATTGGTGCTGTAGAGAGGGTTATAAGTAGAAAATAGGAGTTCTAAAGAAAAATTTATCATGTTGATAAGTCATATTTCCCATATGTTAGAATGGGTTAATGAGTAGAAAAAAGAGACCAAAAAAAAGAGAATTCTATTACAGTTTCAAACACAATCCTGAAAAGGGAATTGATGATATGGCTTATGAGATTATTGGCATTACGGCACACACTGAAACTTTAGAAGAGTTGGTTGTGTATAAACCACTTTATGAATGTAAATATTTAAAAGAGCACAATTTAGATTTTTGGACTCGTCCGTTAGATATGTTTCTTGAAGAAGTAGATAAAGATGGTTACAAGGGTTCAAGATTCATTAGAATAAAAGATATTGATGTTGTTGAGGAAATAAGAAAACTCTCATTCATGTTTTGAGTTTTATAACACTAGTCAAAAATTAAATCTCCTTAACTTTATAATCAGCAGGTTTTTTACTTAAGAATTCCTCCAATTCTTCTCTTTTTAATAGACCCTTTTGAGCTCCAATATATTGAACAACGTTCATTGAATTGATTGGTCCCCAAGCCAGTGCTTCTTCGACTGATTTTCCAAGCGCTAGTGCTGAAGTAAACGTGCTTGAAAATGAATCTCCTGCACCAGTTCTATCGACTGGCTCCTTCGGATCGGGATACATATCTATGAATAGGAATTTATTATTAGGACTATCGAAAACATACGATCCATTTGGTCCGTCAGTAATAATTGGAATAACTGGCCCAATTGAATGCATCATTTTTAATAATTCTTTTATATCTTTTTCGGTTGTTTTTAATATTTTTTGAGCTTCTTCTTTGTTACAGAAGAATAAGTAAGTGTGCTCATATAATTCTTTAAGAGTTTCTTTCCCTAATCTAATTTGGAATGTTCCAGGTTGAAAAGCTAATTTAGTTTCAGGATTTTTCTTTAAATATTCTATGATTTCCATATGGTATGGAAGAGAATTTGAAGCCACAGAACTAAAGTATAGGAATTTAGGAGATGGCTGAACATTTGGGAAAGAATATCTAAACTCAGTGTGTTTAATTAAAATAGTCCTTTCGGCTCCCATTCTTAGAATATAGTGATAATTTGAATTAGTATTTTCATGAACTTTTACATAGTCAGTAATAATTCCTTGTGCTTTTAGAGTTTGAAGTTGTTCGTCACCAAATTTATCGTCACCAATGTTTGTGACTAGTGCAGATTTTAATCCAAGTCGATGTGCTGAAACTGCTGCATTTGGACTATTTCCAACAGCAGCTACAACTTCTACGTTATTGTATGGAAGCTTGTCTCCAAAATTCATGCAGAGCTCCTTACTTTTTTGAGGATTGTCTGTTTCAATCCAGGCGTCTATTAGTTCGATGAAAGCATCGGTTACTGTATCTCCAACTGCTAAGAAATCTATTCGCTCATTGTTTTTATTTTCATTCATATTAATACTAATTATATAGTAGTTAGAAGAAAGTGCTTGGTTTTATTGGGGAAAATTTTAAAATATTTGGATAAATCACGCTGAGCGCGAAAAATAAAAAAGCGAAGAGATTAATCTTCGCTATGAAGTTCTTCAGACTTCTTTTCGGCTAATTTATGCACATGATTATTGAAACGTCCTAACATTTCTTCAGACATTTTTGATGAAAACTTGGATGCATTAATGGGACATACGTCGAGATCCACTAATTTTCGATAGAAAAATCCAGCTTTCAGGCTGAATGCAGGCTCTCGTGTCACTAATCCATGCATCAAATTGCACTGAATTAGAAATTCAAGATCCCTTACAAATTTGGCAAAGCCATTCGCAGGTTCAGGAAGAGTGTTACATTCCTGAATTAGCTCGAAAGATGCGATTGCTCTTTCTAAATCACCTTCCTCGAAATAATTCAAGAGAGGATTTTTCAAAAAATCTGATTCTTCAGAAGAGTCGCTGTACCCTCTTTGAGGGTTTCTATTGAGTCCAAATGCCGTATCCTTATCTTCTTTGATAAGTTGGAACAATGCTTCGAGGAGAGGTGTGACTGTTGGTTTTGTCGGTGTATCTGTAGTAGGCATTATTTATTTCCTTGGGTTCAGGTTTGTCTATATATGAGACTACTAAATGAAGTGAAAGATGTCAAATAAATAAACTTAGAAAGACATACTTTCCATTTCTGATATAATTACTTCCATGAATATAAAAAGCTTACGAGAATACATTGCCGAAGCAGAAGAAAAGGGAGTAGCAATTGGACATTTTAATATTGCCAATTTAGAAGGATTGCACGGAATTTTTAATGCAGCAAAAAATTTAGACTTACCAATCATTATAGGAACATCCGAAGGAGAGAGAGATTTTGTTGGAGTGCACGAAGCCGTCGCTCTTGTAAAAGCTCTAAGAGATCAATACAATTACCCAATTTTCCTAAACGCCGATCATACTTACTCATTTGAAAAAGTAAAAGAAGCGATTGACGCAGGTTATGATGCGGTTATTTTTGATGGAGTAAAATTAAGTTACGAAGAGAATTTAGAGACAACAAAAAAGTGTGTTGAGTATGCTCGTGCAAGTGGTCGAGATGTAATAGTCGAAGCTGAACTTGGAAACATAGGGCAATCATCAAAAATAGTAGATGAGATTCCAGAAGGAGTTGCAACTGACGACGAATTCTTAACAAGTGTTGAAGAAGCTAAAAAGTTTGTTGAGGCAACAGGGGTCGATTTACTAGCTCCAGCTGTAGGAAATATGCACGGAATACTAAAGAGCGGTAGAAATCCAGAAATCAACATTCAAAGAGTTAAAGATATTAGAGAAGGTGCTGGAGTACCTCTTGTTTTACACGGTGGATCAGGAATTTCAGATGAAGATTTTATAAAAGCTATAAAAGCCGGAATTGGCATAGTTCATATTAATACCGAAATTAGAATTGCATATAAAGACGGACTAAAACAATCTCTTCAAGATAATCCAGATGAAGTTGCACCATATCGATTATTAAAACCAGCTCTTCAGGCGGTAGAGAAAAAAGTTACTGAAAGACTAAAACTCTTCAATGACATCAAATAATTTAGCAAAAGAAATAGAAGCTGTTATTAAGGGAGAGGTTTTATATGATGAAACAACTCTCGATAAATACAGCAGAGATGCAAGCTTATTTGAGGTTAGGCCTCAGGTTGTTGTTTTCCCAAAAGACAATAGTGATTTAGAAAATATTATAAATTTTATAAACCAAAATCGACAAAAATATCCAAACCTTTCTATAACAGGAAGGTCGGCAGGAACAGATATGTCGGGGGGAGCGATTGGAGAGGGAATTATTTTAGATTTTACAAAACATTTTACTAAAGAGGAAGTTAATGTCGAGCACCTAAAAGCAGTTGTTGGTCCAGGGCTTTATTTCAGAGATTTTGAAAAAGAAACCTTACCAAAACATGTTTCAATGCCAGTTTATCCAGCTTCCAAATCTTTGGCGGCTCTTGGTGGAATGATCATGAACAATTGTGGAGGAGAGAAAACATTGCGCTATGGTCAAATCAGAAGCTTTGTTACTGGATTAAAAATGATGTTAGCAAATGGAAAGGAGTATTCTTTTAGGAGATTAGATAGGGAAGAACTAGCTAAGAAGAAATTGCAAAATAATTTCGAAGGAGAAATATACAGAAAGACTTTTGAGCTTATTAATGATAATTACGATTTAATACAAGCAGCTAAACCAAAAGTTTCTAAGAATTCATCGGGTTATGCATTGTGGGATGTATATGACAGAGATAATGGTATTTTTGATTTAACTCAGTTATTTACTGGTTCTCAGGGAACATTAGGACTAATGACTGAGGCTGAAATGCGTTTAACTGAAGTGAAGGATCATGAACGTTTAGTTGTTCTATTTTTTAGTGATTGGAATAAATTACCTGAGGTTATAAATAAATTAGTACCACTTGATGTTGAGAGTTTAGAAACTTTTGATGATACAACTTTAAAACTTGGAATTAGGTTTATGCCAGAGATTGCAAAGCAGGTTGGTAAAAGTTTTATTAGTTTTGCAATGCAATTTTGGCCAGAAGCCTTAATGAGTATTAAAATGTTAGGCTTGCCCAAATTAATTGTTCTAGTCCAGGTGTCACAAGATACTAAAGAGAAGGCCGATAAGAAAGTCGAAGAAGTCGTCGGTGCTTTAAAAGACTTATCTGTTTCATATAGAGTTGCTAAAAATGCAGATGATGCTGAAAAGTATTGGGTTATGAGAAGAAAAAGTTTTTCACTCTTGCGAAATAAAGTCAAAGACAAAAAGACAGCTCCTTTTGTGGATGATGTTTGTGTTTTGCCGGAGAACCTTCCTGAGTTCTTACCAAAGCTAATGAAGATTCTTAAAGATAATGGTATTAAAGCTAATATTGCCGGACATGCCGGAAGTGGTAATTTGCATATTATTCCACTGATGGAATTAGATAAAAAAGAAGAGAGAGATAAAATAGCAAAGGTTGCAACTCTGGTTTATGACTTGGTTATTAAATATGGAGGAACTATTACAGCAGAACATAATGATGGAATCATCAGAACTCCATATGTAGAAAAAATGTTTGGAGAAGAAGTTTACAAATTATTTAAACAAACAAAAGAGATTTTCGATCCTAATAATATATTTAATCCAGGCAAAAAAGTTGGAGGAACTATTGAATATATGGAGGAGCATATTGCTAAGAAGTAATAATTTATAAATATGGAATCTCAAGAAAATAATAAAACAAAAATTATTTTTAATAATGAACCTAAATTATCTGAGCATGAAGTAGATAGTAAGTTTAATGAAAGAAGATCGGGTCTTATTCCTTATGTTAAGGATTTTATTTCTAATCATGAACTGTTTCGAGACAAGGAAGTTGGTGTTACTTTTGCTGAAAAAGGAGTCTCTTCTCTTGTTTGCATCATCGAAGCTGTCGATGAAAAGTTTGTTCTTAAAATACCACTTAGCTTAACTTATTCTGAAGGAGAAGCTCTTTTCTTAAATACTTGGGAGGATGCTGGAGTAAAAGTCCCACATGTTATTGAAGGTGGCACAATTGGCGACCACTCATATATTCTTATGGAGCATATAGATGCTCCAACAATATCAGAATCGGGGTCTGATGATTATAAATTTCATATAGAAATGGGTGACACTTTAAGGCGTATGCACGAGCCCGAAGCACAGGGGTATGGTCATGTTGTTGATGGTAAGGCAGAATTTGAAACATTTGAAGAGTGGTTGAATGGGCCAGATATGAAAAAAAGAATAGATTATGTTAAAGAGCACGAACTTTTAAGTGATGATCATGGGTCTTTGGATAATGTACTTGAAATATTAACTCAGCAGACCAAGAAGGAGGATAGGAGTAGTTATTGCCATGATGACTTTGGAGGATCAAATATTTTTGATACTGATCCTATAACTGTTTTTGATCCAAATCCAAGATTTAATAATCGATATATCGACTTGGGAAAAACTATTGTAAATCATATCGCAGCAGGAATATCTCCCGATAAAATTATTGAAGGATACTTTGGGAGTGAGCCATATAGCGAGCAAGCTCTTGTTGCAGGCACTTTTCTAAATACATTAATGAAGCTCCCATACCAACACAAGAAGAATAGGACAGAAGTTATGAAAAATCTAAAAGAGTATTTAGTCAAAAATAAACACATATTAGAGGAGTCAGGAGAATAAATTGGTTAGAATATTTATTGCCAATTTTCTCTATATATGTATACTTATACCCACTATGTTAAAACTAGAAGCTAAAAAGAGAGAAACAAAAGAAAATTTACAAGAAATGCGAAAAGCAGGAATTATTCCCGCTGTATTTTATGGTCCAAAAGAGGATTCACAAGCAATTAAGTTCACTGATGGAGAATTCAGAAAAATTTTTAAAGAGGCCGGAGAATCAACAGTTATCAGTCTTTCTGTAGAGGGTGAAGAGCACGATGTTCTAATTCATGCAGTAGATCGACACCCCGTTAAAGACTTATTTGATCATGTCGATTTTTACGTTATTGAAAAAGGAAAGAAAGTTACTGTTCATGTTCCAATTCTATTCGAAGGAGAATCAATAGCTGAAAAAGCTGGACTTATGCTTGTTAAGATTATGCATGAAGTTGAAATTGAAGCTATGCCAAAAGATCTTCCTCATGAATTAGTTATAGATATTAGTGATCTAAGTGAAGTTGGTCAACAAATTCTAGTCAAAGACATTTCTATTGGAGAAGGTGTTGAATTTAAAGCAGAATTGGATGAACCTGTTGTTGTTATTCAAGAAGCAAAAGAAGAGGAAATTGATGAGCCTGTTGAATCACCAGATATGGATTCTATTGAAGTTGAAGGAGAGAAAAAAGAAGGGGACGACTCTTCAGAAGACTCAGGGAAAGAGGGGGGTGATAGTAAGGGGGTAGACTCAGGAGACAAGAAAGAAAGTTAATTTAAATTAAGTTTCAAATATTTTAAAAAATACTGCATATATTTATGCGGTATTTATGTATTCGCAACAATACATAAACATAGTATAATCATAGTATCGTGAGCCTTACATTTTCTATGTTAAGAAAAATAAATTCAAAAAAAATATTCGTATTTTCAGTACTATTTACTTTTATAATTGGTTTTAGTTTTTTTGTGCCAATTACTTCTGCTCAAAGTGCTGATGAAATTGAAGCACAATTAAGACAAGAATTAGAGAAAATTGAAAAAGAAGAAGCGGAAGTCCAACAAACACTAAATGTTCAAAAAGGTAAAACAGCAACTATTCAAAGAGATGTAAATATTTTGACTGGTGAAATTAAGAAAGCAGAACTTAATATAGATAAAAAGAATATTAATATTAAACAGCTGGGTTCTGATATCGCTCTAAAAGATCAAACAGTTACTCAATTAAATGAAAAAATAGAATCTGGAAAAAGTAGCTTGTCTCAGTTAATTAAAAAAACAAACGAATTAGATAGCACTTCTATGTTGGAAATTGTTTTAAGAGAAAGTGATATATCTGATTTTTTTATTAACATAGATATTTATGAAAAAATTCAAAAATCATTAGAAGAGCTATTTGATGAGATTCGAGAAATTAGAGGTTTGACAGAAGAAGAGAAAATTAAGTTACAACAAAAGCGTGCTCAAGAAGCTGATGTAAAAGCAGAAATTGAATATCAAAAAAGACAAGTGGAGGTTAAGGAGTCTGAAAAAAAGAATATTCTTTCAATAAGCAAAAGCACAGAAGCGACATACGAACAAATCCTTGCCGATAAAAGAGCCAGAGCTTCTTCAATTAGGGCGGCACTATTCCAATTGAGAGACACTCAGGGTATTTCTTTTGGTGATGCTTTAAACTTTGCAAATGATGCATCTGCAAAAACGGGAGTTCGCGCTGCTTTTATTTTAGCTATATTGAAGCAAGAATCAGATTTGGGTAATAATGTAGGAACTTGTAATCGGCCAGGAGATCCTGCACATAAGAAGTGGGATACGATTATGCCAGGACCACTTCATTATGCAAATTATTTAGCTAATGGGAGTTCTTGTGGAGCTGGAGCTGCTTCACCTTGTTCATGGCGAGATGATCAAACAACATTCAAAAGAATTGCAGGTGCTTTAGGTCTGGATTATAAAAACACTCCACTTTCTTGTCCCATTGCATCTGTTGGAGGATGGGGAGGAGCAATGGGCCCTTCACAATTTATTCCAACAACTTGGGCTTCATATGAATCACGAATCGCAGCTGCCGTAGGAGTTTCAACTCCTAATCCTTGGAATCCTGAACATGCTTTTGTGGCAACAGGAATTTATATTAAAGATTTAGGTGCAGCGGGTGGAGGATATTCTGCTGAGCATAAAGCCGCTGCACAATACTATGCAGGAGGTAATTGGTCTGGAGGTCCAGGACAGAGCTATGGAACGTCAGTTCTTAATCATGCCGCTAATTTCCAAGAACAAATCGATTTCTTGAAGGATGTAAACTAAAGCAGGAAGGAGTTCAGCTCCGGAGCTGAACTCCTTCCGCGTATTTCTTATATTCTTCTTTAGATCCAAATTGGTCTAATATTATATCCTTTTCACATTCAAACCACTGATTTGAAGATTCTGCTGTAGTAAATTCTTCCCAACTTGTAGCCAAAGATTCACACCCGTGCTTTTTGTGGTTCAGATTTATATAAACACTTGTGTGTAATAACTGATAATTATTTGAAATATGCTTAGATTTAAATCTTCCCTGAAATAAGTGACCAGATTTCTTTCTTTTAATGTTGAAGTAATTGGTATAGCCTGTTCCTAATTTATGCATGAACTTTACAATACCGCCTTTCTTTTCTTGCTTTAAGGTAAAGTGAAAATGATTTTGGATTAAATTAAAACAAACGATAGATACTAATCTTTCATCTAAATCTATTTTTATATCTTTATCTATTATTTTAGATATACTGCCAACATTCTTCTCTTGATTCATTGCATGCATACTAAATAAAAAGCGAAATACATCCCTGTCGTCTATAAAAATACTCTTTTTGTTAGTACCTCTGTTGTATATATGATAATATTCTCCTGTTACAAAATGATCTTTTCTTTCCATAATATTTCTATTATCTAAAACATCATATAAAATTTAGATAAAATTATAATAAAGAAAACTTCAGGAGGAGTTCAGCTCCGGAGCTGAACTCCTTCCGTATCTTGCTAAGAACCCCCTTTTCTGCTATAGTCTTTCCACTATGAAAAAAGAAATTCACCCAGAATTCCATACTGATGCTAAAGTAAATTGCGCTTGCGGGTCAACATTTAACATTGGATCAACTAAAAAAGAAGCAGAAATCGAAATCTGTAGCCAATGTCATCCATTCTATACTGGACAAGAAAAGGTGGTCGATACTGCTGGACGAGTAGAGAAGTTCAAGGCTCGACAAGCTGCTTCAAAGAATTAAATATCTTAAATATAAAAGCCTGCTGTCTATAATGCAGGCTTTTGTTATTATAGGATTAATATAAACATGAGTGATATCGACGTTACAAAATATAAAGAAAATCCAAAGACTCAGTTTTTGGTTGTTGAACTTGAAAGACTTCTTGAGCAAGAAGATGGTGTTTTAGAAATGGCCAAAGATGAATCTATGAAAGAGCTTGCTGATGAGGAAATGAAAGATTTAAAAATACAGCAACAAGTAATGATCGATCAGATGGAAGATATTTTGAAACAAGAAATAGAAGAAGAGAAGTTTCCCAATGAAATAATTTTAGAAGTTCGAGCTGGAGCTGGAGGAGATGAAGCGTCTATTTTTTCATATAATTTAGCTGAGATGTATTCTCGATATGCTGAAAAAAAAGATTGGGGAATTAAAAAAGTTTATGTATCAGAAAATGCAATTGGAGGTTACAAAGAAGCTGTTTTTGAAATAAGGGGAAAGGGTGTTTATGAAAAACTTAGGTTTGAAACAGGAATACATAGAGTTCAAAGAATTCCAGCAACTGAAAAGCAAGGAAGGATCCATACTTCAACAGCGTCAGTGGCGATTTTACCAATTCGTAAAAAGACAGAGTTAGTTATTGCGCCAGATGAATTAGAATTTGAAACTTCACGTTCTGGTGGAAAAGGAGGTCAAAATGTTAATAAAGTTGAAACTGCCGTTAGGGTCATTCATAAACCAACAGGAATGGACGTTCGTTCAACTGCTGAGCGAAGTCAGGCTAAAAATAAAGAAAGAGCTATTGCTATTTTGACTGCTAAAATTGAAGCACTTAAACAAGAAAAAGAAGATGAAAAATATGCATCTGAAAGAAAATCTCAAGTTGGAACTGGAAGTCGTTCTGAAAAGATTAGAACTTACAATTATCCTCAGAATAGAGTGACTGATCATCGTATTAAAGAAAGTTGGCATAATATTGAAGGAATTATGGTTGGAGAGTTGGATGATATTATGGATAAATTGGCAGAAGCTTCTAAAGAGGGGGAGGAGTAAATAATTAGATTACAGCCTTGTCAGCAAGGACTTTCTCTGCTAAACTGTCTCGATATGTCAAAACACATTGAAGAAATGTTCAGCGTTGGTGCCCATTATGGGTACTCAAAATCAAGACAACATCCAACAGTTGCTCCTTATTTATATGGAGTAAAAGACGGTGTTCTTATTTTTGATCTTGAAAAGACTGAAGAATTACTTGAAAAAGCTAAAGCCTTTGTCGCTAAGCTTGCTTATGAAGGTCGTCAAATCCTTTTTGTTACAGGAAAACGACAAGCAATGCCAACTCTAAAAGAGGCAGCAATCAAAATCGATCAACCTTATGTTGCTGGACGATGGATCGGGGGAACAATCACTAACTTTGAAGAAATCCAAAAAAGAGTTGCTCGACTAGAAAAACTTACTGAAGAAAAAGAAAAAGGTCTTCTTGCAAAATATACAAAGAAAGAAAGACTTCTTATTGATCGAGAAATCGAAAAGCTAACATCTCGATTTGGAGGAATTTTAAATATGAAGAAGAAACCAGCAGCATTCTTTATTATCGACGGTGACCAAGAAGACATTGCTCGAGCTGAAGCAGTTAACGAAAACATTCCAATTGTTAGTCTTTGTGGATCAGACTGTAATCTTAAAAATATCGATCATCCAATTACAGCAAATGATTCTTCAATTGAGAGTATTACTTATTTCATGAATGAAATTGTTAAATCTTTCGAAGAAGGAGCTAAAACTCCAAAAGTGGTAAAATAGGGATAAGAAAGTAGTTAGTAGAAAAAATTAAGATAAATAAAATAGAAATATGTCATCAACAGGAGTAACAACAGATCAAATTAAAGAATTACGAAGAATGACTGGAGTTTCAGTTATGCAATGTAAAAAAGCGTTAGAAGAAGCTGAGGGAGATATGGAGAAAGCAAAAATCATTCTTCAAAAACTTAGTTCAAAAGCAGCATCTAAAAAGTCAGATAGAACTTTAGGAGCAGGAACAATCGCTACATATTTGCATCCTGGAGGAAATGTTGGAGTCTTAGTTGAGCTACAATGTGAAACCGACTTTGTTTCTAAGAATGAAGAATTCTTAATTCTTGCAAGAGATATTGCTATGCAAGTTGCGGCTACAAATCCTGAGTATGTTAATTCTGATGAAATTAACGAAGAATCTAAACAAAAAGCTGTAGAAGTTTTCCAAAAAGATGCAGAAGGAAAACCAGAAGATATTGCTAAAAAGATTATTGAAGGAAAGTTAGCTTCATATTTTAAAGAAAAAACCCTATTAGATCAGGACTATATTAAAGATACTGATAAAACTATTTCAGAGGTTGTTGAAGAAGCAGTTCAAAAGTTTGGTGAGAAGATACAAATTGCTCGTATTTCGAGATTTGGAGTGCTAGAATAATTATTATGACAACAGAAATACTACTTTTTTCAATTTCGGCTGGTGTTATGCTTCTTTTAGTTTTATTTAGAAGCTTAGAATTGGCTTTCAAGAAAGATTTTATTTCAAGAAATTTTAGAAATAAAACAGATATATTTATATTAAACATTTGGAATAAATTTATTACTTTTATTGTCAAAATAAAAGATTTTGTAGCTAGTAAATTAAAAAAAGTTTCTGGTGAAGTTTTACATTTTTTTGTTTTAATTTGGGAAGCTCTTGTAAAGAAGAGTGAAAAGTATATTGATATGATTAGAGGGAAGGGAGTTGTGAATAATAAAGGATCAGTTTCTTTCTTTTTAAGTAGTATTAGTAAAGATCATGTAGAAAATAAGCATAAGAGTGAAATAAGCCACATGAGAGAGATCAAAAAATAGAACTTTACTTTTTATTCTTTTCTTATATAATCTCTCTTACTCTAATTAGTTAAATAGACACGCCACCTTAGCTCAGTTGGTAGAGCAATTGTTTTGTAAACAATAGGTCGTCAGTTCAAATCTGACAGGTGGCTCCATTCGAGACATAACAAAAACTGTGCTTAAATCAATACTTATTCTTGATAATACCTGTAGAATATGTAAAGTAGTATAACTTATGGAGAACGAGGATTATTCAAAATCGCCATATTTTCATGTGGCGCATGCTAGAGATTTGAAAGGCAAAGATAAATTCATCTTTCGTCTTTTAGAAATATTTCCAGGATTACTTTCTTGGGGGACTATTCTAGCTATTATTTTTCTATCTGCTTATAAACCTATTTGGGCGGCATATTTCATTATTGCCTTTGATCTCTACTGGCTTCTAAAAACAGCACATCTTTCATTTCACCATCGATACAATTGGAAACGCCTAAAGCACAATATCGCACTTGATTGGAAAGATATGACCAAGGCTCTAAAATATGAACATCTCTACCATATGGTTATTTTGCCTTATTACGATGAGGGTCAATCTGTTGTTGAAGAATCTGTTAAATCACTTTCTCAAACACAATACGATACAAAGAAAAACATGATCGTTATTCTTGCGACTGAGGCGCGAGCAGGAAAAGAAGCTGAAGAAATCGCGAAAAGAGTTAAGGAGAAATATAAAAATTCTTTCAAGGAAATTTTAATTACTGTTCATCCGGCCGATCTTCCGGGGGAAATGGCAGGGAAAGGATCAAACATTGCTTGGGCAGCAGAGAGGTCGAGAGTTGAAGTTCTTGATCCAAATAATATTGATTATAAAAATGTTCTAGTCTCTGCATTTGATGTCGATACTATTGCATGGCCACAATACTTCTTATGTTTAACATGGCATTTCTTAACAGCCGAAGATCCATACAATTCATCATTCCAACCAGTTCCAATTTATAGTAATAATATTTGGGATGCACCATCTTTCTCTAGGGTTGCCGCTATGACAAGTACTTTTTGGCAAATGATTCAACAGGAGCGCCCAGAAAAACTTACAACTTTCTCTTCACATGCAGTAAGCTTTCAGGCTCTATATGAAATAGGTTATTGGCAAAAGAATATGGTTTCCGAAGATTCAAGAATCTTTTGGAATCTATTCCTAGCAAAAAATGGAAACCATAAAGTAATTCCAATTTCGTATCCTGTTTCTATGGATGCCAATTTAGATACGACAACATTTAAGACTGCAAGAAATGTTTATAAACAACATAGGCGGTGGATGTGGGGAGTCGAAAATATACCGTATATTCTTTTTGGATTTATTAAGAATAAAAAAATATCTCTAGTTAAAAAAATTAGATATTCATTAGTTCAAATAGAAGGATTCTGGTCATTAGCAACAAACCCTATTGTTATTTTGTTACTAGGGTGGTTACCTTTGGTATTAGGTGGTTCGGCTTTTAGAGAAACAGTTCTTTCATATAATCTGCCTTTGATTACAAGAAACCTTATGACACTAGCAATGGCTGGATTGATTTTGTCGGCAATTATTGCAGCAAGTTTGGTTCCACCAATGCCAGAAAATATGAAGAAGAGAAAGAGGAAGTGGTTTATAATGTTTCTACAGTGGATTTTAGTTCCATTTACTATTGTTATTTTTGGAGCCATTCCTGGGCTCGAAGCACAAACAAGATTAATGTTTGGAAAGTATATGGGATTTTGGGTTACACCAAAACATAGAGAAGAGTCGGGCGAAGATCTTAAAACAGAAATTCAATAACAAAAATAAGACATGCAACCACTTTCAAGAACAAAAAGAATATCAATGTTAGTAGTATTAGTCACACTATTTTTAATTGGAGCTCCGGGATTAGTTTTATATTCAACCGGATATCGTTTTGGGGATGCTTTTTCTTTAGTTAAGACTGGAGGAATTTTTATTCATTCAAGCTTGTCGGGAACAGAAGTTTTTATTGATGACGAATTTATTGAAAATAATGGAGTGATTTTAAGAAATACTTTAATACAAGATTTAAAACCAAATATTGTTCACAAAGTTTTTGTGGCGAAAAAAGGATATCACACGTGGGTTAAGGAGTTATTTGTCTTTCCAAACTTAGTAACAGAGGCCAGTATTTTAATGTTACCAACTGAAATTGAAACAAGAAAAATTAATCCATCTCTCGGAACAATTGCCTCGTCTATTTCTACAACAACAGCAAATGCATCTATTTTAGAAAATCCAGAATATAAAATAGTAGAAGAAGAGTTTGCTTCAACCGTACAACAGTTTGAGATAGAGCTTTCTACTACAACATTAAATGCCAAATATGATGTAGATGATTTGCCTGGAAGATTCATTAGTGCCACAACAAGTTCTCTTGTTCGACCTAAAGAAATTACTATCAAATATGCAACAACAACTTTTCCTGAGTTTATTTTAGATTTAGAAACTGAGGTGGGAGATATTACAGAAAAAATAGAGTTGAAAGAAAAACAAAAAATGCTCACATGGCTTGAAGGGGGAGATGTTCATGTTAGGTGGGCAGGAGAAGAAGAAACTATTCCGTTTATTTTTTGTGTTGATGAATGTGTAAGTGAGATTGTGGTTTCTTTAGATACTAATATTGAAAAATATGATTTCTTGCCAGGACGAAATGATGTTTTAATCGTTCAAACATTAAATGATATTTTCGCTATCGAAATAGACAATCGCTCAGAGCCTAATATTCAGCCAATTTTTCAGGGTAATGATTTAGATTTTAAGGTTTTAAATAATAACGATATTTTCGTGAAGGAAGGAGATGTTTTTTATGAGATTTTATTGTAGTAGAAGGAGTTCAGCTCCGGAGCTGAACTCCTTCTGCATATTTGATACTTCTCCCTCAAAAGGATAGAATAGAGCAATTATGAAGCCAGAAACGGGGCATATTCACCCAATTACACGAACAGCTAACGATATTGTCAGAGTTTTCACTGATATGGATTTTGAGGTTGCTTTGGGCCCAGAAATCGAAGATGAGTACCACAACTTCGATGCTTTAAATATTCCTAAAGATCACCCAGCTCGCGATATGCAAGATACTTTTTGGCTTACTGATCCTGGCAAATTACTTCGAACGCACACTTCAAATGTTCAGGTTAGGTATATGGAAGAAAATAACGCTCCATTTAAAATTGTTGTTCCGGGAAAAGTTTTCCGATATGAGGCAACCGACAGAACTCATGAAGTTGCCTTCCATCAAATTGAAGGTTTGGTTGTTGGTAAAAATATTACAATGGGAAACTTGAAGTTTGCTCTTAATTCTTTCTTAAGAAAACTTTTTGGAGACGATATTAAAACTCAATTTCGTCCTGGATACTTTCCATTTGTTGAGCCTGGTGTAGAAATAGATTTAGAGTGTTTCAAATGTAAAGGGAATGGTTGTTCAACTTGCTCTCATTCGGGATGGATCGAAATTTTGGGAGCGGGAATGGTTCATCAAAATGTTCTAAATGAATCTGGAATTAACTCAAATGAATATTCTGGATTTGCTTTTGGGATTGGGGTCGATAGAATTGCTATGCTTAAATACGGAATCGATGATGTTCGGCATTTTTATAATGGAGATTTAAGGCTGGTCAATCAATTCTAGTAATTTATACTTATCATGATTGTTTCATATAATTGGCTAAAAGAATATTTTGAGGAAAGTTTACCTGAAGCAAAAGCTTTAAGTGATATTTTAAATACTAGAGCTTTTGAAGTTGAGGGCGTAGAAGATACGAATGAAAATAGTCTTATAGATATAGATGTTTTACCAAACAGAGCTCATGATTGTTTGTCTCATTATGGAATTGCAAAAGAAATCTCTGTTTTAACAGGACTTACAATCAAAGAAATAAATCCTGAGATTAAGCAGGGAGATGTTTCCAATATTAAAGTAGATATTCAGGATGATGTAAGTAATATTTGCAAAAGATATATCGCTTTAGAAATTAATAATGTAGAAGTAAAAGAATCAGTAAGTGAAATTAAAAATAAACTAGAAGTTTTAGGACAGAAGTCTATTAATAATATAGTAGATATTACAAATATTGTAATGCTTGAGCTTGGGCAACCGCTTCATGCTTTTGATGCCGATAAGCTAGATGGAGATATTATAATTCGATTTGCAGGTAAGGGAGAGAAAATTACAACCCTAGATAATAAAGAAATTGAGTTAACTGAAGAAATGCTCGTAATTGCCGATCAAAAAAATGCTTTAGCAATTGCTGGAGTTAAGGGTGGAAAGAAGGCCGAAGTAGATTCTAATACTAAAAACATTGTCTTAGAGTCTGCTAATTTTGATCAAACCTCCGTTCGAAAAACTTCTCAACAAACAAATGTTAAAACAGATTCTTCTAAAAGATTTGAGAATGGAGTTACTCCAGAGCTAGCCGAAAAGGGTATTCTCCGTACTGCTGAACTTATCCAAAAATATGCAGGAGGAGATGTTCAGAAGGTTGTGGATGTCTATCCAAGGCCTGTTGGAATTTATAAAACAGGAGTTTCTTTAGGAGAAGTAAATAGTTTGCTGGGAACTGATTTTTCAGAAAAAGAATTAGAGAAAGTTTTAGATAAATTAAAGTTTGAATATAAAAAAGTCAAAACAAAAGATGTTGTTTTGGAAGAGTCTCAAAAATTAATTGGAAAGCCTTACATTTATGGAGCAAGTGTTTTATATGATGCGCCTGATAATTTCGATTGCTCATCTTTCGTTGCTTATGTTTATTCTTTAGGAGGAGTTTCTATTCCTAGAATTTCTGTAGATCAGTATGTTTTTTCTCAAGAAATAGAGGAAAAAGATTTAGAACCTGGAGATTTAATATTTGCTGATAGACATATTGTAATTGAATCAAATCAATCTAAGTTTGTAGATAATCCAGATATCCAATCTAAAGTCTCAAAATTACATGACACTTCAAAAGAATTTCTTACAGGAACTAAAATCGAAAGGGGAATAGATCATGTTGGAATATATTTAGGAGATGGAAAAATTGGAAATTGTTCAGGTGATACGGGAGTAATCATTGAGGATTTAGATAAGTCTGAAAGATTCAAAGATATAGTTAGTTACAGAAGAATTGTTGAAAAAGATGAAGAGAGATATGTAATCACAATTCCTGATGAGCGTTTAGATCTTAGAAACTCAGCAGACGTTATAGAAGAAGTTGGGCGTGTTTATGGATATGAAAATATTGAGGAAAAACCAATTAATGATATGGATTTTTCTCCAAAAATAAATAAAGAATATTTTTATAATAATTTAATTAGAAAAACTTTAGTAGAGGACTTAGGCTTTTCAGAAATTATGACATACTCTTTTGTTGAAGAAGGGGAGGTGCAACCAGTAAAACCAATTGCTGATGATAAGAAATACTTAAGAACGACTTTAATAACAGGAATGGAAAAGTCTTTGGAATTAAATGCACATAATGCTGATTTATTAGGATTAGATCATGTGAAGGTTTTTGAAATTGGTAATACATATAAAAAAGAAGGTGAAATTCTAGTGCTTTCACTTGGAGTTCAAAATAATAAAGGAATTAAAAAACCAAAACCTTCTCAAATATTGGAAGAAGGTATTACTAAATTAAGTGAAGTTTTAGGAAAAAACCTTTCAGAAAAAATTAAAATAAATCAAGATTCTAATAATTTAGAACTTAATTTAAGTGATTTATATAAAAAATTAGGTGATCTAGATAATAAAACAGAACATGTATTATTTGAAGAACCTGATAATACAATATATAAACCAATTTCTAAATATCCATTTATGACTAGAGACATTTCAGTTTGGGTTCAGGGTTCTAGTAAAAGTAATGAAAATGAAGTTTTGAATATTATTCAGAATAACGCTGGTGAGCTTTTAGTCAATCAAAAGCTTAAAGATGTTTATACAAAAGAAGATGAAGACCGAACATCTTATTCTTATGGTTTAGTTTTTGAATCTCAAGAGAAGACTTTAACAGATGAAGAAGTAAATAAAGTAATGGATTCTATTTCTAAAGAAATGGAAGGTAAAGGGTGGGAAGTGCGGTAATTTTAAAGCATTACTTTGACATGCTCGGGTAACCCTAAATCATCACAAGTGATGATCGGGTAAATAAAAAAGCAACAGGTTTTAATTGTCGCTTGTTGACTGCTGATAAGACAGTCTTACTAGCTATTCTCCCGCTCGGAGAATTTTAACTAGGTTTTTTTATCACTACGATTTTGACTTTCGTCGTGTTTCCCAAATCTTTTTGCGTCCGCAATCGGGACACCCACGACCTCGTGCTCTTGAGCTGCCAACTGCTTGCCACTCATTTCCACACTTGGAACATTTCCACCAGAGCTTCTTTTCTGTGCTGGAGTACACCTTTTCTGAAGGTAGCCCATTCTTGGTTGGATGGTATTCTCTTGCGAGTCTAGGGTAAACAACAGCTAGGTTGTTTTTAGGTGTAACCGCATACCCTAAACATCCGGGGCAACCCGATCCTCGAACTCTCGAACCGCCAGTTGCTTCCCACTCCCACTCACAAACTAGGCACTTCCACCAAAGTTTTTTATTCGTGCCAGGGATCACTTCACTAGCAGGAAGTTTATTCTTTGTAGGATGATATTCCTCTGCAAGTTTTGGATGCGTGGCTACTAGGTTGTTGCTTTGGGTTACCACCATTCCTCTGCATGCCGCACAACCTGTCTTGCTTGCTGTCCGATTTTTGAGCGCAGTCTGCCATTCATACTGACAAATAGAACATTTCCACCAAACTGTTTTATGACTGTGTTTATGGATTTCAGTGCCAGACAGCTTATTTTGGGTGGGATGATACTCCTTCATAATCTCAGGATAGCAGTAGGCTAAGGTATTTTTTTCTTCCAATGAATGTCCGCTACATTTGGGACATCCACAACCTCCTGTCCTTGAGCTGCAAACTGCCTGCCACTCATTTCCGCATTCAGAACACTTCCACCAAAGTTTTTTATTCGTGCCAGGGATCACTTCACTAGCAGGAAGTTTATTCTTTGTAGGATGATATTCCTCTGCAAGTTTTGGATGCGTGGCTA